>Ga0182012_10000903_pt1 | contig 32728 bp, 25 predicted proteins | sample 612S2SmetaG_FD_120486 | JGI IMG/M metagenome (GOLD analysis project Ga0182012, IMG submission 120486) | Permafrost microbial communities from Stordalen Mire, Sweden - 612S2S metaG | ecosystem: Environmental > Terrestrial > Soil > Wetlands > Permafrost | place: Sweden: Stordalen | collected...
ACCTCCTGGCGTGTTTTGCCGAAGGCCAATGCCTCCGCCTGGGCAAACAGATTGGCCATGAGTATGTCGTGATGGCGGCCCAGCTCGTTGAGCGGCTTGAAAAACCCGATAAAGTCACAGGGAATCATTTTGGTTCCCTGATGGACCAATTGGTAAAAAGAATGCTGGCCGTTAGTGCCCGGTTCTCCCCAATAAATGGGTCCGGTTTGGTAAGCCGCTTCGGTACCCTCCAGCGTCACGTGCTTGCCGTTGCTTTCCATCGTCAACTGCTGCAGATAAGCGGGAAAACGCTTCAGGTACTGTTCATAGGGAAAAACTCCCACGGTCTGGGCGCCAAAAAAGTTGTTATACCAGATTCCCAGCAGTCCATTGAGCACCGGCAAATTGCGTTCGAAGGGAGCCGTACGAAAATGCTCATCCATTTGATGGAAACCGTCGAGCATGGCGTGAAAATTTTCAGGTCCTATGGCAATCATCGTTGAGAGGCCGATGGCCGAGTCCATGGAGTAGCGCCCACCCACCCAATCCCAAAATTCAAACATATTCGCCGTATCGATCCCGAACTTAGACACTTCTTGGGTGTTGGTCGAGACCGCGACAAAATGCCTGGCGATGGACGCCGGATCTTTCAGGGTCTTAAGAGCCCAGTCACGGGCCGTATGGGCGTTGGTCATCGTCTCAAGGGTCGTAAAGGTCTTCGAAGAAATGATGAACAGCGTTTCCTCGGCGTCAATATCACGAACAGCCTCCGCGAAATCAGTGCCGTCGACATTGGAAACAAAACCGAATGTTAGGTTGCGCTCGCTGTAATGCCGCAATGCCTCATAAGCCATCACGGGCCCCAGATCGGAACCACCGATGCCGACATTGATGACATGACGGATCGGTTTGCCCGTATGGCCTTTCCACTCTCCACTGCGCACTTTGAGGGAAAACTCAGCCATCTTGTCGAGCACCGCGTGAACTTGAGGCACCACATCCACACCGTCAACGAAAATGGATTGTCCTTTAGGCGCGCGCAAAGCCGTATGCAGAACCGCCCGCTTCTCCGTGATATTGATTTTATCGCCTCGGAACATGGCCTCAATATGGGTCCGAAGACCCGATTCCTCAGCCAATTGAAAAAGGAGTTTAAGTGTCTCGTCCGTAACGCGGTGCTTGGAATAATCAAAATAAATTCCGACGGCCTCAGCCGTCATCCGTTTCCCCCGTTCCAGGTCTTCCGCGAAGAACTGCCGAAGATGCAGGGGATGGATTTTCGTGGAATGGGTTTCAAGGGCTTTCCATGCCAGACGTGTGTTGAGTGGCGATTGATTCATATTGTCTCCTTATTTTCAAGTTCGGAAACCTTGGACAGGCGGCGCCGATAACGCTCGGTTTCCTTGAATCGTGCTGCGAGAAATGTTCGAACCAATTCCCAAGCAAGAGCGTGTCCGATAACAAGACCGCCCAGGCAGAGAATGTTCATGTTGTCATCCTCGACGCCCTGGTGCGCTGAAAAAGTTTCATGAATGAGACAGGCCCGAATCCCCTTCACTTTGTTTGCGGCAACCGAAGCCCCGACACCGCTTCCGCATAAGGCCACTCCGCGCCACACCTCTCCGCCGACGACCGCACGGACCAGCGGAACGACAAAATCCGGATAATCATCATCAGGCTTCAGTCCCGCATCCCCGAAATCCATCGTTTCATAACCGGCGTCCCGCAATTTACCCAAAAGCTGTTCCTTTAATTCAAATCCGCCATGGTCGGCGGCGATACCGACAACGCTCCGTGATTTCTTAATTTCCATACATTCGCCCCTTTTTCGAACCCATTTACTTAAACCCGGCTATTCGTCACTATCCTTTTTTTCACCTTGCTTTTTCAACACCCTCAACGCCTCTTCGAGTTCTTTGTGGCGGGCCTTATCCTGCTTCGGGTAACTCATTTTCAGCTTTTCCATTCTGTCCAAAATAATTGCGGAAACGATTAATCGGGCGTCTTTCTTGTCGTCCGCCGGAACGACGTACCATGGATTATTTTCAGTGCTGGTAGCGCCCAGACAGTCTTCAAATGCCTTCCGGTAATCTTTCCAGTATTTCCGTTCATGGATGTCATTGAGGCTGAATTTCCAATTCTTTTCCGGTTCCTCCAACCGGGCCAGGAACCGCTTTCGCTGTTCTTCCTTGGAAAGGTGAAGAAAAAATTTGATGATTCGGGTGCCGTTGCGGTAAAGGTGCTTCTCCAAATCCACGATGGACTGATACCTTTTTTCCCAAATATCTTTTCCATCATCAACCTGCTCGGCTTTTAAAATCTCAGGATGCACCTTGGCGATAAGTACTTCCTCGTAATAGGAACGGTTAAAAATTCCGATTCTTCCCCTCTCGGGCAGGTCCCGGGTAGTGCGCCAAAGAAAGTCGTGCTGCAGCTCCATGGCGCTGGGATGCTTGAAACTGAAAACCTGGCAGCCCTGGGGGTTGACTCCCGACATTACATGCTTGATCGCGCCGTCTTTGCCCGCCGCGTCCATCGCCTGAAAGATCAAAAGAACTGAATAGCGGTTGTCCGCGTAATGAAGGTTTTGTACCGCGCTAAGCTTTTCCACATGGTCCGCCAGAACCTTTTGATAATCTTCCTTTGAGTCGTACAAGGGTTTTATCTGGGTCGGCCATTTTTTGAGTTCGATTTCTTTTCCTTCTTTCACCTGATAATCTTTAAGATCGATTTTCACAATTTATCCTTTTTCTTGGTTTCCCGATCGGCCTTTTCCATTTCCTCAACTTCGCGAACCTCTTCCCGTCCCAGTTCCTCATAAAGTTCATGGACCCGCTTGACGATTTGCGGGGTCAAATCCTTCGTCTTTCCTTTGGCTTCAGGTGCAGGCTCCTGTTTCACTTCGGGTTTGGACTCGGCTTTTACTTCAGGCGCGGGTTCGGCTTTGGTCTTGGATTCAGCGCTATTTTTTCGAAGCTCGCTTTCGGCTTTGTCCCAGTCCTGGTCCGATTGACCGCTCTGGCGGCCCCGCTTTTCATAAAGTTCATAGGCCCGCTGGGCAATTTGCGGTTTTAAATCTGATTTCGGTTTGGGCTCCGGTTGAGCGTCAGACTTAGGCTCGGGTGGAGTTTCGGGTTTAGCTTCCGCTTTCGATTCAGGCTTTGGCTCCCCTTTAGGGTCAGGCTTATTTCCCGCTTTGGCATCAGGTCTTGCCCCCGCTTTGATTTCGGGCTTATCCTCGGGTTTGGCCTCCGGCTTAACTTCCGGTTTTGCGCCCGCCTTAGTTTCAGGCTCGGGACCGGCTTTGGTATCAGGTTTTTGTTCTGATTTAACTTCAGGTTTGGGTTCGTCTTTCACTTCGGGTTTTGCCTCTGCCTTGGATTCGGGCTTAGGCTCTGATTTGGCTGTATCCGGCTTAGGCTCGGCCTTAGCTTCCGGCTTGGTTTCCGCTGCGGATTCTGGCTTATCCCCGGCTTTGGCATCAGGTTTCGCCCCCGCTTTGACTTCGGACTTATCCTCGGGTTTTGTATCCGGCTTAACTTCGGATTTGGCTTCCGCTTTAGTCTCAGACTTCGGTTCCCCTTTGGATTCAGGTTTTTCCTTAGGCTTAGCGCCATCTTTTTTTGCAGGATCAAAAATCCGGTAAGCCAGCACTTTCACCTGGTCATTCAGGAGCGCCCAAACGATGGCGTATCCCCAGACAAATCCGGCCCAGCCCCATCCCAGCGGTGTCATCAAAAAACCATAAACCGCGATCAGGGTTGCCACGGTTTGGGTTCCCAGCACCGCAATCCACAAAATCTTGGCGGGGCGGATCGACCAGAGGCGGGCGCGAGTGCGCGTCAGGAAGATGGTCATATGCCCGGCCACGGACAGCTTCAAATACATCAAGGTCTGGAGGTGGGGCCGGTCGAGATGAAAGACTCTGTCTCCCAGGACAAACAATCCGAAGGCCGCGATGACCCCCAGAACACCCAACACGGTGGAGATGGCCAGCACTAGGCGCATGTTCCATTCCTCAGGCTGGTTCTTGTAATGAACGTTGTCATAGGCGATGGAAAGGATGGCGCCATCATTGAGCAGGGCCAGCATGACGATCATGACCGCGGTTACCGGATAAAAATTGAAGACCAGGATGGACGCTGTCATGAAAAACAGCACCCTCAGGGTTTCGGCGATGCGGTAAATAGCGTAACTGTTCATCCGCTGGAAAATTTTTCGACTTTCCTTGATGGCGTCGATAATGACCGATAGGCCCGGGGACATCAGCACAATGGAGGCCGCCGCGCGCGCCGCGTCGGTCGCGCCGGAAACCGCGATACCGCAGTCCGCTTTTTTCAGCGCGGGGGCGTCATTTACCCCGTCACCTGTCATACCCACCAGATGCCCGCGTTTTTGCAAGACATCTACGATGTGATACTTGTGCTCCGGGAATACCTGCGCGAAACCGTCAGCCTTTTCAATGGACTCAGCCGTCGCGGTCGATTCTTCTTTTTTCGAGTCCCCTAAGCTGGCCGCGTCCAGAATATTGGTTCCCATGTCCAGTTTTTTAGCAGTTTCCTTGGCGATGGCCAGCGCGTCACCCGTCACCATCTTGACCTTAACACCCATGGCGAGCGCGGTGGCAATGGTCGCTTTGGCGTCTTCCCGGGGCGGATCAAACAAAGGCAGAACGCCCAAAAGCTTCCAAGGGCCTCCCCCCTCGGCTCGGGCCACACCCAAAGAACGGAAACCGCGCGACGCGAATTCATCAACCGCCTTATCAACAGCGGGCTTCACCTGCTCCTTGTTGGACGCCAACTCCAAAATCACCTGGGGCGCGCCCTTGGTGATTTTGAATTCTTTTCCCTCTTTATCTTTAACGGTGGCCTCGGTGCGCTTATGCACGGCGTCAAAGGGCATGAAATGAATCGCCTGATAACCCTTCAAAGCTTCTTTATCCTTCAGTCCACCGAGGACGGCCAGGTCAATGGTGTCATTGTTGTCCGCGCGGGACGCCAGAGCTCCGTTGAGAATCACCTGTTCGGGAGGAATATTTTCCAGGCAAAAAGGATCACCCAGCGTCAGCTTGTTCTGGGTCAGGGTGCCGGTCTTGTCAGCGCAAAGAACGTCTACGCCCGCCAATTCCTCAATTGCCACCAATTTGCTGACGATCGCTTGTTTTTTCGCCAGCAAGCGGGCGCCAACCGCCATGGTCACTGACAACACTGTCGGCATGGCTACCGGAATGGCGGCCACAGTTAAAACCAAAGCGAACTGCAGGGTGCTAAGAATCGGATCGCCCCGGAGGATGGCGACAGTAATAATGACGGCCACCAGGACCCCCGCCAAAATGATTAAATAATTACCAATCTTCAATACCGCTTTTTGGAAATGGCTGACCGTGTGCGCGTCCTGCACCAGTTGGGCAGTTTTTCCAAAGTAGGTGTTGCTTCCCGTGCCATAGACCAGCGCGCCAATTTCACCTCGTCGAAGAATGGAGCCTGAAAACACGGCTTCACCCGGTTTTTTCTCAACCGGCAGGGATTCTCCTGTCAGAGCGGATTGGTCCACTTCCACCGGATCGCCCGACAGCAGACGCGCGTCCGCAGGCACGATGTCGCCCAAGCGCATGCGAATGACATCGCCCGGGACCAGTTCCTTCGCGGGGGGATTGAGCCATTTCCCGTCTCTCAACACCCGGGCCTTGACCGCCAGCTGGGCCTTCAGGGCCTCAATGGCATTGCCCGCCTGTCTTTCTTCCCAGAACCCGACGATTGCGTTGGAAAAAAGCAGTAGGAGAATGATAAAAAAGTCCGGCCAATGCCGGGCGACCGCCGAAAGAATCACTGCCGCTTCGATCATCCAGGGAATAGGCCCCCAAAAATAGGAGAGAAACTTCAGGAAGGGATTAGTTTTCTTTTCCTCGATCTCGTTGGGCCCATATTGGGCCAGCCGCTTCTGGGCCTCAGCCTGGCTGATGCCCTCCGGCGATGACCCCAGTTTCTTCTCAACTTCCTCTAGGGGAAGGGTTTTCAATTCATCCTCCGGAGCAGGCTTTTCTCCCGGTTTCGACTGAGGTTTCTTTTTTGACTCTTGTTCCTTCATTAGTAATATCCTTTCCTGATTTCTACCGTTCTTTTACATTCACTTCAAAAATCCGAAACGAACACATGCTTATTTTTTTGACCACACACGGATCAATACGATCAATAGTGCTATCACCAATATGAATATCCCTGGCCGAATCAAAAATCCCTGATTTGTCAAAATTCTTCCCCATCCGTCCATCCCAAGGCAATTCCATCTGTCCATCCATCCGTCCGCCACCCTCTTCAAACTGGCTATCCAGGATCATTTCCTCCACGCATCCATGCGCACATTAATCCAGGCATATGATTCATCATTAAATTCCTTTCCTTGGATCAACCATTTCTGCGTCCCAGCCTTGCTTACGCTCTCCTGCGTCGAACCCAGTTTTTTTCCACTTCCGCCATCGGGAAGGTTTTCAGGTCATCTCCTGTGGTAGACTTCGCTTCCAGCTTCGATTCAAAAGTCATGGCGTTTGCCGATTTTGAAAACGCGACTTTTGTTTTATCGTTGTGTATTGGCCGTATGCGTATCCTCCGCTTCGCTATATTCACCACGTCGTGCAGATCGGTTGCAGGTAGCGCGATGATGCAGGACAAATTGGGCCGCTTGCAGATGAGCTTCCTCTCCCCTCCAAATATCCAGGGCTGGCTGTTGGATGGCTCTGGAAAAGGAAAAGGTAAGGGCCCAAGGCAGTTTATGTTTGAACCGGATATTCATTGCGTTCAAACGGGCCGATGCCGTTTCGGGAGGTTGTCCGCCGGACAGGAACGCGATACCCGAAACGGCTGCTGGCACTGTCCGCAATAGGCACCGCACCGTGGCGTCGGCTACCTCGTCCACCCCTTCCAGATGGGGGCAGGCCAAACCGGGTAGCACCATGTTGGGCTTGAGTATCATTCCCTCCAGCAGGATGTTCTGGTTGTAAAGCTCCTCAAAAACAGTCCGCAGGACTTCTTCCGTTGTGTCAAAACATCTCTTCAGCGTATGGTCGCCGTCCATAAGCACTTCCGGCTCCACAATAGGAACCAACCCGGTTTCCTGGCATAAAGCGGCATAGCGGGCCAGGGCCTGAGCATTTGCCTGAATACAACCCCGGCTGGGAACGCCCTTGCCCATTGTGATCACCGCGCGCCATTTGGCGAAACGGGCTCCCATCCGGGAATATTCCTCCAGTCTTTCGCGCAAACCGTCTAGGCCCTCGGTTATTTTCTCCCCCGCATGACCTGCCATAGCCTTGGCGCCCCTGTCCACTTTAATACCGGCGATAATTCCGCCGTCGGTAAGTGCTTTCACAAATGGTGTGCCGTCTTTTTTCTTCTGGCGGATGGTCTCGTCGCAGAGGATCGCACCGCTAATACTCTCGCCCAAACCGGGCGTGGTGACGATCAGCTCCCGGTAGGCGCGGCGCATTTCCTCGGTCTGCGGAATTCCCAGCGCGGCAAATCGTTTGTTGCAGGTAGGGTTGCTTTCGTCCATCGCCAGCAGGCCCTTATGGCCTGCCATCAACCACTTCGCGGTTTCGACAAGCACTAATGTGTTCATGGCACTAGCACCGCCGCGCCATTGAACCGGCCTGCGCGCAGATCGGCCAGGGCTTCGTTGGCCTGCCGGAGCGGATAAGTGGTTGTCTCTGTCACAATATTCATTTGAGGTGCTTGACTTAGAAAATCAATTCCATCCTGGCGGGTCAAATTGGCGACTGAAACGATTTGCCTTTCACCCCAAAGCAGGTCATAAGAAAATTTCGGAATGTCGCTCATGTGAATGCCGGCGCAAACCACCCGGCCCCCTTTGCGAACGGTCTTGAGCGCCGAAGGCACTAGATCGCCCAATGTGGCGAAGATGATCGCCGAGTCCAGCAGTTCGGGAGGTGTTTCGTCCGATCCTCCCGCCCAGGTCGCCCCTAATCCCCTGGCGAAATTCTGGGTCGTCAGGTCGCCTGGTTTAGTATAAGCAAAAACCGATCGTCCCTGCCATTTGGCCACTTGAGCGATGATATGAGCCGCCGCGCCGAAACCATAAAGCCCTAGTTTTTTGCTGTCTCCTGCTGCTACGAGAGCCCGCCAGCCGATAAGGCCGGCGCAAAGTAACGGAGCTAAAGAAACATCACTCCCCGACTCGCCCAGTGGAAAGGCGAAACGCGCGTCGGCCACAACCGAGGTGGCAAAGCCCCCGTCGCGGGTGTAACCAGTAAAAATGGGATGATCGCAAAGATTTTCGTGGCCACTCCGGCAGTAGGGACAAACTCCGCAGGTATGGCCCAGCCAGGGAACGCCGACCCTTTCCCCGACTTTTAAACCTTCGACTCCCGGTCCCACCAGATCGATCCTTCCCACAATCTCATGGCCGGGAATGATCGGCACTTGGGGATTGGGCAATTCCCCGTCAACTACATGCAAGTCCGTGCGGCAGACACCGCAGGCACCTACCTTGACCCGGATCTGTCCCGGTCCCGGTTCGGGATCTGCCATAGTAATCCACTGAAGAGTGGTTTTAATTTGATTCAGTACCATCGCGTTCATTGTTTTCTCCAGTAAGTCTTATTTATCTCAAACGGAAAAGCTTTTGTAATACTCCCGGCAGTAAATCGGGCAAGTCCTCGGCGATAAGCCCCGGTCCAAATTCGTCCGCCGCCGCCCCATGCATCCATACCCCCGCCGCCGAGGCGAAAAACGGATCGACTCCCTGGGCGAGAAGCCCCAAAATAATCCCGCTCAATACATCCCCCGAACCGGCGGTAGCCAAAGTCGACGGCGCGTTGGAATTAATAATGGCCCGGCCATCTGGGGCTGCGATGACCGTGTCATTGCCTTTGAGAACCAAAATAGCTCTGCTTCGTTTGGCCGCCATGCGGGCCCTTGTGAGCTTGTCGCCTTTAAAATCGAATAATCGGCGGAACTCACCCTCATGGGGAGTCAAAACACAAGGCCCGGCGATAGCCGCGTCCAACGCCAAAGGGTCGGTTTGAAATGAGGTTAGGGCGTCCGCATCCAGCAAAACGGGACGTTTAGTTTTCAGGATGGCAACCGCGCGGCGGCGGGTTTCTTCGCCGACTCCGGTGCCAGGGCCGATGAGAAAAGCGGTAAACCGGGTATCTTCCATCATACGGTCAAAATCTCCGGCATCCATCAAGGGGTGAACCATGATGCTGGTCAAAGCGCCCGCGTAAATCGCCAAAGCGGTTTGAGGCACGGCGATGGTCGTCAATCCGGCTCCTGCCCGGGCCGCTCCCAGTGCCGCCATCCGGGAGGCTCCGGTGATGGGATAACCTCCATAAATAAGCGCGTGACCGCGAGTGTATTTGTTGCCGCCGGACTTTGCTTTAGGCAGGGCTGAAATCCAGAGTTTTGGGTTATTTTCAAATGTGTTCGGCGCGACACTTTCGATGACCGATAAGGGTGTTCCGATATCCGCCACCACAACTTCACCGCATAAATCCCGTCCCGGCAACAGCAGGTGACCCGGCTTCTTGCGGGTATAAGTGACGGTCAAAACCGCCACTACCGCACCCAAAACTTCCCCCGTGTCCCCCATCAAACCGCTGGGTACATCGACCGCCACCAGGGGTATTCCCATTTTTGACGCGGTGGATAAAGTTTCTAAAACTTCTCCATCCAAAGCACGGGTCAATCCCGCTCCAAAGACCGCGTCCACTATCAGCTGGGCATCCTTGAGAACGCCTGTTTCCAGTGGCTCAACCTGTCCAAGCCATTGTTGCGCCGCAAGCGCTACCTCATTTTTAAGTGCGCCACGGGAACCCAGAAGGGCCAAACGAACGGGCCAACCCGCTTCGGAAAGCCGTCGGGCCGCGACAAAACCGTCTCCTCCATTGTTACCGGGACCGCAGAGTACCGTCACCGGACGAGACGTCCAGCGATTCATGATCTCGCGCGCGACCGCGCTTCCCGCCTTCTCCATCAGCTCTTGAATGGAATGACCCGAAGCCACTGTCAACCGGTCGGATTCACTCATCCGTCGGCAATCAAGTAACGCTGTATCTAGATTCATCATTTCTTCCTTCATTTTCCATATCTGGCGAACCTTATGTTTTTCGCTCTAACTTTTCGCGAACTCGATAACTACCCGTGACGGCACATCTCCCTTTTCAAGCCGTTCGAATATGTTGTTGATCGCGGACAAGGGCTGTAGCTCGATATCCGCTTTGACCTTTCCCTCGGCGGCGAAGGCCAGCGCCTCAGCCATATCCTTGCGGGTGCCCACAAAAGAACCCCGGATGGTGATACAGTTCGCCACCACGTCGAAGAGCGGAACAGGAAACTCGCCCGGCGGCAGGCCCACCAGCACGCAGGTACCCCGCTTGCGGGTCATGCCCACACCCTGTTTAAACGCGCTTAGCGAAGGGGCTGTAATAAGAACCCCATGGGCTCCCCCTCCGGTCATCTTTTTCACGGCCGCAGCCGGATCACCCGTCTTGGCATTGAACGTGAAATCGGCGCCCAGTCGCTTAGCGTGGGCAAGTTTGCCGTCACTAATATCAATGGCACAGACATGAAGTCCCATGACCTTGGCATACTGGATCGCCAGATGCCCCAGGCCGCCAGCACCCGAAATAGCGATCCATTCACCGGGCTTTGCCCCAGTCTCCTTGATCCCTTTATAGGTAGTGATACCCGCGCAAATGATCGGGGCCGCTTCACTTGCGGCGAGACCGGCGGGAATATGGGCGACGTAGTTGGGGTCAGCGAGGATATATTCGGCAAAACCGCCGTTCTTGGTGTAACCGCCGAATTGCGCATCCGGACAAACCGTCTCCCAGGCGGACAGGCAATACTCGCAATGGCCGCAGGCCGAATAGAGCCAGGGCACCCCGACCCGGTCACCTTCTTTCACAGCCTTCACACCCGAACTGACAGCAATGACGATCCCTATGCCTTCATGACCGGGGATAAACGGAAGTGTGGGCTTTACCGGCCAATCTCCATGCGCCGCATGGAGATCCGTATGACATACCCCGCAAGCCTCGGTTTTAATCAATATCTGGCCGGGACCAACGGAGGGAATATCCAATTCTTTTAGTAACAAGGGTTTTCCAAACTGCTCAACCATTGCCGCATGCATTTGATGTCCCATGATTAACTCCTGTTTTTTTGAGCAACGCCGCTGACGAAAGCGGCCGATTGGCGTTTCGACACTAGGCTGGCGCGTCGATGGAAGCGACCCGGACCAGTTTTTTGTTTACGAACTCCTGGATGCCCAAGCTCGAGAGTTCCCGTCCATAACCCGAATTCTTAATCCCGCCAAACGGCAGATCCGCCGTTGTCCAGGTGGGGTGATTGACGAACATCATGCCCGTATCAACTCGACTAGCCACCCGTTTGCCCCGTGCCACATCCTTCGTGAAGACGCAGCCTCCCAAACCGAATTCCGAATCATTGGCCAGGGCCACTGCCTCGTCTTCGTTTTTGACTTTGAAGAAAAGAGCTACAGGCCCGAAGAATTCCTGCCCATAGGCGGGATTATCCGGTTTGATATTGGACAGGATTGTCGGCTGCATGAAAGCTCCGGGACGGTCAATCCGTCCGCCGCCAAGCACCAGGGTGGCGCCATGGGCGACAGCCTGCTTGACCTGGTCTACCAGTTTGACCAGGGCCGATTCAGTGGATAAAGGTCCCAGCGTTGTCGCCTTGTCCATGGGATCGCCCGGTTTCAACGCCGCCAGCGCCGCCTTGAACTTCTCCAGGAAACGGTCGGCCAGCGCCTCCACCACAATGAACCGCTTGGCCGCCACACAGCACTGCCCCGTGTTATTCATTTTTCCCCAAACTGCCCACTGGACCGTCTTGTCGAGGTCTGCGTCCTCCAACACGATGAAAGCATCGGCGCCGCCCAGTTCCATGGTTGATTTTTTGAGATTTTGCCCCGCTCGTCCCGCAACGGTTTTTCCGGCCTCAACACTGCCTGTCAAAGCCACACCCATGACCCTTGGATCGTCAATGACGCGGTTCACCTGGTCATAGGAAATAAACAGGTTGGTGTAGGCGCCGACCGGTGCGCCAGCCTCCAGCCACAATTTTTCAAAAGCCAGGGCGCATTGCGGAACGCATCCCGCGTGCTTGACCATAACCACATTGCCCGCCATCAGGTTTGGAGCGGCAAACCGCGCCAGTTGGTAGTAGGGAAAGTTCCAGGGCTCGACCCCGAAAAGCACGCCGAAGGGAGCGTTCTGGATCTCCGCCTCGCCCGAGCTTGGCTTGAGGCGCTGCGGCGCGAGGAACTGCTCGGCGTTCTTGGCGTAGTAATCGATAATATCCGCGCTCAATTTCGCTTCGCCCCGGGACTGGTCGATGAGTTTTCCCATATCCTGTGTCACCAGAAGGGCGAAATCGTCGATACGTGCGTGCATAATTGCGGCGGCTTTCGCCACAATTACCGCGCGCTCGGCAAAAGTCTTGTTTTTCCATACTTCAAAACAGGCCTGCGCGGTGGTCAATGCTTTCTCCAACTGCTGGTCGGTGATTTCCTCGTATTTCTTCAAGATTTTTCCGTCATAGGGATTGATGCTTAGGTAAGCCATAATATTTTTCCTTTCAAGGGAGGGACTACAAAAATGGGTGAATTGCTGACAGCAAACCCATCGGCCGGTTGGAAAATGGGGGAAATTAGTTCTGGAGCTTCATCCGGTTTACCCGGATGGATCACTTCCTGTTCCGAATTTTCGAAATATCTTTCTCCTCTTGGCGCAACGGCTTCATCTTTTGTCTTTTCAGATGCACCGCAGTTACATCTATCGACGGACTAAGGCTTCTCTTGCCCATTGGCGCGTCTTAGCCGCAGAAATAAAACTTGCCATATCACTAAGATTGACGACACCCCGGTCTTTTCCGACATTCGCTTGAAGGAGCAGTTTTTCGCCTCCCTGGTCGACGGCAATCGCCTTGAGATGGGAAAAGGCGTCACGAATAAAATCAATGGCGGTGGATTCCCCAGCAAGCCGCTCTGCGCCTTCGTCCGACAGGATGACCGCGATCGCGTCAAACAGGACAGAAGATGTACCGGCCAGTTGTCCGTCGGCCTTCAGGAATAAACCGTTATCCAGCATGGCGCCGCCTATTTGCGGAGCGACGACCTTCACATTCGCGCCTGCCTCAACAGCGGCTTTGCGCACTTTGTCGATGAGAGCGCCATCCGAGCCGTCCGCGATGAGGATGCCGATGGAACGTCCCTCGAGAGTATCCTTCTCTTTTCCGATAGTCCTCAACGCGAGAGAAGGTTTCATATCCCGCACCGAAGCGGAGGCGAAGGGAGCGGTCGGCATTTTCTCCAGCCCAAGACCATCAGCAACGCGTCGCGCAAGGTCTTCGTCGATATGCCGCAGATGGGCGGTAACCGCCTGACGCACATGAGGATGTTCCACCTTTGACAGCTCAAACACGAGCGCCGAAACCATATGTGACTTCTCGTACCCCGTTTGACTGCGATAGAACTGGCGCGCCTGGCTGTAATGGTCCGCAAAACTCTCCGGACGGATACGGCCTTTTTCACCAGTTTCATTGGTGTGTACACTCTGAAAACCGACGACCGGATTTTCACGCGGCATATCCGTGGACAAGGAGTTCGGTTCATATCCGACGCGTCCGACCGGCTGTGTCGCCTGCATTTTTCCATCGCGCTGAAGGTTGGCAAACGGGCACTTGGGCGCGTTGATCGGGATTTGATTGAAATTCGGCGTTCCGAAACGAGAAAGCTGGGTGTCCAGATAAGAAAAAAGACGGCCCTGCAATAGGGGGTCATTAGAAAAATCAATTCCCGGCACGATATTCGCCGGACAATAGGCCACCTGCTCGGTTTCAGCGAAAAAATTGTCTGGCCACCGGTTCAATACCATCCGTCCGATCACTTTTAATGGCACCAATTCCTCTGGAATCAACTTGGTTGGATCCAGATGGTCGAATGGAAATTGGTCGGCCTGTTCCTGCGTGAATAACTGGGCCGAAAATTCCCACTCGGGGAAATCACCTTTTTCGATGGACTCAAATAGGTCGCGCCGGTGGAAGTCCGGATCCACTCCGGCTAGTTTGACGGCCTCATTCCAGGTGGTTGATTGCAGGCCCAGCTTGGGCCGCCAGTGAAACTTGACAAAAGTCGAATCACCCTTAGCATCCACCAATCGGAAGCTGTGGACGCCGAAGCCTTCCATCATCCGCAGCGAGCGTGGAAGGGTACGGTCCGACATGATCCACATCACCATATTCATGGATTCGGGCATCAGCGAAATGAAATCCCAGAATGTGTCGTGGGCTGTGGCGCTTTGCGGAAAGCCCCGATCAGGCTCCATCTTGATCGCATGAATCAGGTCGGGAAATTTAATGGCATCCTGGATGAAAAAAACCGGGATATTAATACCGACCAAATCCCAATTACCTTCCTGAGTATAGAACTTTACCGCAAATCCGCGCACATCGCGCGGTGTATCGACCGAACCCGCCCCGCCGACCACCGTTGAAAAGCGGGTAAACACTTTTGTTTTTTCACCAACTTGAGTAAGAATTTTCGCAGTCGTATAGCGTTCTAGTGATTCGGTTAACTCAAAATAGCCGTGCGCAGCCGTACCGCGGGCGTGAACGATCCGCTCCGGAATACGCTCATGATCGAAATGCATAATCTTTTCCCGAAGGACAAAATCCTCTAAAAGTACCGGCCCTTCTGAATTGGCTTTAAGCGAGTTCTGGTTATCTGAAATCAAGATTCCCTGATTGGTCGTAAGCGCGGGATGCGAACCGCCAGCAGTTTGATGGACTTCACCTCCGTTTCCCACCGGAACTTTTCCGACCAAGCGAGAGGTATTCTTTCCATTTCTTACTTTTCCCACAGGATGATTGACTTTTTTTTTGAGGCGACTAATCGACTTTGAACTTGATTTTCGAGTCATGGTTTTGCTCCCCACTTCCAATTCCTTATTTCCGGCATGTCCTGGCCGTGTTGGTCGATGTACTGCTTATGCTCAATTAATTTGTCCTTCATTTTTTGCTTCAGATAATCGCCCTTGGAACCAAACCCCGGTACCCGATCAATCACGTCCTGCACCAGATGAAACCGATCCAGATCGTTTTGCACTCTCATATCAAATGCCGTGGTAATCGTGCCCTCTTCCTTGTAGCCACGAACATGCAGGTTCTGGTTGTGCCGGCGGTAGGTCAACCGATGGATCAACCAGGGATACCCATGAAAACCAAAAATAATGTGCTTGTCTTTCGTGAAGAGCGCGTCGTAATCGTTCGCGTTCAATCCATGTGGATGCTCTGTGTTGGATTCCAGTTTCATCAGGTCAACCACGTTGATAACGCGGATTTTAAGATCAGGTAGATGTTCGCGGAGGATAGAAACCGCGGCCAAAATCTCCAGAGTGGGCGTATCGCCACAGCAGGCCATGACTACATCCGGCTCCGCGCCCTGGTCATTACTGGCCCAAGACCAAATGCCGATGCCTTCGGTGCAATGCACAATGGCCTCTTCGATATTAAGCCATTGGGGCAACGCGTGTTTACCAGCCACGACAACGTTGACGTAATTCCGGCTCCGCAGGCAGTGGTCCATCACCGACAACAGGCAGTTGGCGTCCGGCGGAAGGTAACAGCGCACGATGTCGGCCTTCTTATTGATAACGTGATCGAGGAAACCGGGGTCCTGGTGCGTGAAGCCGTTGTGATCCTGCTGCCAGACATGGGAGGCAAGCAGATAGTTCAGCGACGAAATTTTTCGGCGCCAGGGCAGCTCCAAACATACCTTCAGCCACTTGGCGTGCTGGCTGAACATCGAATCAACGATGCGGATGAACGCCTCATAGCTGTTGAAAAGTCCATGCCGCCCGGTCAACAGATATCCTTCCAACCAGCCCTCGCACTGGTTCTCGCTGAGCATCGAGTCCAGCACCCGTCCGTCAGGGGCGAGGAATTCATCGTTTTTTTCGGTCCGGGCGTTCCACTGCCGGCTGGTGGTTTCAAAAACGGCGCCAAGGAGATTCGAAAGCGTCTCATCGGGACCGAAGATGCGAAAATTACGCTGATTCTGATTGAGCTTGGCCACGTCACGGAGAAACTTCCCCAGTACGAGCGTGTCCTGTCCGTTAACAGCGCCCGGCGAAGGCACATTCACCGCATGCGCGTGAAAGTCCGGCATTCGCAGATCGTGCAACAAAAGTCCGCCGTTGGCGTGGGGATTGGCGCCCATCCGCCGGTCGCCCTTTGGCGCCAGCTCGGCCAGCTCCGGCATGAGCCTGCCGTTCTTATCGAACAATTCTTCCGCTTTGTAACTTTTCATCCAGCTTTCAAGCTGCTTGACATGATCGGGATGTTCAGGATCAACCAGAAGCGGCACCTGGTGTGCCCGGAAAGTGCCCTCAACTGGCAGGCCGTCAACTTCCTTCGGTCCCGTCCAGCCCTTCGGTGACTTGAGGATAATCATGGGCCAGCGGGGCCTGGTGAGATCATTCTTTTGCCGCGCGTTGCTATGTATTTGCCGGATGTCCCCGATGACCTTTTCCAAAGTATCGGCCATGAGTTGATGCATCGTTTCCGGATCATCGCCTTCCACGAAGTAAGGTGCCCATCCGCAGCCGCGCAGGAATTGGTCGAGCTCTTCATGCTCAATACGCGCCAAAACGGTTGGATTGCTGATCTTATAGCCGTTGAGATGCAGGATCGGCAAAACGGCACCGTCCGTAACCGGATCTAGAAATTTATTGGATTGCCAGGAGGTCGCCAAAGAGGCCGTTTCCGCCTCCCCGTCGCCGATGACACAGGCCACGATCAGGTCGGGATTGTCGAAAGCCGCTCCAAAAGCGTGGCTAAGCGAATATCCCAATTCACCGCCCTCATGAATGGATCCGGGCGTCGTTGGCGCCACGTGACTCGAAATCCCGCCAGGAAACGAAAATTGCTTGAACAGTTTTTTCATTCCAGCTTCGTCCTGTGTCACATTCGGATAAACATCACTCCAAGTGCCCTCAAGATAAACGTTTCCCACGATTGCTGGGCCACCGTGGCCCGGACCCGCGATGTAAAACATATTTAAATCGTATTTCTTAATGACACGGTTCAAGTGCACGTAGATGAAGTTTTGCCCCGGCGTCGTGCCCCAATGCCCCACCACCAACGGCTTCACATGCGACAATTTCAGCGGCTCTTTCAATAGCGGATTGTCATAAAGATAAATTTGTCCGACGGATAAATAGTTCGCGGCGCGCCAATAGGCGTTCATTTTTCGAAGTAACTCTTCGGACAAAGGTTCGATTTTTTGATTCGTCCTGTCTAAAAGAACCTTCGCACGGACCATGTTATATTCGTTCATGAAAATACTCCTTATTAGTGTTTGATTTCATGTTCAAGACGACTGTCTCGATTTTGACTGGGCACCGCCAGGGAATCCCTTTTGGCCGCCAATTCGTCGGACCAGTAACCTTGGAGGTTATAATGCCGGTGGAGTTTGTTTTCGTAATCGCGGGTTAACAATAAATTCGCTGTATATTCCGGTGATTGCCTGATGCTTTCTTTGGAAAGATTGACGAAGACTTTTCCTTCGCCCCAACTAACGCGCTCGATCCACTTCGCGGAAACCAGAACATGTTTACCAGGCCACCAATTCTGTGTTTCGATGGCCAGATAGCGGATAGCCCATGACTCGTCATCGATGATAAAATCCTCGATGTGGCCGATCTCGCCGTCCATGGCGTTGATTAAATAGCCGCTAACGATGTAAGCGCTGCGCAAATGGGAATCCTCTGCTGTTTCACTACCTTTCGCGATGAAGGAGCCAAATTCTCTCGTTGGCGGCACGCTCCAATAGGGCGGCCATCCATAATACGAATAATAGGTATCCTCATATTGTCTTGAGACGGGTTTGTCACTATCCAAGGATGGGCTATCCTCGATCTGCTTTTTAGTCAAACCGACGGCAATGGTCCGCAGCTGCTGATTCACAGAGTTTATCGCTCGTGGAGCGATCAGCACGCCCCTTCCGGGGTTCCAGTTAACTGTGTTGGCGACTAGATAGCGAATGGTCCAGTGCCGGTCATCGAAATAGAAGTCTTTGACCGTCCCGATGACCCCGTCGAGGCTGTGCAATTGATAACCTTTTAATGTCATGAATTTTTCTAACACAAAATAATCCTCTCTTTTTTTCAGTTTGGCGCTTCACCCGTAAAACCAATACGGAGCACATGGCAAACCGTCTTGGCGATCATGAGTTCTTCATCCGTGCGTATGACAAAAACCTTAACCTTGCCGGAAGAAACGGAAATCACACTCTTGTTGGCACTGTTTAGATTTTTATCGAGTTCGATGCCTAGAAACCCCAATCCCTCGCAAATTCTTTCGCGAACCGCCGGACAGTTTTCACCGATGCCCGCCGAAAAAACCAGAGTGTCCAGTCCGCCCAAGGCCGCCGCGAAAGACCCGATCCACTTCTTGACCTGATAGCAAAACAACGAAACCGCTTCGGCTGCCCTTCCGTCCTTTTCCTCCAGTTTCAGCAAGTCGCGCATGTCCGGGCTGGTTCCGGACACGCCCAGCAGTCCGGAATGAAAATTGACCATCGTGTTAAAAGCCTTGGTGTCCATGCCTTCGGTTTTTTCCAGGTACAAAGCCAGTCCCGGATCCAAATCTCCGGAGCGGGTTCCCATTAAAACTCCCGAGGACGGCGTAAAACCCATGCTGGTATCAACGGATTTGCCCTTAAGAACCGCAGCCAGACTGGCCCCGTTGCCCAGATGGGCCAAAATCACCCGACCCTCAGCCTCTTCCATACACCCCAAACGTGAAAGTTCCTCCATGAGATAGGCATAGGAAATGCCGTGAAAACCATAACGATGAATACCCTTCGCCTCATAACTTCGGGGGATCGGCAGGAGTCGCGCCACCAGAGGCATATCGTGATGAAAGGCCGTATCGAAACAAACCACCTGGGACAGATTGGGAAATTGCCTGTGGAAAGCGTCCACGATGAGAATCTCCATCGGCATGTGTTCCGGATCATAAGGACTTAATTTGAAGAGAGCTTCAACCAACTCATGGGTGACTTTCTCCGGTTCGCTGTGTTGGGGGCCGCCCTGGACCATCCGGTGCCCAACCGCCGACAGACTTGCTCCCCCGCCCCGCTCCTTGACCCATATCATAAAAACCTCTAAAGCGGCCTGGTGGTCGGACTTGGTCAAAACTCTGGAAAATTCGTCAGTTGGATTCAAACCCTTCACCTGAAAAACCGCTCCGGTTTGTCCAATCCGATCAATGCCGCCCCAAAGAACGCGTCGAGGCGGCTGACCAGCTTCAAATACGGCGAATTTAAGACTAGAGGAGCCCGCATTAATGGTCATTATTTGTTTTTTATTCATATTCAATCCCTTCGTTCGCCGACAAACCCCAATAGGACAAACAGGCGCGGGTGGATTGATAATTTTTATGAAAAATACTTTTGATCCCTAATCCTTCCGCAACCTTATCAAACAGGGGAGTGTTTTCGATATAAACAATCTTCTCAGGGGATATCTGAACCGTATCGAGAGCCATTTTAAAAATATTCACGTCGGGTTTTCGGAGGTGGACAAAACAGGAAGAAATAAAAAAATCCACCAAACCGGCCAATTTAAATTTACGAATCCGGTAAGCGTTTACTTCCCGACCTTCGTTGCTGACTACAACGATCTTGAGACCGTGAATGGCTTTGAGTTGAACAATGAACTCCATCATTTTGCGGTGCGATTTTGACTGAGCGAATATGAAATTTCGAAAGCTGGATCGGGTAAAATCGCGTTTTTGATAAAAGACCACGCCGTTTAGATATTCTTCCAGACCGATCAATCCCAACTCATAGGGTTCCACAAACAATCCGTGACGGCTTTCGATCTCATTCCACTCGAGTTTGAATTGGGAAACCGCTCGCCTGCGCGCGCGATGATCCCATCCATTGGTGAGCAAAACACCTCCCACATCCACAAACAAACAAGTGAACATGTTGTTTTTTTTCATGACAGTTTCTTTAAAGAATAATTCAATTCATTTTCCTCTGTTTTGATTAGGCGCCACGAGTGAATCCCTTTGGGCCGCCAATTCCTCAATCCAATAGCCTTGGAGACTGTAATGTCCATGCAATTGGGTCTCGTATTCTCGGGTAAGCAGGGAGGCTTCCTTAAATTCCTGCGAATTCTTAATTGCCTCACGGGAAAGATTGACAAACACTTTTGATTGACCCCAGTTGACGCTTTCTATCCAGGGGGGTGAAATCAGGATTTTTTTGCCAGGCAGCCAGTTATGGGTATCAATAACCAAGTAACGAATCGCCCAATTATGGTCATCAATAATGAAATCCACGACGTGGCCAATCTCACCATTCGTAGCCTGGATATGATGACCGGTCACTGCGTTTGTGCTGCGCAAATGGTAATCCTCGACCTTATCGCTTCGAATCGGTTGCGAAGTGCTTTTAGTGTCGCGCACGAAAAAAGGATAAGCGCCCCACATATAGGAACCTATCCAATAGGCCGGAAACTGGTAATATCCATAATAGGATTCTTCAAATTGCCGTGACACCGGCCTTTTACTATCCAGGGATGGACTCTCTTCGATCTGCTTTTTGGTTAAATCAACCGAAATAGTTTTTTCCTTTTTGTTCACGTAGGACAAGGCGTGGGGTGAAATCAATACCTGTCTGCCGGGAAGCCAATTTCCGGTGTCTGCGACCAGATAACGGATAGTCCAGTATTTATCGTCAAAATAGAATTCTTTGACTCTTCCTATTTCTCCATCCAGGCTGTGCAATTTGTAACCCTTTAGTTCGTTGACGTTGTCGAGCATAAAATGAATCCTTTCTTTCCTAAAACTTCGTTTTGGCTTACTGAGAGTCGCTTGTTAACAGCTTGTATAAAAAATTGGTTTCAACACGATCCTAACAATCAGCTACTAATTTTATTGCACTATGAAAACGGCTTCATTTTCTCGTGAACAATCACTGGTTCCCTTTCACCTCCGCCTTCAATTCCCCTTCCGCGGGGTGCCAATATTTATCGGTTTGGTCAATTAAATGGTTTTGCCTTTCGTATGGTTCATAGGCCAACTTCGCATTCTGTTCCGACGGGTTGTCATCGGGACGCAAGGGAGACGAGCGGTGACCTTCACTCCCCAGCCGTCCACAGGTTCCAGTTAAATTTCGCAGCCATTGCGCAAGTTCCGGCGTCAACGCGTCATCCTTCAGACGCCATTGCCAGTTCCCTTCTGTGGTGCCGGGAAAATTCATTCGTGCCTCCGTTCCCAAATCCAAAAGGTCTTGCGCCGGCAGGATGACCTTGTCGGCCCGGGAAGCAAAGGCCGCTGCGATCATGGCCCGGACAACCGTCTTGTCGTTGGCACCCAGATGTTTTCGAAGGCTTTCTCGCTGGGTGGCCGGTAACTTTCTGTACCAACCCTCCGTAGTGTCGTTATCGTGGGTTCCGGTATAAACCACCGAGTTCACCGGGAGTTCTTTCGACGGAAAAATATTATTTTCAATGTCCGATTCGAACTCAAACTGGAGCACCCGCGAACCGGGAAGGTTAAGCTGTTCCCTTAAGGTAATCACTTCGGGGGTAAGAACCCCCAGGTCCTCCGCGATAAACGGCAAAGAGCCGATAGCTTTTAACACTGCTTCAAAAAAAGCCCTGTCGCCGCCCGGTTGATATTGTCCGTTTTCTGCCGTAAGGTCACCCGAAGGTACCTCATAAGTTCTCACATAGCCGATAAAATGATCCAAACGGATGACGCCGAACCGTCCCAAAGCAGTCCTCAGCCGTTCTATCCACCAGTTGTAATTTTGGCCTTGCAGCACATCCCATCGGTAAACGGGCTCGCCCCATCGCTGTCCTGTTTTCGTGAAATAATCCGGAGGAACCCCGGCGACCACCGTCATGTTCCCATCGACGTCCAATTTAAAAATCTCCGGGTGAACCCACACATCGGCGCTCTCATGGGACACGAACAGGGGAATATCGCCGATCAGCTGGACTGCCTTGGAATCGCAATAGGCCCGCAACTCTTTCCACTGTTTTGAGAACTGCCACTGGATAAACTGGTGGTAACGGATGTCATCCGTGAAGTGTTTACGCGCTCGAACAAGGGCTTTAGGCTGTCGTGTTCTCAGTTCAAGGTCCCATTGGGTCCAGTCCCCGGTGCCTTCATTGTCCTGGACGGCTACGAACAGGGAAAAATCGTCAAGCCAGTAGGATTCGGCGCGAACGAAAGCCTCAAATTCCAGCCGCTTGGCCATTCCTCCCTTTTTTTCAAAACGTTCAAATGCTTTTTTCAACCACTTCAGTTTCAGTTGTTCCGCTGTGAAATAGTCCACCTTTCCAGGGGCACCCGGAACAGGCAGCTCGATATCCTCACGGTTTAGAAATCCATGCTTCATCAACAAGTCGGGACTCAACAGAAACGGATTTCCCGCAAAGGCGGAAGATGATTGGTATGGCGAATTCCCTATCCCCGTCGGGCCAATTGGCAGCATCTGCCACCAGCTCTGCTCGCTCAGAACTAGAAAATCCACAAAGGCGTTTGCGGCAGGTCCCAAGTCGCCGATGGGATATGGGTTGGAAAGGGAGGTTGGATGAAGAAGTATCCCCGAAGAGCGCGAGTTCATGGGGTATCCTTTCGCGCGCCGTGTTTAGGCTTGCCCGCCAGAAGAATGACGCTGGAGCGGGCTTCAACATGGTAAATCTTTGAATTTTTCAAAAGTATTTCTTTGCCCGCCTCGGCCATATCCCTTGGCGAAGGTAGGAATGTATCGACCGATAAACTCCAGCCATACCCTTCCGATGGTGACGGCAAACCAAAATCAGCCGCTTCTGTACCCGCGTTGAACATAAGGTAAATACTTTCTTTTTCATTTTCATGAATAACGCAGGCAAGTTGTTTGCACTTGAGATCTGCCCAATGAGGCAGTCCGCCCTCCGGACCAAACCAATTAATTCCTTCATTTTTGTAGAATTCTTCTTTACTCAGGACAGGATGAGCTCTACGAAAAGCGATCATGCCTTGGGTAAACCGGAATATTTCCTGATGCTGGTCGAAATGTTTCCAGTCCAACCAGCTGGTTTCATTGTCCTGGCAATAGGCGTTGTTGTTGCCGCTCTGGGTGCGGCGGAATTCGTCCCCGCCGAGGATCATCGGCACGCCGCGCGAAATCATCAGGGTCAGCATAAAATTCTTGATCTGGCGTTTTCGAATCGTCTCAATTCCGGCGTCCTTCGTTAAGCCCTCGAAGCCATAGTTCCCGCTAAAGTTGTTATTTGTCCCGTCCTGGTTGTTTTCACCGTTCGCCTCGTTATGTTTGGCGGAATAGCTGACCAGGTCATTCAAAGTGAACCCGTCGTGGCAGGTAATAAAATTGATGCTTCCCTCCGGTCCTTTGCCCGGCTTGCTATAAATATCCGCGCTTCCGCAGAGTCGGCTGGCGAAAGAGCCGAGAATTCCGTCATCACCGCGCCAGAAACGCCGCACGTCATCCCGATAACGGCCGTTCCATTCCGCCCAGCGCCGTTCCGAAAAACTTCCCACCTCGTAGGCCCCGCCGGCGTCCCATGCCTCCGCGATGAGCTTAACGTCCCTCAGGATTGGATCCTCGGCGATCCGGGCCAAAAGCGGCGCGTTAGCCAACAATCTTCCGCTTTCGCCCCTGCCGAGAACCGATGCCAAATCAAAGCGAAACCCATCCACATGCATCTCGACCGTCCAATAACGCAGGGCCGCCAGGATATGGTCCCGTACCACCGGATGGTTGGCGTTAATCGTATTGCCGGTTCCCGCGTAATCCTTATAACGGCGCTTGTCCCCCGCCAGGGTATAAAAAATCGAGTTGTCGATCCCGCGAAAGCAAAGCGTCGGACCCAGTTCGTTTCCTTCCGCCGTATGGTTAAACACCACGTCCAGAATCACTTCGATGCCGGCTTGGTGGAAAGACAGAACCATTTCCTTGAACTCCAGTTTCTGCTGGCCCATCCCGCCCGAACTGCTATAGGAAGCTTTGGGCGCGAAGAAAGTAACAGGATCGTATCCCCAGTAATTCCTGAGGGATTGGTTCGTGTTCGGATCCTTCCGTGTGAGGGAATTTTCATTGAATTCCAAGACCGGCATCAGTTCCACGGCGGTAACACCCAGTGTTTTGAGATGGGGAATCTTTTCCATCATGCCCCGGTAGGTTCCCGGATGCTTTGCTCCCGACTTCCGATCCATGGTAAAACCACGGACATGGGTCTCGTAAATGAGGGTCTTCGACCAAGGATGGCGAGGAGGCTGGTCCCCCTTCCATTCGAAAGACTCGTTTAGAAAGATACATTTGGGCGTCGACTTGGCGTTATCCTCCTTTGAGAAGGTTAGGTCCTTCCCCTGCGACGATGGATCGTATCCAAGGGCAGACGCAAAATCCCATGGGGGCAGATTTGAAATCGCAGCGGCGGCGGGATCAAGCAGAAGCCGTTTAAAATTGAAACGGTGTCCTTCCTCGGGAGAATAGGGACCGTCCAAGCGGTAAGCGTAAAGCTGGCCGGAGCTGATCCCTTTCACCCAAACGTGCCATACGTCGCCAGTGCGGTTCAAAGAAGCGTCCAGATCGAAAAACCGGGCGGGCGCGGCGTCCTCCGGATGGTCAAACAACTCCAGCCGGACCCTTGTGGCATGGCGGCTAAACAGGGCGAAATTAACTCCTTCTCCCCTTTCCTGGTTTCCCAGGGGTAGCGGCGAACCGACCCGGATATCGGAGTGCTCAGACATATCGGAAATGTAATCGCCCAGTTCTCGTTGAGGGTTTTTATTTATCGTTGCCATAGGATCCGTCTCTCTTCCAAAGGCACGGATACGCCATCGTGGTATGGAATCACTCTCGCCGTATAATCCGTCGGCGGTCGGCCCTCAGAAACCTTCACTCCGTAAACAAAGCCGCCAATTGTGTCAGGCAATGGCCTGACTTGCTTCATTTCCTCCCGAAAAGGAGCCTCGCTCTTGACGCCCTCAGCGTAAAGCTCCACTCTTACGGATCGTGGATCCATGTCATTGAGATAGACCTTAACCTCAAAAAAGTGTTGGTTATCATGGTTATCAATCTTCAAGTCCCCGAAATGAATCGCGGACCATTTCTGTTCCAATTTTTTTTGCCAATCAACCATTTGTTTACCCACGACGCCTTTGTTTGCCGAGCGCTCAAGGTAAGCCGAAGCGGCCGGGAGATAATGTTTCTCGGTGTATTCCCGTACGGCGCGGTTGGAGGAAAAATTCGGAGTCAATCGAGCCATGCTCTCGCGCATCCGTTGAACCCACGCCGTCGGAATGCCGCTCCCATCGCGGTCATAAAATTCCGGGATCACTTTTTGTTCGAGCAGGCCGTAAAGCGCTTCGGCCTCATCGGCATCCCAGGCGGGATCATCGCCATGCTCTTTGCCGTCTCCCAATGCCCAGCCGACCTCCGGGGTATAGGCCTCTGCCCACCAACCGTCCAATTCAGAAAGATTGAGGCCTCCATTGACAAGCACCTTCATGCCGCTGGTTCCGCAGGCTTCCCATGGCCGCCGGGGGGTGTTGATCCAAACGTCGACCCCCTGCACCAGGTATTCGCTCAAAAGCATGTCGTAGTCGCTGAGGAAGACCACATGCGGGCGGGCTTCGGGTCTGCGGATAAATTTGATCCACTCATGGATCAGGGCCTGTCCAGCCTGATCCTCCGGATGGGCCTTTCCGGCGATGACCAGTTGGACTGGACGCTGGGGATTGGTTAACAGGCGTAGCAACCTCTCTGGATCGTGTAACAGCATATCGGGCCGTTTGTAAGTGGCGAAACGGCGCGCGAAACCCAGCGTTAACGTGTTGGGATCGAAGATATGTTTGGCCGCTTCCACCTCCTCCGGTGAGGCGCCCGAAACGGCCAGTTGCGCGGACAACCTCTCACGCGCGTATTCAACAAAAGACTTGGTAGCGGCGGTCCGAAACCGCCAGAACCTATCGTCGGAAATGCGGCGGATGTTCTGCTCCAGATTTTCCAACGGACCCAGCCATCGGTCTTTTCCACAGGCTTCCGTCCAAAGATCATCGGCCGGGGCCGAGTCCCAGGTGGGCATGTGGACTCCATTCGTAACGTGGCCGATGGGAACCTCAACCTCCGGCCAGTGCGTGAAAAGCGGCTCAAAGAGACGTTGGCTAACCTGGCCATGCAGGCGGCTTACCGCGTTGACCGACCCGCTTCCACGGATAGCCAGATAGGCCATATTGAAACTTTCCGACGGGTCATCCGGGTTCTGACGGCCCAGCGCCAGCAGACTGCCTAGGGATATTCCGAGTTTTTTTTCAGCGTATCCACCGAGATATTGTTCTATCAGAACCGGGTCAAAACGATCAAAGCCGGCGGCCACCGCCGTGTGTGTGGTAAACAAGTTTCCCGCCCGCGTGATGGCTAGGGCCGTGTCAAAAGGCTGGCCGGTTTCCTCCATGAAATTCTGCGTCCGTTCCAGCACAGCGAAGGCCGCATGGCCTTCGTTGAGGTGACAGACTTTCGGTTGGAGCCCCATCGCGCGCAGCAAACGCCACCCGCCGATCCCCAGCACCATCTCTTGTTTCAACCGAAGTTCCGGACCGCCTCCATACAGTTCACTGGTGATCTCCCGGTGCGCGGGAATGTTAGCCACATCATTGCTGTCCAGAAGGTAAAGCTTGACCCGCCCGACCTGCGCCTGCCAGGCCCGCAACCAGACCGAATGACCAGGCAGGGTGATTTCCAGCCTCAGCCATTCGCCGTTCGGAAGGCGCAGGGGCGTAATGGGCAGTTGACCCGGGTCGTTGTAAGGATAGATGGCCTGTTGGTTCCCCTGCTTGTCGATCACCTGGCGAAAATATCCCTGCTGATAGAGCAGGCCCACGCCCACCACCGGAACGCCCAGATCGCTGGCGGCTTTGAGCTGGTCGCCGGCCACATTGCCCAGGCCTCCCGAATAAATTGGAAGGGCTTCGCTTAACATAAATTCCATGCTGAAATACGCCACACAGGACAGGGAGGATTCCGGATAATGCTTATGAAACCACGAAGGCGCTTCTTCCGCCTGTTTTTTAGATAACAAAAGGGCGTCGATCTTCTTACGAAAAACCGGATCGGCGAGCATAGCGCTTATTTTCTGCCGGGAAACCGAATGCAAGATATCACAGGGGTGATGGGTCTGATCCCAGAGCGCCGGATCCAGATTCCGCCATACCTCATCGGAGGCATGATTCCAAGACCAGCGCAAATCCAAAGCCAATTCCAGAAGAGAATCGAATCCCTGGATATCCGTATTGGGTAGCCTATATATCAAATGGTTCACAGGAGATGTTTGACTCATGGTTTCCCCCTTTGTTTTTACGGACCGGAGTGCTCGATCATGCGATACCGCCGCCGTACTTTAAAAAGCTATTCCTTTTCTCCAAATTTGTTGAGAAAAAGATTTCGAATTGCCTGATGCGCATGCCAGGCATCATCCCCCTCAAATGTCAGCGTGAGTTCCGATCCATAACTCGCCGCCAGTACCATGAGATTTAGAATGCTCTTACAATCCGCATGATGGTGGTTGTTTCGGACCAGTATTCGGCATTTATATTTGGAAGCGGTCTTCACCAGTTCAGCCGCAGCCCTCAAGTGAAGGCCCAACCGATTATTAATTTCCATTTTTTGTGTGATTTCCATTCATCCCCCCCAATCTCAATTCAGCGAAAAGAAACAAAATAATTTAAAAACTTTTATCATTAAAAATAATCAACGGGGAGCGTTTTTCGAACCTTCTCGTGAGGAACATACTTCGGTGTTTCATCGGCAAGTTTTTCAGCTTTTTTCGTTTCTGATTGAGAAAAGTTCTTATCCACTGTCAATTTTTGATCGGGATAAATCAGATCCGGATCCTGAATGAAATCCCGATTGGCCTTAAAAATCAGGGGCCATTGAAAAGAATCGCCATAAATTTCAGTTTTGCCGGAAATCGCCCACAGGGTATCCCCTTTTCGAACTATATACTTCTCCACCGAAGCCAATTGTGGTTGAGCTTGGGTTCGGGGTGTTGCCACCGCCACCTCATTATTTGCCGCTGTGCTCGGAACCTCGGTGGTGACTACTTTAGGTGTCCCACAGCCATAAACCCCTAAGCCCATCATGGTTAAAGATAAAAACACCACTGTTTTCGCGTTATTTCTCATGTTTTTTTCCTTATTAATTCCGAATATCACAATCAATGAAATTCAATTTAAGAATTAAAGCAAAGAACATGCCGTCCATAAATTTCAGAACGAACCTTTCGAACACTTCAAAATCGGAAGGAAATATTCGTTTAAGAGCCGATAGTAAATTTTCAACCTCTACGGAATTTCGTTTATTTCGATCAAAATGATCGATCAAAATATCATTCTGATCGAGAAGGAAGGACAGAGTCTTCCCATCGGGCTTATGAAATCAGGTTACACGACAAAGGAAACACGGCCTATTTCTTGCTTTTACTAATCAGTCTTTCGATGAATATTTTTAAATCCAAATCACCAAAAAGGAAATCCATATGTCCAGTAAGAAAATAGTCAAATCAGCTCCTCCTATCAGCGCTAGCGAGACGACCAAAAGGATCGAAGAAGCCGCTTATTACAGTTGGTTGAACCGTGGACGTTATTCCCAAGCGGGTGACGAGTTACACGATTGGGCAGAAGGGGAAAAGGAAATACAGGAAAGCCTCAAGGCTATCTGAAGAAAAACGGCATAAGAATATCAGTTGAGTTTAAACATGAATTAAAAGAAGGGGATAAGACATGGAGACATCACAACCAGAAATGAACGAAAGCACCATTGAGGAAAAAAACGATTTTGAGGCTGGTCACAATTTAAAATTAACCAACAAGACCCGTCCCCTTTTCAATGCCGGTTTTGTGGGAAAAGGACTTTTGGTGGGATTAGCCCTATTCGGCCTCTACGTTTTCTTTTGCGACCATATCTTCGGGCACAATTGGGGAGCTTATGGTGAAAGCTCGTCCATAACACAAAATCAGTCTCAAAATACCGCCAAATAAAGTCACGATAAGCTTAACCCTTAGTTTTGAAAGCCAATAATAATCATATTCGTCCACGGGCATAATCACGCTTCCTAACGTTTTTTTGGATTTTCGTCTTATCCAATCGGTAAGTCTTGATCTTTCGATAAAGCGTCGCCACACCCACCCCCATGAGCTCGGCGGTTTTGAAACGATTGCCTTCGGTTTTTTCCAACGCGGCCATGATGCAATCCTTCTCCATATCCCTTAAGGACCGTGGAACACCCGCATTAGAAACTAAAGACTTCCCTAATCGTACTTCCGGCGGAAAATCCCCGACATCGATCCTATTGGTCTTAGTCACAGCCACCGCCCGCTCCATGGCATTGGCCAGTTCGCGAACATTGCCGGGCCAGTCATAACCCATCAAACAATCAGCCGCTTCGGTTGTCAATCCGTCCACAGACCGCTTCATTTGAAGGGCGGATTCCGCCAGAAGGAACTGGGCCAGGGGAAGAATGTCCTCCCTGCGGTGGCGCAAGGGAGGAACCGTTAATTCGACTACGTTCAGCCGGTAATAAATATCCTCGCGGAACCGTTTTTGCGCCACTTCGGTTTTCATGATCTTATTGGTGGCGCTGACAATACGCACATTGATGGAACGGCTTTTATTCTCACCCACACGCCTAACTTCCCGTTCTTGAAGTACCCGAAGTAGTTTCACCTGCATGGAAAGGCTAATTTCACCAACTTCATCGAGGAAAAGTGTCCCGCCGTTGGCCGCCTCAAAAAGACCCGGGCGGTCCGTCGCCGCTCCCGTAAAAGCTCCCCGGGCGTGGCCAAAAAGTTCACTTTCCAGCAGGGTCTCGGTGATAGCTCCACAATTCACGGCGATAAAGGGACCTTCCGCGCGCAAGGACTGGTCGTGCACGAAACGAGCTACCCTTTCCTTGCCCGAGCCGCTCTCACCCGTAATCATAACCGTGGAGTCCGTCGCTGCGATGGTTTTGGCCAGTTCCATCAATTTGCGCATCTCGGGACTTCTGGTCATGCGTTCCGTCGGATCATCATTGATTTTGGCGATGAGATTTAGCTTGCGGGTTTTTTCAATTAATTCGCTTTCGACCTGTTTCAACTTGGCGGCGACACACTCCAAAGCCTCCTCAATTCCAACCCGTTTGAAAACCGCCAGTTCATCGGCAACCTTGTCACCCCATTCTTCCTTGGACTTGATTGTCACATGACAAAACAGGTCTCCCTTTCCCATACACTTATCTTCCAACGCGTACATTTCCTTACCCATTACAACACTTTGGTAACCACTGATGATTCCACAAAGATTCCAACAGACCGGATTGTTCGAACGGCCGTTGAGAATTAAATGCTGCTCCGCTTCGTAGGAGACGTGAAAAGTTCCACCCTCAGAACTAAAAGTAGTGGGGCTATCCGAGTCCAGCAGAGAAAGACCCAATAAGCCATAAATCCGCGCTCCGGCTTTTTGCCATTCCTCTTGGTTGGCCCATTTATATTTATCTTTAAGGGTTTCGGCAAGCCGCCTGCCGTGAATATAACCGTAGCGCGTAAGAATGCCCCAAGCAGTTCTTTCCCCAAATCTATCAACGAGCTCATTGCGAAGCATCCCGTGAGTCACAGCGTCAAAAATCAAAGCCCGCTGGCCCGCGAAATGAACAATTCCCCTCTTGGGGCTTAATTCCAGTAATTCATTTATATCGAGATTTTCTATTCGCATGAAATGCCTTCAAGAAAAACAGTCGAGTTTTCTAAAAACAATTACCTGAGCGATCAATTTAATTCTACTCTTGCATTTATGATTAATGTATGAGCCCCATCAAGTTTCTTAATTTTCATTTTAAAAAGATCAAATTGATAGTCCGGAGTTCAGTGTCTTTGTGGATAACTTGACAATAACCCCTTACTTTGTTGTTATTAATAATTCCCATTTCACACGGAATTACAAATCTAATACTAATATTTTGGCGGTCCAGTTTTGGGGAAACCTCCTTGATTTTTCAGTGAATCCAATAGACTTTAAATCTATTGCGTCTTTAATAATTTAAAACCTGACTTGAGTAAGCACTTCACTTTTAGTCTTGAGGAAGAGGAAAACTTGTTAGATCAGGGTTAGATCAGAAAAATTTAAGCGTCATAACCTAGGTAAACAAACGAAAAAACTGGTGGCCCCACGGGGAATCGAACTCCGAAAGCGTTACACTTTTCGAAGGGTAACGGATTATCCAAGGTTAAAAGTGCTTTTTCTGTTCAATCTGGGTCCTCATAGTGGACACCTAGTAGCCTAGCTGATAAGTGGCAGATCATCGATTACTTGAAAATGTGTGGTCGTGGAAAATAAGCTGGAGTATTGGTGCAGGAGAGGGAAACTTCCCCTGCAAAATCTTAGTGCCTTTTACTGGCTGGTTCCAATTCAAAATGAACTTTCAACCGGAAAGCGTGGGCAACTTTGAGGATACTCTCCCACGTGGGGTTGCCGTTCTCGGAAAGCATATCGTAAAGATGCTGGCGGCTTAATATAGTTTCGGCGCCAAGTTTACCAATGCCGCCCAATGCGTCCACCACGTTTTTAAGAGAAGAAAGAAAATGTTTTTTATCCCACCCGTCCAGGGCGGCGTTCAGATAACCCTTTCGGATTTCAGGGTCCTTAAGTTCCTTCAAAAGAAATTCATGATGATCGACCGTTCGACGTGTCATTTTTGCCCTCCGTTGTAAAGTCCCCAATACTTAATGGCTTTTGCTATGTAGTGGCTTAGTGTAAACCATCATTTTATTGGGAAAAATCGTGCTTAAAGTCGAATCCGAAATGATGTGGCAGTGTAGCCGATAGACTTTGAATCTATTGTGTCATAAATAATTATCATGCCCTACAATCCGATTCATTTTACATGAAATGCCATCCGGCTATTGCTTAGTACCTTCACGATCTTGGCTATATCAACCCATCTTTGAAATGCTTCTCGACTCGCTAAGGCTCTTTTTAACTGCAGGACAGACATTTTTGCTTTCTTTGCAAAAGCTTCAACCCCACCAAGATTTTCCACTATTTCCACAACCGCTTCTTGGAACAACTCAGCTTTGCCGGAATTTAAACCGATGGTCAAGAGTTTGGCCCCTAGTCTTTCGCATCCTTTACTTCTCATTTCCTTGTCCTTTTCTCAAAAGAATGTTAAACGCCAATCTTCGGATTCTAATGACGTTCAAGTAAATTTAACAAGCTGGGCAAAACTTAATCTCCACAATCTACATGTTTCCTTAAACCTATTGAGTCTTTAGGTTGGTTTTAAATTATTTTCAGGCCTATCTATGTAAACAAGGGATTGGGAGCTAAAACAAATAAATGTGTAACTACCATATATAGTAGGCTTTTAGTTCGTGTCTTATAGGAGTCTTATGATTTGATTTTTTATGAATTTTTAGGCGCACTGATGATCTTTGATGATCATTTCAAAAAGTAAGCCTTTGCCTGTAAGATCACTAAAATCCTTACAGGCAAAGGCTTTTAAAACATGCTGGGAACATATTTTTTAAAAAATGGAGCTGGCGACCGGAATCGGACCGGTGACCTGCCGCTTACAAGGCGGCTGCTCTACCAACTGAGCTACGCCAGCCCGACCAAAACATCCACTTTTTCCACACGGGAACAGGGATTA
>Ga0182012_10000905_pt1 | contig 32650 bp, 29 predicted proteins | sample 612S2SmetaG_FD_120486 | JGI IMG/M metagenome (GOLD analysis project Ga0182012, IMG submission 120486) | Permafrost microbial communities from Stordalen Mire, Sweden - 612S2S metaG | ecosystem: Environmental > Terrestrial > Soil > Wetlands > Permafrost | place: Sweden: Stordalen | collected...
CCGTCATCGGCGCGCCCCCCGAAATGAGCAGGCGAAACTGCTCCCAACGAAGAGAATCGCGACCGGTTTCGCGCCGGAGCAAACGCAGGCGTTGCGCACGCAAAAAGAGCCGCGGGTGATCCGTATAAACACGCGTACTTTCCGGACTGGCGGATTGACCGAGGCACACGGCCGCCAGCGCCAGAAAAGTAAAGCAAAGCCGGCGCATACGCTCCGATTGTGGCACGCGCAGGGCTGGCTGTGTCACCGCGACACAGCGCCTCTGGGGCAGACTACAGAGGGGCGCGGAAGCACATTCGGCATTCCGAAAGAAATCAACAAGTTAGCGCAACGCACCTTCGGCCATCGGGTTGCTATGATGAACGTCGAATCGGAGAAGAAATCTTCTCAACCTGCCCTCTGCTGCAATTGGTGGGCGACTTCAGGGGTGAAAAGGTGCAAAGCGACGGTGTAACGGACGCCGGCGCTGTCGTAGTCATCTGGAAACTCTGTTGTCTCCGATTGCAGCCGAGGGGTTTTTTTACACCCTTTCCCAGAAAGCGTAGTCCCATGCGGCTAGAGATACAGCCTGTGGTGCGGGCGCATTTGAGTCTAATCCCCGAAATAGCTGTGGTTTGCCCGGAAACGCAAAGCGTGACGGTCTGTTTGACAGATTAATCGCGATCAGCATTGTTTGCGCTTCGAGTCTTCGTTCAAAGGTTAGGACGCAATCCGGCGCGGAATTGTCGATCCACACCAGACTCCCCTGCTGGAGTGTTTTCGATGCGCGCCGCAGCGCGATGAGTTTTCGATAAAAAGGCAGAAAACGCGGACGCCGGTTCGCGCCTGGCCAAAATATCTTCAACTGATGGAACAGCGCATCGCCGCCGCTTTCGGTGGAGTCGCCAACCTCCATGCCGTTGTAGAGCATGGGGACACCATCCAGCGTGAACATCAGGGCAGATGCGGCCAACGCGCCATGGTCGCCGAACAAAGCGGTGGCGCGATCTTCGTCGTGATTATCGGAGAATTGCATGTGGAGCGCGCCGGGCTGGAATTTCGCATTCTGCTCTTCCCAAGTGGTCCTGAGACTTGAAGCGGGGGCTTCGCCGGACATGACGGATTTCAGCGTCTTGTAAAGCGGCCAGGAATAATCGAGGTCGAAGGCGCGGCGCAGCAGTTCCGGCTGATCCCATTCCGCCAGCATCACAAGATCCGGTTTCACCTTCTCCAGGCTGGTGCGAGCATGCTCCCAGAAATCGACGGGAACCAGACCCGCGACGTCGCAGCGGAATCCATCGAGATCGAAATCGCGCAGCCAGTATTCCAGCATGGCGGTCATGTAGGTGCGGACGCTCGGGTTGGAATAATCGAGGGCGGCCACGTCGGTCCAATCGGCGTTGGGTGGAACGATACGGCCCTGGGCGTCGTGCTTATAGAAGGCGGGATGCTGCATGAGGACGGAATCCCACGCGGTGTGGTTCGCGACGATGTCGATGATCACGCGCATGTGGCGGGCGTGGGCGGCGTCGACGAGCGCGTGCAGATCTTTCGCGGTTCCGTAGCGGGGATTGATGGCGTAGTAATCGCGCACCGCGTATGGACTGCCAAAGGGGGGCTTGCTATTGAGCTTGCCCGCGGGGTGGACGGGCATGAGCCAGAGCAGGTTGACGCCCAGGGCTTCGAGATCGGCAAGCCGGGCGGTGACGCCCGCGAAATCACCCGCGGCCGAAAAGGTGGCGGTGTTTATCTCGTAGATGACGGATTGAGTTAACCAGGCAGGCATTACAGTGAACTCCAAGAGTGACTAAGAACAAGCTTATGCCGAGTCTGAGCGCGGAAGAGCGGATTCGTATGCTCCAGTTGTTCGATGAGCTTGTTCCGAAGATTCCCAGGCGGAGCGCGGCGGAGGTGGATCGCGAACTTGCGGAGATCCGAAGAGCGAGGAGCAGGGGCGGGAGGCGGACGCCGTCACGCGATTCATAAGTGGCTGCTGAGGGAGTCCAGCGATCATTACCAGTGAGCCCCATGCTTGCCGAGCGCCGATTCAGTGATCGGCTCGCCGGGGTTTGTTCACCATCCCGATATCAACAGGGCGTCATAGACGGTTGCGCATGTAGTTTTCTTCCGACGGCGCCTACACTGGGTCAGTACCAACGACTCTGCTGAAAGCCACTCTCGACCGGAAAAGGGCAGGCGAAACCTCCCGCCCCACCCCCAGGGTCCATTTTCGTCACGGGGCGACACGCTCATAACCATTCCCTAACGGTCGCACTCGTTCCTGCATCCAGGCTCATCTGCCCCGGCTGTGACGTCCGGATTATCATAGGAGCGGACCCATGCCGCTCGTTCCCCCGTACATTGCATCGCTTCAGCCTTACCAGGCTGGGCGCAGTATCGAAGAAGTCAAACGCACCTACGGGCTGACCAAAGTCATCAAACTGGCATCGAACGAGAATCCGCTGGGGGCGTCGCCGCTGGCGATCGAGGCCATGCGCCGCGCGATGGACCGGCTCAACATCTACCCCACCGGCGGTCTCAAACTTCGGGAACGCCTGGCCGAGCAGTTCGAGCTAAAACCGGAGAACGTGATCGCCGGAAGCGGCTCGGAAGGCATCATGTCCAATATTATCCGCACGTTTCTGTGCGACGAGGATGAAGTGCTGACCACCGAATCCGCATTCATCGGATTCCAGGTGCTGGCCAAAGGGCGCGGCGTGGCCTACCGAACAGTGCCTTATCGGGGCTGGGCTTACGATCTGCCCGCGCTGGCCGCCGGCATAACGGAGCGCACCAAGATCATCTATCTCGCGAACCCCAACAACCCCACGGGAACCATCTTCACGCGAGCCGAATTCGACGCTTTTTACCAGCATGTTCCCGAACGGGTGCTCATCATCCTTGACGAAGCCTACTGCGAATACGCCAAGGACAATCCGCGCTATCCGGATTCCATGCATTACCGCTATGACAATGTGATCACCTTGCGCACGTTCTCAAAGGCATATGGGCTTGCGGGAGCGCGCATCGGATATGGATTCGCGCATGAGGACCTGATCGCGAATCTGCTGAAAGTCAAACTGCCGTTTGAGCCTGGGGCGATGGCGGAAGCCGCCGGAATCGGCGCGTTGCAGGATAAGGAGTTCCTGCATCGCACGCTCGAAGCGAACGCGCGGGGGCTGCGGACCATCTTCCAGGGCCTGAGGGCATTGGGAGTGCAGGTGATTCCTTCCGACGCGAATTTTGTGATGACGGTTTGGGAAAGCGAATCCGAAGCGCGGCGTGTTACGGAAGAATTATTGGGCGAAGGGGTGATTGTGCGGCCGCTTGGGGCATTTGGAATCCCCAACGCCGTGCGTATCTCCACCGGTACCGAACCGGAGAATCTCGAATTTCTGGACGCCATGGAAAAAGTCATGTCGCCCGCAAAGGTGTAAAACGATGCCACAAGTATTGGAACCACTTACCAAAACCCCTCAGACAGAAGCTGACTTCCTGCCCCTGAACGGAACCGACCATGTGGAGTTCTACGTGGGCAACGCCAAGCAGGCCGCGCACTTCTACCGCACGGCTCTAGGCATGAACCTGACGGCCTATCGCGGCCCGGAAACGGGAACACGCGATTCCGTTTCCTACTTAGTGGAGCAGAACAAGATCCGTTTCGTTCTGACTACTCCATTGAAGCCGGATCACCCGATTGCCGCGCATATCAATCAGCATGGCGACGGCGTCAGGGACATCGCACTTTGGGTGGACGACGCGGAAGCGTCCTGGCGCGAGACCACCAAACGCGGCGCAACCAGCGTCCACGAGCCTTCCACGATTACAGATGAGAACGGCGAAGTGCGCGTCTCGTCGATCGCTCTCTATGGCGACACGATTCACACGTTTGTGGAGCGCAAGAATTACCGCGGGGCGTTTCTGCCCGGCTTCCGCGCGGTATCTCATCCAGGAGACCAGCCGGATCCATTGGCCCGCCCGGTAGGCCTGAAGTATGTGGATCACATGGTGGGCAACGTCGGGTGGGGCGAGATGAATCGCTGGGTGGCGTTCTATCGCGACATCATGGGCTTCCGGCAATATCAGCACTTCGACGATAAGGACATCAGCACGGAATACTCCGCGCTGATGTCCAAGGTGATGGCCAACAGTAACGACCGCGTCAAGTTTCCCATCAATGAGCCGGCAGAAGGGAAAAAGAGGTCGCAGATCGAGGAGTATCTCGATTACTATCAGGGTCCGGGCGTGCAGCACATCGCCATGGCGACCGACAATATTATCGATACGGTAGCCCGGCTCCGCTCACAAGGTATTGAGTTCCTGCGCGTGCCCAACACTTACTATGAAGAACTGGAAGGCCGGGTTGGCAAGATCGATGAACCTGTGAATGAACTGCGGGACCTAGGCGTATTAGTCGACCGCGACGACGACGGTTACATGTTACAAATCTTTACCAAGCCGGTGGAAGACCGTCCCACGCTCTTCTTTGAAATCATTGAGCGGAAAGGCAGCCGGAGCTTCGGGAAGGGAAACTTCAAAGCGCTGTTCGAAGCTATTGAACGCGAACAAGGATTAAGAGGCAATCTATAACCGGGCATTCTATAAACGTGCATTGAGGAAGCTGAGTAAGTCGGCTTCGTTCACCTCGGGCTCGCCCGGCGCGACGTTGTTCAACTTTCCTTCGCGCATCCATTTCTCGAGGCGGTCCACCAGGCTGAAGAGATGATCAAACGAATCCACCACAAACAGCAGCGGCTGGTAGTGGTCAATCGCAAAACTCTGGTTGATGGCCCATTCCAGTTGCAGTGGATAGCGCTGCACATCGGAAGACTCGATGGCGTGCTGAATCTCGCCGAATGAACTCAGCAATCCGCTGCCGTAAACCTTCAACTCGTTTCTGCTCCGCATGAGCCCGAACTCCACCGTGAACCAGAAGAAGCGCGCCATGGCCTTGATGATGCTGGTCAGCCGCTGCGCTCTCAAATGTTCATCGGCGATTTCGCTCGAAAGCTCGGCGGCGGTGCGCGCGCATTCCCCAAAACGCACCAACGCCTCGGCAAAGGCGCGGTCGGTGTGCATGGGAACGTGCCCCGCTACGTCGTGAAAGATATCCGGCTCCGGCAGGTAATCGAGCTTGGCGCCGTGGCGAATGGTGATCGTTGTCGGGAACGTCCGTTCGCGCAGGCAGTCAAAGAACGCGAAAGCGGGCAGATAGCCGCTGACGGCTTTTGCCTGAAACCCGGTCAGTGGTTTCAGGAATCGGTTCACTTCGTCGAGACGTGGAACGGCGTCTTCGGGCAGCGCCAGGTTATCGATACCGAGCAGGAAGTGGTCGTTTGCATAAGCCCGCCAGCGCGGAACCATGCGCGAGTATAAGTTCCGCCAGGCTCGGTGGTTCTCCGGGGAGTACAGTTCGTAAGGCTGGTGAATAAAAAGCTGGCCGGTGCGACGGATGCTCTCGACGAAAGGCGCCTGGGTAGTGGTCAGCCCTTCGGACAATACGGTCTCGGGCAAGGATAATGCCTCCAGTCCTCAGTGTATCGCCGTTCGCTCCGATAGAAACTTTGGATGGCCCCGATCAACATTCGACGCCTCTTGATCGCAAATCAAGCTGTAACTGCGCTGCGTCCCGAAATAGGACGGCATCGATCCCGAACTGGCATGCACCTTCCACATACTCAGCGATATCGTCGGTAAAGAAACACTCCGCCGGCAGGCAACCGGCTGCTGCCACAGCAGCCTGGTAAATCAAACTCGACGGCTTCATTGCTTGAACTTTGTAAGACAACACACGTTCCTTGAAGTGCCGCAACAAGGGGTAATCCCGCTGGATCATCTCAAAGTGGATCTGGTTGGTATTCGAGACCAGAATCAGTGGGTAGCGATTGGCGAGCGAACTAATAAACTCCTCTGAAAGCAGGGTATTGCGGGAGAAAATGGAGCTCCAGATATCACAGAACCCGGGATAGTCGATCTTCATCCGCAGCGCACGGCAGAGCTGGCCGACAAAGTCTTCGGGATCGATGAGCCCGGTCTCAAATCTGGGTACAAGTCCTGTACTACGAATGCACTCCCGGATGGAATCGATGGACATGCCCGTGCGGCTCTCAATGGCCTTATAACCAATGCTGAAGTCGAAAGGTACGATGACCTTTCCAAGGTCGAGCAGGATGGCGCGAATCACGTAGAAGAGTCCAAAGTTGCTTCTATTTTAGCGCCTTCGCTGTATTGCCGTTCCATACTGGAATAGTGCTTTCATTGTGTCTCAACTGTTTCTGTTGTACCCTTCCTCACTGTCACAACTTAAAGTAAATTAACGCGCTTGACGGAGCACGAGAAGCTCCCCCATACTTGTTTTGTAGACGTGTTCGCGTGCTTGCTCGGAAGTCTTATATCCGGCACTCTTGATGTTCTGCACTCTCATGTGGTGCGGCTATAAAGTTCTTTTGGAGGATATCGAATGAGACCTATCGTAAAGCCATTTCTTGCTGGTGCTCTTCTTACGAGCATGAGCGTATTGTCTGCCGCAACAACTGGTATTGGTGTTGTTGTTTCGAGTGGCAGCGTAACCGTTGACAACGCGGTTGTGGCGAGCAACGCCACCGTGTTTGACGGCAACACAGTTCAAACCGGCGCCACGTCTTCGCGCCTACAGCTCAATAACGGCGGGATTGCGCAGCTCGGAGCCGATTCGACGGCGCGGGTTTACAGCGACCATATGATCCTCGAAAAAGGATTCGGGCAGTCGTCGGGCAAATACGGTGTAGAAGCGAATACTCTCAAGATATCCGGCGAGTCAGCCAAGGTTGCGATTTATGGCAAGACGGTGGAAGTAGCGGCGCTTGGGGCGCCGGTGGTTGTTTCCTCTTCAACCGGCGTGCAGATCGCGAATCTGATGCCCGGACGCGCGTTGGCCTTCACTCCTCAGGATTCGGGAGCGATGGCGCCGACGACGCTTTCTGGTGTGGTGCGTAATGTCGGCGGGGCGTACGTGCTCACCGACTGTACATCAAACACCACCGTGCAACTCACGGGCGGCGGTGTGGAGAAGTATGCGAAGCACATGATTAAGGTGACGGGAACACCGGGTTCCGGCACAGCGGCCGGCGGCGCATCGCAGATCATCACCGTTTCGAATGTGGAAGATCAGGGACATGCGAAGAGCGGGTCCTGTGGCGCGGCAGGCGCCGCGGTTGCGGCTGGTTCCGGCGGCAGCGCTTCTACCGGCGCGGTCGTGATTGCGGGCATAGCGGTTGCGGCCGGCCTGGGCGCGACGGCGGGTGTCCTGGCGACACAGAACAACAACTCCTCGCCAGTCACTTTGAGCCCCGAATAAGCTTGGATTTGGTTCAGGAAAAGCGGACCGGAACATTCCAGTCCGCTTTTTGCATTTAGGCCCTGCGAATCTTCACAAGACCTCTCTTGACAAGGCTTCTCTTCACAAGACCAGGATAAGCGCCAATCAGCGCGAGCAGCGCGCCCGCGACGAGGATTATTGCGTTCCGCACGTCATCCCTGCCCGAAAACGTATACTGCGTATTCACGAACAACCCTCGAACCAGGACTCCCAGCACAATCGCACTGAACAGGAATAGCAGCGTTCGAACGGCTCCGAAAGCGGCTAGCGCAACCGAACAAAGACCCGCGAGAGACAGCCCCACGATCCAGCGAATCTGGTTCGCACCCGTCCAGGGTAGCCAGGGAACCCCGACGTCGGTATGGGAACTGGCCATCGCAAACCCTCCCAGCAACAGGCCCGCTGCGCAGAGAACGGTCTCGAATACGTAGCTGTACAAGCGAAGAAGATGTCCAACCAGCCTCAAACCGCGCGACCTCCTTACTGAAGAAACATCAGTGTATCAGGGCGGTTGTTGAGATATTGTTCGCGGCGCACTACAATGATTTTGTAGGGTTTACGTGACGCCAAGAGCGCAGGAAGTACTTCACTCCATCATTCGGGCATACATCGAGACGGGTGAGCCGCAAGGATCCCGTACGATCTCCTCTGTCCTCGAACGAGGGACCACGGTCAGCGCCGCGACCATTCGGAACGTGATGGCGGACCTGACGGACGAGGGATATCTCTCCCAGCCGCACACGTCCGCGGGACGCGTCCCGACGGCCAAAGCATTCCGCGAGTACGTCGCGTCACTGAACGCGCGGCCGATGAGCGCGTCCGATTCGCAGCGCGTTTTTGCGCAGCTCAGCGGCATCGATTCGGTTCAGGGCCGCGCCGAACACAGCTGCCGGATACTCACTGAAATCTCGCGCGCTGTGGGCATTGCCGCCACGGTTCAGGTGGGTGGCCAGCAACTGGAACACATTGAACTGATTGGGCTTGCGGAACGCCGCGTCCTGATCGTCGTGGTCACCAAGGATGGCAGCGCGAGCAACCGCGTGGTGGCTTTGAATCAGCAGCTTTCCTCCGACCAACTGGCTTCGATCCGTAATTATGTGAATTTCAACTTCTCCGGCTGGCTGCTAAATGACGCTCGCCTGGAGATTCAGCGCCGCATTGAGGAAGAGCGCGCCGCTTACGACGCGGTGCTGCAGCATCTCAACATGCTTTGCCAGAAGGACTTTCTGGCGGACGCGCTAACGCCGAGCATTCACCTGGAGGGTGCGTCCAACCTGGTGGGGCTGGATCTTCATCTGACGCGCGAGCGCCTTCGCGATCTTTTCCGGACGCTGGAAGAGAAGAAGCGCGTGGCGGAATTGCTGGACCGTTTCCTGGATGGAACGGGGGGCCTGGCGGTACAAATCGGCTTGGAAGACGCGCACCCCGCCATGAAAGAGCTCTCGCTGGTGGGTTTGGTGCTGGCCCTGCCGGGCGGTTTTGTGACGCGCGTAGCGGTTCTTGGGCCGATGCGGATGAACTACGGCCGCATCATTTCGGCGGTTTTGGAAATCGGCCGGGCGTTTGAGAAGGTTCAGGCCAGCTAGAACCGCGTACGTCCTGGTGACGCCCACTTCCCCACCCTTCTGGTAACCTAAAAGTAGAATTTTTTTTGCATGCCAGAACAGAACATTTCAGATATTCCGACCCAGGAGGCGGATTCTCCAGTGGATAATGGAATCGGGACCGATCTCCAGTCTCAACTCGCCGCCGTAACCGCCGAGCGCGATCAGCTTGCGCAGGAAAAGGCGGATATTCAGGACATCCTCCTCCGGCGACAGGCGGAATTTGAGAATTTCAAGCGCCGCACGGAACGCGAGCGCTCCGAATTTGTACAATATGCGGGCTCCGAGCTGGTGAGAGATCTTCTTCCCATGGTCGATGATTTTGAGCGCGCCCTGAAGGTGGAGTGCGCCAGCAAAGACTACGCAAAAGGAATCGAGTTGATCTACAACCGAATGCTCGATACCCTAAAGAAAGCCGGGCTGGAGCCGATTGACACAGCAGGGAAAGTGTTCGACCCGCACCTCCACCAGGCCGTGGAGCGGGTGAACACGGAGGAAGCGGAAGACAACGCGATCCTTGGCGAGTTCCAGCGGGGCTATCACTTTAAGGGAAAGCTTCTGCGCCCGTCGATGGTAAAAGTGGCCGTGCGACCCTGAGGCTTCCGGCAGCGTCAGATTCAGTAACCAATGCCCGTGACGAAACGTGATTACTATGAGGTGCTCGGGGTTAGCCGTGACACCGACGATGGCTCGATTAAGACGGCCTACCGTAAGCTCGCGCTCCAATACCATCCCGACCGGAATCCCGGCGACCGGGCGGCGGAAGAGCGCTTCAAGGAAGCTGCGGAGGCGTATTCGGTTCTGAGCGACGGCCAGAAGCGGGCGGCTTACGATCGCTATGGCCACCAAGGCGTTCAGGGCGCCGGCGGGCAAGGCTTCGATCCGAACGACATGGATCTTGGCGACATCCTGAATCAGTTTGGGTTTGGGGACTTGTTCGGCGGGGGTGGGCGTCGCGGCGGCCGGAGCCGGGCGCAGCGCGGAGACGATGTCCGGTACGACCTGGAAATTACCTTTGAAGACGCCGCATTCGGCATGTCACCCGAGATCCAGGTGCCTCGTCGCGAGGCTTGTCAGCGGTGCGAAGGAAAGGGAGCGGAACCGGGTTCGGGGGTAACTTCCTGTCCCGCGTGCCATGGCCGCGGCGAGCAAATCTTTCAACAGGGCTTTTTCTCGGTTCGCCGGACTTGCAGCCAGTGCGGCGGTGCGGGGCAGGTGATTCGCAATCCCTGCAAGGAATGCCGCGGCGAAGGGACCCGCAATGTCACCCGCAAACTCAAAGTGAATATTCCGGCCGGCGTGGCCGACGGAAATCGCCTCTGCCTGCGCGGTGAGGGCCAGCCTGGGTCGCATGGCGGCGCCAATGGAGATCTTTACGTTTTCCTGCGCGTGCAGGAGCATGCGTTTTTCGAACGGCATGAGAACGATCTGCATTGCGTGGTGCCCATCAACTTCGCCCAGGCGGCTCTCGGTGCGGAGATCGAAATTCCCACGCTGGGCGAGCCTCATAAATTGCGCATCCCGGAAGGGACGCAATCGGGCGCGCAGTTCCGGATCCGGCACAAGGGCGTGGCCGGAGTGAACAGCAGTTCGCGCGGCGACATCGTCGTCCACGTGCAGCTCAAGACACCTACGAAACTGACCCGCGAACAGAAGCGCATGCTCGAAGAACTGGCCGACACTTTGCCAGTCGACAATGAGCCGCATGAGAAAAGCCTCTTCGCCAAAGTCAAAGATATGTTCTCCTAGGATGCAATATCGAACCGCGCGAGCCATCTGAAGACGAACTCGATCAACTCGCGCAGATCCCATCGGCTGGCCCCTTCCTGAACGATCGATTTCTGGTTCTCTTCGCGGCCGATAAAGCCGCAGCTTTCCTTGCGTGGCGCGCGGTCGCAGAAGACGAGTTCGAGATCCTGCAACTGGAAACCACGCCTTTATTCCGTCGTCAGGGCTTCGCACGAAAATTGTTACAGGCGTTCCTCCGAAAGAACCGGGGAAACGTGTTCCTGGAAGTGCGCGAGTCCAACACTACCGGCCGCCAACTCTATCAATCTGAAGGTTTTACCGAAATCGCAAGACGCCGGCAGTACTATTCCGCTCCTTGCGAAGATGCTATTGTCCTGAAATTTCGTTCATGTTAAGGTCAGGTTAGACGGTTCGGTTGGTCCGGACCGCCACTTCAAAGCGAAGTGAAGCTACCCACCGGCTGCCCGGTTTTTCAAGCGTATTCCGAGCGGGCAGACGGCGCGGCAACTCCACTCAAAGGAGATGTTGCCCAGACATGGAACGGAACGCACAAGACGACATTAAGGCGCACCTGATGCAAACCAGCGATCAGTTTCGTAACCTCGCTGACCAGCACCAGACCTATAAGAAGCTTGTAACTGAGCTCGAACACAAGCCTTTCCTGACAGAGGAGGAAGAAGCCGAGGAATTGCGCTTGAAGAAGCTGAAGCTCCATCTGAAAGACCAGATGGAAAGCATCGTGAGCGAATATCGCTCGCACCACGCAGCGGTTTAGGTTTGGCAACCCCTTTCCAGGTTGGGAATCTGGCTTCAGGGGCGCCGAAATTGAAGGTACGGCCCGGTTCGCTCACAGAGCGAACCGGGCTTTTGTTTGCATGGCCAATCCACATGGATCAAGACATGGATCAAGGCATGGATCAAGACATGGATCAAGACGACGACGCTCCCGTTGAAATCCCGATCACCGACACGCTCGATCTTCATTCCGTTCCGCCTCGTGATGTGAAGGGAGTGGTGGAAGCGTGGCTTGAGGAAGTGAAAACACGCCAGTGGAAAGCGCTGCGCATCATTCACGGACGGGGGATCGGAGTGCAACGCGAGATGGTGAGGTCCATTCTGTCACGCGATCCGGATGTCATCGATTTCCGCGACGCCCCTCTCGGAGCAGGCGGTTGGGGAGCGACTGTGGTGACGTTGCGCTAGCGGTAGCTTAATCCTTAGGAACCGGCTTACTAACTGGTCCGACTCCGCGTGGAAATTCGACTGGATCGATTCCTCAGTTCGATTCCCGCCCTCTGAGGATCGCCGCCATCATCGTAAGCGATGATATAGCCTCGCGCCTGCTTGAACCGAAGTGAGCGGGAAGTCAAATATCACCCGGTCCACCGCGTCTTAGCGCGCAGACGGGCCATTACTTCATCTCCGCTAACGGGCTTTACTTTGCCACTCGTGATCTCGTCGTAGCGGCTGTCGGGGCTTGCTCGAAGATCAAGCAGCTCGTCGACATACCCCGCCATACCCCGCCATGGCATCTTGTACAAATTCATCCGCCGAGCGTCCTGTCTCCGCCACCAGCCTATCCAGTTTGGCCTGCGGGTGCGGCGTTAGATTCACTTCCATAGCGTCAACCCCTCTAGAATAAGCTCAATCCTTAGGAACCGGCTTACTTTCAATCAAGCGGTTCAACAAATCATCTGTCGTTAACCGGTCAGACTCCGCATGGAAATTCAGCAGCACCCGGTGCCGCAGCACAGGCACGGCGAGAGCCCGGATATCTTCGAACGAAACATGATAGCGGCCTTTCATCAATGACCGCGCCTTGGCCGCCAGCACAAGGAACTGCGCCGCCCGCACGCTGCCGCCGTAGTTAATATATTTCTTGACAAAATCCGGCGCGGACGCGTCCCGCGGGCGCGTGGCGCGAACCAGTTCGATTGCGTGCTTCGCGACGGATTCGGCGATCGGAACCATGCGGACCAGTTGTTGAAACGCCAGAATCTCCGCGGCATTGGTCACCGGCTCGGCCTGCGCCACGGCCGTCGAGGTGGTCAAATCGATGACTTTCAATTCCTCCGCCGGCGAAAGGTAATCCAGCAGTACGTTGAAAAGAAACCGGTCGAGCTGGGCTTCGGGGAGGGGATAAGTGCCTTCCAACTCGATCGGATTCTGCGTGGCCAGCACAAAGAAGGGCGACGGAAGATCGTAATGGTGGCCGCGGACGGTGCAGGCGCGCTCCTGCATCGCCTCCAGCAGCGCGGACTGCGTCTTCGGGGGCGTGCGATTAATTTCGTCCGCCAGCAGCACGTTGGCGAAAATAGGGCCCTGGACGAAGGTCCACGTGCGGCGTCCCGTGCCCGGTTCTTCCTCGATGATGTCGGTCCCGGTAATATCGGATGGCATCAGATCGGGCGTGAACTGGATGCGATTGAATTGCAGCCCCAGCGACTGTGCGAGCGTCCGGACAAGCAGGGTCTTGGCCGTGCCCGGCAAACCCGTGATCAGGCAGTGGCCGCCGACGAAAAGCCCGATCAGCACTTGTTCGATGACTTCGTCCTGTCCGACGATGACGCGGCGGACCTGGCTCAAAATCTGAGCTTCCACCTCGCGAAAACGGTTGACGCGTTCTTTGAGTACTTCCGGTGCGAGTTCTGTAGTCACTGTAGCCATTGTCAGTCCGATGAGTTCTTAGAAGTCATTTCCAGCAGCATTTTTTGCGCGGGCTTGAAATTCGGCGCCGCTTCCAACGTTTCCAGAAGTTCGTCTTTGGCTTCGCCATCTTTATGCTCCAGGCGCAGCGCACGGGCCAGACCGAAATGCGCCGCGGCAGTATCGGGCGACTTACCGGCTATCAGCGCACGGTATTCACGCGCCGCTCCGGGTGCATCGTTCAAGGTCAGCAAATCCTCGCCAAGCGCGCGATGAAGGTCTTCATCCAGGGGCGCAATAAAGATCAGCCGCTCGAGGACCTCGGCCGATTCCTTCACCTTGCCCTGCGTGGCCAGCAATGTTCCGAGACGCTTTAGAGAATCCGGATTGCGTCCACCGGCATGCGAGTATTCGAGAAGCGCGGCGGTCTCCTTCGCGTCGTCCGGTTTCCTGCGCCAGTATGCGGCCACGGAAGTGTAAATGGAACCATCCCCCACGTAGTTGGGAAACTCATCGCGAACGCCCGGAGCTTCCGTCACAACCTTTTCCCAGTTACCGGTAGCCGCCGCGGCGTTCACTTCGCGGATGTCCTTTTTCCATTGATCGAAGTGGGCCACCAAGCTCTTATTCTCGGCGTTCACAGCGGCGAGAAACTTCTCGTCGAACTGTTCCGGAGTAATGCCGAGCTGCGTTTTCACCACATCCACGGTGGAATCCGTGTGGGCAAATGCGTGGATCATGTCCAGGAGTTTTTTCTCACCCCACTGCTGGGAGATGAAGTCGCAGACGCGCCCCGCCTGCCAATACGACACAATCACCTGTTCGGGAAACTTGGGATGGATAAAACCGCGGTCCAATTCAGCGATAGGCAGCAGTTTTTTGTCTTTAATGGCGGAGACGATCTCAGGAGTCAGCCGGTCGCCCCAATCCGCGGACGCCTGCGTCTCTTCATGTACCGCGACGCCTTCGGTAAACCAGCGCGGGACCCTTTGATTTGTGAGCGTCAACACGTATACGTGACTGAGCTCATGCCACATGGTGGCCGCCCAATGGAAATCACCGGGGGGGCGGCCGGAAGGGCTGTCCATAGCCACAACATTCTGAAAAGTGACGCCGAGAATACCGATTCCGGGCATGCCCATCGTGCGCACGGCGAAGTCGTCATGATTCGGATAGACTTCCAACTGAACAGGACCCGGCAGAGTAATTTCATACTTGCGCTGGTAAGTGGCGATGGCTTTCCGCATCTCCGGCTCCATGTAAAGCCGAAGCACCGCGGCTTCCTTCTTATCCAACTTCAAGATGGTTGCGCTGGTGCGGAATGTTTCAAAGTTCTTATAGCTATCCATCAACCGCAGCGTGTTCACCGTTTCGTCGTTACGGTAGCCGTTGTTGTAGCTCAGCTCCAATTCCTTGCGGGCTTCCGGCTCGCGGCCGAGGCGCATGAGGTTCAGCCCCAACTGGGAATGCGCGCTCCACAAATCCGGCTGCACAGCGACGGCTTTGCGGAACCACTCGATTCCATCGTCATATCGACGGTTGAGCTGCAGGAAATACCCGATGAGTTCGTAGCCATGGCCATCGTTGGGATGGCCGGTGGCAATGCGGTTCAGCCATTCGTCGGCAGGTTTGTGCTCGACTAAGTCGGCGGAAGCTTCGACAGCCTCGGCGGTGATCGATTTCGGGTCAAGCTCCAGCGCCAGTTCCGCCTCCGCGCGCGTCTCCTTATAGTCGTTATCTTCGAGCGCCAGTTTGGCCAGCAATTCGCGGCCCTCGAGCAGCTTCGGGTCGAGCGCCATGGCCTTGTGCGCCAGATCCGACGCCGATCCACTGAAATTCTCATCCGCAACAAGCGCCAGGCCCAGCAGCGCCGGCGCGTTCCTGGGATCTATGGCCAAAGCTTCGCTGAACAGGGACGCGGCATCGGCGGGATTGAAACGTTCCAGGAACAGCCGTCCGAAACGAACCTTATAGACGGCATTTTCCGGATGCGCCTTGACCAGGGTTTCAAACACATTCTTCGCGCTCTCGTAATCGTGCGCGCGCCATAGCCCTTCCGCCCGATCGAGACCGGGGTCTTCCGCGGCAAGTGCCAGACCTGCGATCAGGAAAACCAGGAGCCGGATCACTTGTCGATCTCCTGCTGCGTCTCGGCCAGTTGAACCAGCAGGGCGGTCAACTGCGCTTTATAAATCTCGGGCGCCATGGTATTTTTCTGCTGCTTCAACGCATCAATCTTGGCTTCCAGATCATCGCGCCGGACCATCAACTGCTTCTTCGCCGGATCAGACGCGGCGGCAGCTTCCGAGCCGAATCGAATCACCGTGAACTGGCCGGCTTTCGCCGCATCGCTCAACACCGGGTGTTCGGTGGCAATGCGCTTCTGCTCCTCATAAAACTTCGCGGTCTTGCGCTGCGCGAAATTGAAGGCCTCGAGCGCGGTCACTACTTCATTCTTATCCGTATCGGCGCTGTTGTCATGGAGCGCTTCCACCCAGAACCGCGCGAAGACGGTGGCATTGGTCTCCGCTCCATCGCGCGTTGCGGTTACCACAATGCGGCCAGGGTGCTCCAGCGGCTTGAGGGCGGCTCCGCTCGCGCTGGTTGTATCCACGACCAACTGGCGCGACGCCGGGAACTTCGTCAAATCCCCGGCTAACTCGGTAGCGCTCAAATCGGGACCGGGCAAGTTGAATTTGTAATCCACTCCATCGAACGTTCCGTGCCCAATCAACAACACGACCAGCGAATCGCGAGGCGTCGCCGATCGCGCCATTTCCGCCAGCGCCCCCTGAACGGCAGCCTTGGTGGAAGCCGGCGAAGTGAGCGTCGTGATGCTGTCGTCCCCACCCGCGGCGCGCAGCGATTTATCGGCCTCTTTCGCCAAGCCGGAAAAGCGCAGGTCATAATCCGGTTCGCCGCCCAGGCCGGATACGATCAGATAGAAAGTCCTAGCGGATGCCACTTCAGCAAGCAGGAAGAGGAATAGAAGCAGCCTCATACGACGCCCCACTTTCGGCGCAGGAGCCATTCGGCGGCGCGCAGCCCGAGGGCCAGGAGAAGTACGACAGGCAGATCCCACAAGTCCAGCATCTCGCGGCTGGTAACGCCGGCTTCCGAATAGGAGATTTCGTCGGCCAGATGGCGGGCATCGCGCGCATTGTAATAACGGCCGCCGGTTTGCTGCGAAAGCTTCTCCAGCAAGTCTCGATTCTGCGTAGTGCGGAAATTTTCGGCCACGCCATCATTACGCCGGAAGGTCAGCACGTCTCGGCCTACCTCAGCCCCGTTTACAGAAGCGGTCACCTCCGCCAGATACGCGCCCGCCTTGGGGACGGACCAATCCGCGGTATAAACGCCTGCTTCCGATCCAGCGGGCTGCAGCCGCAGCGTCTCGCTCAAACCATCCGGACCCACGAAGTGCGCCTGCACCACGGCGCTTCCCAGCGGCTGATAATTTTTGTCGCGGACTTCCACCCGCAGCGGAAGGCGGTCTTCGTCCTGCAACACCTGGCGGGGAGTGGCCGCCACAACCGTGCCCGGAGTATCGTTCGACAGCCAGCGCAGCATCTGCCGCCAGAAGGTGGGCAGCGTCTTATCGGTGTGATCCGATCGCATTTGCCAGCGCCACATGCCGCCCGTCGCCAGTACAGCGGTCCGGCCGCGGCCGTAGGGTTCCGTTACCAGCAGCGGCGACTTACGATGACCCGGAGGGATGATCTCCGCCAGCAGCGCAGCGCCGGGTTTCGGATCGCCCACTAACTGCCAGTTGGCGATCTCCGGCATTTTCTTCCAGCGCTCCACATTCTTTTGCGGATCGTCGTCCAGCCGGCAAAGCGCGCTATCCATCCCCGCGGGCGCGAGTTCCGTATTCGAGTAGACGCGCTGAAAAGTGGCGCCCGCGGCTGGCAGGCGAACGGGCAGCATCTCGGCGACCGGCGTCGCGCCCCAGCCACCTTCTGAAAGCCCGAACCGGCCGCCGAGGAACAGTACGCCGCCGCCGCGCCTTCCCGCAAACTCGCGAATCATATCCTGCTGCGCGGGCGTAAACCACGAAGCTTCCACGCTTCCGATGATCAACCCGTCGTACGCAAACAACTCTTCCGGTTTGGTGGGAAAGCCATCCGCCAATTCGGATTGGTCGCGCACACCCTGCCGGTAGATCTTGTTCGGCGTGGTGCGCAGCATGCTCACCAGTTCGATCTGCGGATCGTCATCCGCCGCGCGCCGCATAAACTTATATTCCCAACGCGGCTCGCCCTCCACGTAAAGAATGCGCGGCTTGTGCGCGGAAACGTTCACCACCCGCGCCAGCGCATTGTTGGCGGTATTCTCTTCGCCGGGCAGGGGGTCCACGCGTGCGATCAGATTCAGAGCGCCGGCCGCGCCTGCGTTGAAGATCAGCGGAACAGCAATCGCTTCACTGGTGAGATTCACATTCTGGGCCGCCAGCACGTTGTCCCCATCGCGAATGGTGACGCGCGCGGTTTCTCCGGTCAGGCCGCTTTGGCGCAAGGCGATGCGGGCTTCAATGCGCGAGCCGGCCAGCGTACGCTGTGGAACCGAGAAATCTTCCACTTCGATATCGCGGCTCAGCTTTTCTTTGCCAAAACCCACAGTATGAACCGGGATGCGCGTCTGCCGCAGGCGCTGGATGGTGTCGAAATCGATGCCGCCGGCGTTTTCGGCGCCGTCGGAGAGCAGGACGACCGCGCCGAAAGGAAGCGAAGCGGATTCCGCGGCAATGTCCTGCAGGGATCGCGCGATACGCGTGACGGGTGAATCCGGCGGGTTATAAAGATGCGCGGTATCCACCCGGTGCGCGTCGTCTCCAAAACGATAAAGCCGCATCTGAAAGCGCCGACCCAGCGAATCGATCAGGCCGTCTTTCAAAAGCCGGGAGGCGGCGTCGAAACGCGAGTGCCCATCTTCGTCGGCGATGGCCATGCTGCGCGAAGAATCCAGCAGCACGGCGACAATATTTTGCTGCGGCCGCAGCGTGGCCACGCTGATGGCCGGACGCCAAAGCAACAGCAACAGCAGCGCGATCAGGGCGGTTTGAAGGCCCCAGATGGCAGCCGCCCGCAGGTTCGACATCAGCGTCCATCGCCGCCTGGCATTCCAGTAGAGGCCGACCGCCGCAATGAGGACCAGCGCTACCAGCACCCACCAGGGCCATGGACCCGCCAGCACGTAGTGCCCTCGCGAGTAAACGGCCGGCGGGTATTTGAAGAGAAATTCGAACATGTGCGCGACCGTTTAATGGGTCATGGAATAGATGATGTAGTTGATTCCTAAACGATACGCCTGCGATGTGAATTGCTCCGGGTACTGCGGATTGTCGGCATGTTCCCACGCATCGCCATCGTCCTGATTGAAGCACATGGTGACCATGAGACGCCCTTTATCATCGTAAATGCCCCGCCAGTGAGGGACGATTCCGTCTTTCTCATAGAGCTTTCCGCTATAGACGTATTGAAGCCCGGGAACCTGCACACGTTTCCCTAAATCGTAAAGGACGTGAAAAATCGGATCCGCGTCGCCGATTTCCACGATCGGCCGGTCCGGAAAAATCCGGTTCATGCTGGCCACGAAAACCTGCCACTCATAGGTGCCGTGAAAATCGTCCACCATCAGGAATCCGCCGCGCTCGAAATATTCGCGCATCATCTTCACCTGCGCGTCGGTCAGGTCCCAATGGCCCACTTCCACGGCGTAGACCCAGGGCCAGTTGAAGATTTCATCCGTATTCAGGTCGATCACCTGTTCTGTAGAGCGTGTGTGTATTCGGGTAAGACGACGGACTCCCTGCAGAAACTGGCGGTCGGCCTTGGGGAAATCCGTTGGCCAGGTTCCCTTCTCGCCAGCGTATTCCGCGTAGCGGCCAGAGGGATATCTGAGGCGCGCGAAAGTCCACTCGGTTCGTTCGAAAGCTCCGCTGGGGACGGCGGTGGGATTATCTTCCTCGCCCGGATATTGCTTGAAGTTAGCCTGGAAAGCGACAGCGGTGATCGAAAAAGTGAGGGCTATCGCCAGAAGTGCGAAGCGAATCCGCATCGGGCGTCTCGTAGCTCGATCATAGCATTCGCCCTTTTGGGAGTGAGAAATCGGTAACCTTCCGCACACTCTCTGGTTTGCGGAATGTTTTCCTGAGTGCTGCGCTTGCTTTCGTCGCAGTATCCGCCGGCCAAAGATGTTTTGGGCAGAATATTACTTTCGGTCTAACGTCAGGAACGGGCAGCCCTGGTTCCACCGTGGTTCTCGATTTAACGATGAGTTCCACAACGGGAACGTCTCCGGCGGCGGCGGAATGGACCCTGAATTATCCGGGGGTGGATTTCTCTTCGGCTACTGTGACGGCCGGCCCGGTCGCGGTTGCGTCCAGCAAGTTGGTTTCGTGCAGCGCAGGCATGGGCTCCGCAACCTGCGTGCTGTGGGGCGATAACGAGCTCACGATAGCGAATGGCGTGGCCGCTTTTGTATCGCTCGCCATTTCCGGCTTCACGACCGACACCACTTCACAGGTCCAGATTTCCAGCGATATGGCGGCGTCCTCGGATGCATTCCCGTTTGCTTCGTCCGCGACCGGCGGCACGGTGACCATTGTGCAGCCCGCGGAATTGAACGGGTTCACCTGTTCTCCATCGTCCCTGACGCCACCGGCGGTTTCGACTTGCACGGTAGACCTGAACGCCGCCGCGCCAAGCGGCGGTGCTTCCGTGGGAGTGAGCGCTTCTTTACCGGACGTGAGCTTGCCGGCTGCGATCACGATCGCCCAGGGACTCACTTCGGGCGCCTTCACGGTGACGCCCCTCACGGTGACGACCGCCACGGCGACCAATCTCACGGTGTCTTATCTGGGGGCAACGGAAGGGTTCGGACTGACGGTGAACCCACCGCCGATCGCGCTCACGGGCATCTCAGTCACACCTGGAGCGATTTTCAGCGGGCAAACGGCATCGGGTGCGGTTACGATTTCGCAGCCAGCAGGCGCAGGCGGAGTCACCGTCGCGCTTTCGAGTTCCAGTCCGGCGGCGCTTGTGCCGGCTTCCGTCACGGTCCTCCCAGGCGCAACAACAGCGGCCTTTACGGCAACCGCGGGAACCGTAGCGGCAATCACTCCCCTGGTGATTACAGGCGCCTACGCGGGAGTCAACGCCACCGCGAACCTGACCATCAATCCGATTGTTCCCACGGGCGTGTCAGTAAACCCGTCGGCAATTCTTAGCGGTCAAACGGCGTCGGGCACAGTGACCATTTCCGCACCGGCCACTGGCGGCGGAATGGCGATCGCCCTTTCCAGTTCAAACGCGGCGGCGTCCGTACCGGCGTGGGTCACCGTTGCACAGGGAGCCACCAGCGCCTCCTTCACCGCAACCGCGGGAACGGTCACTACGGCAACTTCCGTCGCACTCACGGCTTCCAGCGGCGGCGTGAATATGGGCGCTAATTTAACGGTGAACCCAATCGTGCCCACCAGTCTCTCGGTGAGTCCGAATGTCACCTTCAGTGGCCAGACGGCTCTGGGAACGGTCGCCATCGCAGCCGCGGCGCCATTTGGCGGGATCACCGTGGCGCTCTCCAGCTCGAGTTCCGCCGCCTCCGTGCCCTCGTCCGTCACCGTGCCGCAGGGAGCGACCACCGCTTCCTTCACAGTAACGACAGGATCGGTGACCACTGCGACTCAGGTGGTGCTCATGGCTTCCTATGCCGGAGCGAGCGTGACCGCGAGTCTGACAGTGAACCCTCCCATCACTCTCAGCGGGCTTTCCCTGAATCCGGACTGGCTCTCGGGCGGGCAGACAGCAGCAGGAACGGTGATGATATCAGCACCGGCGGGGATTGGCGGAATCGTCGTCACGCTGGCAAGTTCCAACAACGCGGCCGCCACGGTTCCATCCTCGGTAACGATCTTGCAGGGCTCCGCCACGGGATCCTTCACGGTCACGGCGCTGAACGTCAGCCGAGCTACTACCGTCGCCATCACGGCCAGTTACGCGGCGAGTCAAAAAATGGAGCACCTGACGGTGCGCCGTTACGGCGCTGCGAATTAGTGCGCGGCGGGCGCGCCCATGCCCGCGCGGTTCCTTTTCATGATGAAAGCAAAAGGTACCATTACCGCACAAACGCCGGCAAACACCCAGATGGTGTCAATGTAGGCCAGTGATGCCGCCTGCCGCTGCAACATGCCGTACATCTGCCCATAGGCCTGCCGCGTTCCACCCAGTCTATGGGAGAGTGAAGAAACAGAATCACGGAACGCGGGGTTGTAGTTACTGAAATTTCCCGTCAGCCGGGCGTGATGAAACTGAGAGCGCTGCGCCAAGAGGGTTTCCACCAGTGAGATACCGACGCTGCCTCCGATGTTACGAAACAGGTTCGTCATCCCCGACACCGCGTTATTCTTCTCGCGCGGGATTCCCACATAAGACATCGTGTTGATGGGAACGAACAGGAAGGCGAGACCGAACGACTGAAGCGCGCGGTATTCCACCGCCTTGCCATAGCTCATTTCGAGGCTGAGACCGGTCATGTGATAAAGCGCCAAAGCACTCACCGCCCAGCCGAAAGCAATCAGCCAGCGCGCGTCCATTTTGGACACCGCGATACCGACGACCGGCATGCACAAAAGAACAACCACGCCGCCTGGAGAGAGCACCATCCCAGCCTGCGCCGCTGAATAACCCATCAGCGTCTGCAGCAACTGCGGAATCAGCACCGTGCTCCCAAAAAGGGCCAGGCCGAGCATAAACATCATCACGCACGAGACCGCGAACGTGCGGTTGCGAAAGAGCCGGATATCGACAATGGGATCGGGATGGTGAAACTCCCAAAAGATCGCGCCAATAATTCCGATGGCGGCAAGAATGGCGAAGGTGACGATGAAGTGCGAGCCGAACCAGTCATCGCGCTCGCCTTTGTCGAGAACCACCTGCAATGCGCCCAGCCCCAGAGCGATGAATCCGAGGCCCACGAAGTCAACGCGCCGTTTCACCTTGGTGACGATTTTCAACCAGGGCGGATCTTCCACCAGGCGGTGCGTCAAATAAAGAGACAGGATGGCGACAGGAATATTGATCAGGAAGATCCAGCGCCAGTTATAGTTATCGGTAATATAGCCGCCGAGCGTTGGCCCGATCGCGGGCGCCAGAACCACGGCGAATCCATAAAGGGCGAAGGCCACGCCGCGCTTAGCGGGCGGAAACGTGTCGGCCAGAATCGACTGCTCGCTGGGCGCAAGTCCGCCTCCTCCCAATCCCTGCAAGACCCGGAAGAAGACCAACCAGGCCAGCGACGGAGCCAGGCCGCAAAGAAACGAACTGATTCCGAACAGGGCCACGCACGTCATGTAAAAGCGTTTCCGTCCGAACACCGAGGCCAGCCAGCCGCTGATCGGCAAAATGATGGCGTTCGAGACCAAATAGGACGTCAGAACCCAGGTGCTCTCGTCCTGACCCGCCGAAAGGTTGCCCGCAATGTGCGGGAGCGCGACATTGGCGATGGAAGTATCCAGGACTTCCATGAAAGTGGCCAGAGTTACCGTAACAGCGACAACCCACGGATTGTGCCTGGGCTTCCAGTTATCGTGGGAAACGGCCACTGCTTTTGGCGGGGTTGCGGTAGCGGAAGACATTATTTCTGGAGCAGGAAATGGCCGACGTTCTGCTCCGTCATGCCTAGCGCGCGAGCCAGTTCTATCTTCGCCTGGTTGTGACGGTAGGTGGCGTCGATCAGGTTTGAATCGGCGGTCACCACGGATTGCTGCGCCTGAACCACTTCGACGTTATCGGTGATCCCCGCGGTGAAGCGGTCGCGCGACTGCGTCAGCGTCTCATGAGCCAACTGCACGTTTCGCTGGGCGACGGCGAACTGATCGGCGGCCGAGCGCAAATCGAGCAGCGCGGTCCGGACCTGTTGATCGATTTGACCCCGCAGATCTCCCAGCTCATTTTGCCGGTTCCGGATCGTCACGTCGGTTTGTTCCACGTCGGCACGGATGCGCCCCCCGTTAAAGATGGGGAAATTGACCGCCCCAGCCACACCGAAAACGTTATGGGAGTTGCTCAGGTAAGAGCCCGCGTCTCCAAAATTCGCATTGAAATCGACGGTCGGGTAGTATTCCGCCACCGCCGCTCGCCGCGCGAGCATCGCGGCGCGTACCCGCTCCTCCGCGGCTTTGAAATCCGCGCGATTGGCGAAAGCCTGCCGCAGGGCGATCTCCGGCGTCATTGCGTCCAGCGGGGCGAACGGGAGGCGATCGCTCAGATTAAACTGCTGGCCGGGCGGCAATCCGATCACGCGCCCCAGAGCGATCTTGTCCTTGTCGGCCTGGTTCTGCGCCACCAATAACGATTGCTGGTCGGTGCGCAACTGAACCTCCGCGCGGAGCTGATCGATCGCGGGCGCCGTTCCGGCCGTGTGCAGATCCACCGCGCGCTGGAACAGAACCTGCGACGTGTCGGCCTGGGCCTTGGCGGTGTCAATGCGAGCCGTGTCCGCGATGATCAGCAGGTAGGCGTTGCCTACGGCTTCCACCACCAGGTCGCGCGAATCCTGAACACTCAATTGGGCGGCCTGCAGATTGGCGTCGGCCGAGCGCAAATTCCGCAACCGCTGGAGGCTGAAAACCGATTGCGAGAGCGTGGCCTCGGTTTGTATAGAGGGGTAGGTGACCACCAAGGGAATCGAAAACCCCGTATTCGGCGGGAGCTTGAAATCAAAACCCTCCGCCACCAGATTGACGCGGTTGTAGCTTTCCGTGTAGTTGCCATTCACATTCGGAAGCAGAGCGCTGAGCACGCTGAGCCGCTGGGCGCGAACACTATTCGACGTCTCCGTGCTGTTCAATAGAGAGAGATTGAACTTTAAGCCGCGCTGGATGGCGTCCGAGAGAGACAAATCGATCGGATTCGCCGTGGCCGTACCTTGCGCCACGCTCCCCTTGACGGCATCCTCGCCAAAAGCGCTCGAACAGACGAAGAATAAACAGGAAACTGCAACGTTAGTTTTGAACAGAGTTCTCCCCAAAAGTGCTAGATGCCGATGCACTCCTTAAGTTTCAGCCAGATGGCCCGGCGAGACAAGTAAAATAAGCTGAGTAAGCTCTGCTGGAGGAATACGAATGCAACTGGGAATGATTGGATTGGGCCGCATGGGCTCGAATATGGTGAAGCGCCTGATGAAGGCCGGCCACGAATGCGCGGTGTTCGACCTGAATCCGGCGACGGTGAAGGGACTGGCTGGCGAAGGCGCCAAGGGCGCCGAATCGGTCGGCGATTTCAAGAAGCTGTTACAGGCTCCCCGGGCCGTTTGGGTGATGGTGCCTTCGGGCGACGCCACCGAGGGCATGGTGAAAAATCTCATCGACACCCTGGAGAGCGGCGACATCATCATCGACGGTGGTAATTCCTATTACAAAGACGACGTCCGCCGAGCCAAACTGGCCCGCGAAAAAGGCATTCACTACGTGGATGCCGGAACCAGCGGCGGCGTCTGGGGCTTCGAGCGCGGCTACTGCCTGATGATTGGCGGCGAGAAAGAAACGGTGGAGCACCTTGACCCCATCTTCCTCTCGCTGGCGCCCGGCGAAAGCGGCATCCCTCCGTCACCCGGCAGGACGGTGAAGACTACAGCCGACCTGGGCTATCTCTACTGCGGACCAAACGGCGCGGGGCATTTCGCCAAAATGGTCCACAACGGCATTGAATACGGCCTCATGCAGGCTTATGCCGAAGGTTTCGACATTCTCAAGAACGCGAATTCAGAAGCGCTGGAAGCCGATCTGCGTTATGACATCAATCTGCCCGACCTCGCCGAGACCTGGCGGCGCGGCAGCGTGGTCGGTTCCTGGCTGCTGGATTTGACCGCGATGGCGCTGATTGAAGATCCGCAACTGGCGCGGTATACCGGCTTTGTCCAGGATTCCGGCGAAGGCCGCTGGACCATTCAAGCCGCTCTTGAAGAGGCTGTCCCGGCCGACGTGCTTACTGCTGCGTTGTTCGTGCGGTTCCGCTCCCGGCAAGACCATACTTTCGCGGAGAAGATGCTTTCCGCAATGCGCAATAAGTTCGGCGGCCACGTGGAACAGCACGCGGCGAAGGGTTAGGCCGATCGATTTGTCAACCAAACCAGTCGAAACCGTGCAGGCCCAGGGCCACGGGCGCGTGGGCGACGCGTGTATTATCACCATCTTCGGGGCATCCGGCGACCTGACCACACGTAAGTTACTGCCGGCGCTTTATAACCTGAGGCGCTCCGAAGTACTGCCGGATGAGTTTGCCGTGTTGGGCGTCGCTGTGGATCAGATGACGGAAGACCAGTTCCGCGATAAGGTGCGGTATGACCTTCGCGAATATGCCGGCGCACCGTCGGATTGCAGCGTCTGCGACTGGCTTGCTGAGCGCGTTTACTATCTCACCGGAGACTTCCGCGATCCACAGACCTATCAACGAATCAAAGACAGGCTGGCTGAGTTAGATCAAAAGCACTCAACGCGCGGGAACTATCTTTATTACATGGCCACCGCGCCGGCCTTCTTTGCCGAGATTCCGACGCGCCTCGGCGAGGCCGGATTGACCGAAGAGAAGGACGGGCATTGGCGTCGCGTGGTCATCGAAAAGCCGTTCGGCAGCGACTACGATTCGGCGCGCAAGTTGAATAGTGACTTACTGAAAACGCTGTCGGAAAAGCAGATCTACCGCATCGACCACTATCTGGGGAAAGAGACGGTTCAGAATATTTTAGTATTCCGGTTCGCCAACGGAATCTTCGAGCCCACCTGGAACCGCCGCTACATCGATCATGTGCAGATCACGGTCGCGGAAGAACTAGGCGTGGAGCGGCGGGGCGGTTACTACGACCATGCCGGGGCTCTGCGCGATATGGTTCCGAACCATATCCTGCAATTAGTCACGTTGACCGCCATGGAACCGCCCATTTCTTTCCAGGCCGATGCGGTACGGGATGAGCAAGCGAAGATTCTACATGCGATTCAGGTAATGCCGCCCGAAGAAGTTCTCACGCGCGCGGTGCGCGGACAATATGCGGGTTACCGGCAGGAGCCGCTGGTGAATCCTGAATCCAGCACGGAAACCTTCGTGGCGCTGAAGTTATCCATCGATAACTGGCGCTGGGCGGACGTTCCTTTCTATGTGAGAACCGGTAAGCGCATGGCCAAACGCATGACCGAGATCGCCATCCAGTTCCGACGCGCCCCATTTATCTTATTTCGCGATACCCCGGTGGAGAAGTTATCGCCGAATATGTTAGTGCTGCACATACAGCCGGATGAAGGAATCACTCTGGGATTCGGCGCTAAGATACCCGGACCGCTGGTGCAAGTGGGATCGGTCAACATGGACTTCGACTATGTGGATTACTTCGGCAGCCAGCCCAGCACGGGATATGAGCGCTTGCTCTATGATTGCATGATCGGCGATGCGACCTTGTTTCAAAGAGCCGACATGGTGGAAGCCGGCTGGAGCGTCGTCGGCCCGGTGCAGGATGTCTGGAAAGCTCTGCCGGCCCGCGCGTTCCCCAACTACGCCGCCGGCGCCTGGGGACCGAAAGAAGCGGACGATCTGATGAAGCGCGATAACCGCGCCTGGCGCAAAATCGAGTAACTCTCGTGGCAGGGCAGGATTTCAAGGCCTCACGAATCTGCTCTTATTCCCGCTTGCGGATTAGATCAACATCCGGCGAGAGTGTACGTCACGTCACCTTCGACACCTGCATCAATCCCCATTTTCACAACGAATTGACCAACCTCGACCTACACTGGTTTCTATAACGTGAGCTCGACATACAACCTCCTCCCCCAAGACATCGATGGTTTCGATTCCCTCGCCGAACTCGCCCTCGACATGCGCTGGTCATGGAGCCACGCGACCGACGCGGTGTGGCGTCAGTTGGACGCAAAACTGTGGGATGCCACGCATAACCCCTGGGTCGTGCTGCAAACCGCTTCGCGGGATAAAATCAAGAGCGTCCTGGCGGACCCAGCATTCCGCAACAACGTCGATGCCCTCGCACAAGAGGCGAAACAAGCGAAGCAGGCCCCCGCGTGGTTTCAGAAAAATCACGCGCGGGCGTCGCTCACGTGCGCCGCGTATTTCAGTATGGAATTCATGCTCAGCGAGGCCCTCCCCATCTACTCGGGCGGTCTTGGTAATGTGGCGGGCGATCAACTGAAAGCCGCGAGTGACCTGGGCGTTCCGGTGGTGGGGGTCGGACTCCTTTATCAGCAGGGCTATTTCCGACAGGTGATCGCGAAAGACGGCTCGCAGCAAGCCCTTTACCCCTTTAACGATCCAGGACAGTTGCCGGTAACGCCGGTGCGCGAGTCGAATGGCGAATGGCTACGGCTGGAAATCCGCCTGCCTGGATACTCCGTCTGGCTGCGCGCGTGGCAGGTGCAGGTGGGCCGCGTGAAGCTTTATCTGCTGGACACCAATGACGCCGCCAACTTCCCCGCGTACCGCGGCATCACGAGCGAACTCTACGGCGGCGGCCCGGAACTACGCCTCCGCCAGGAAACGGTGCTGGGGATCGGCGGCTGGCGCCTGCTTCGCGCGCTCGGTCTGCAGCCCGAAGTCTGTCACCTCAACGAAGGGCACGCGGCGTTCGCCATTTTGGAGCGCGCCCGCAACTTCATGGAAGAAACCGGTCAACCCTTTGAAGTGGCGCTGGCCGCCACGCGCGCCGGCAATCTGTTCACCACCCACACGGCTGTTCCCGCGGGCTTCGACCGCTTCGCCCCGGAACTGATTGACCAATACCTGAGCCGCTACGCGCAGCAGCAACTGGGCATATCCATTCAGGATCTGCTCGCGCTGGGGCGCCGGAATGCCGCGGATTCGTCCGAACCGTTCAATATGGCCCATCTCGCCATGCGCGGATGCGGCGCGGCCAGCGGCGTGAGTGAATTGCACGGCAAGGTTAGCCGGCAGATTTTTCTACCTCTTTTCCCTCGCTGGCCTCAACAGGACGTTCCAGTGAGCTTTGTCACAAACGGCGTGCACGTGCCGACGTGGGACTCAGCTCCCGCGGACACCCTCTGGACGGAAGCCTGCGGGAAAGAACGCTGGCTGGGGAGCGCGCGGAATCTGGAGGAACAGATTCGCGCCGTCCCGGACGAGAAGCTCTGGCAGTTCCGTACCGACGCCAGTAAATCCCTCATCGAATACGCGCGCGAGCGGCTGTCGCGGCAGCTCGCCGTGGGCGGTTCATCGCCCGAATCAGTCGAGCGCGCGAAGCATCTGTTCGACCCCAATATCCTGACTCTCGGTTTTGCGCGCCGTTTTGCGACTTACAAGCGCCCGGACCTGTTGCTTCACGATGAGCCGCGCCTGCTTCGTCTGCTGACGAACGCGGAACGGCCCGTGCAACTGATTATCGCCGGAAAGGCGCACCCGGAAGACCAGGCCGGACAGGCGTTGATCCAGCGGTGGGTACAATTCATCCGCCGCCCGGAGACGCGCCCGCACGCGGTGTTTCTGAGCGACTATGACATGCTGCTGACCGAGAATCTGGTGCAAGGAGTGGACGTGTGGATCAACACGCCGCGGCGCCCTTGGGAAGCGTGCGGCACCAGTGGCATGAAAGTGCTGGTGAATGGCGGAATCAACGTCTCGGAACTGGATGGCTGGTGGGCGGAAGCCTTCACGCCCGACGTGGGTTGGGCTCTGGGCGACGGAAACGAGCATGGTGAGGACCCGGCCTGGGACGCCGCGGAAGCCGAAACTCTCTATAACCTGCTGGAACGCGAAGTAATCCCGCAGTTTTATGAGCGAGATCAGCGCGGTATTCCCACCGCCTGGGTGGCGCGCATGCGGGAAAGCATGGCCCGGCTGACGCCGCGCTTTTCCGCGAGCCGCGCGGTTTGCGAATACACCGAGAAGCACTATATCCCCTGCGCCGACGCTTACCGCGAGCGCGCGGCGGACAAAGGCGCTATGGCCAGGAAGCTGGTCGACTGGCGCCAAGCCTTGGAACAGCACTGGGATGCTGTGCGCTTCGGCGAAATGAAGGTGCAAGATCATCAGTTTGAGGTCGAGTTATTTACGGGTGCGCTGGACCCTGATTTCGTGCGGGTGGAGCTTTATTCGGATACTGCGCGGCAGGAGATGAAGCGTGTTCGCCAAAACGTTTACACCGCCGGCCTGGCGGCCGATCAAAATCCCGGCGACTACACGCCCAGGGTGGTTCCTTCGTTCCCCGGAGCAGCCGTGCCCCTCGAAGCCTCTCAAATCCTATGGGGACGCTGACTCGATCAGTCTTCGGCATCCAAACTGCTAGTAAACAGGCTGTACAGGAAATTCTAAGCCGGAGGTGCAAGATGTCCAAGAAGACTGCAGTTGGTTTATTTACGAATTCAAAGGTGGCGGATCAAATGGCTCGTGAACTGGAGGCCGGTGGTTTCGCACACAATCAGGTCCGCGTGCTGCGGGAACCCCTCGGCATGCAGTTGGCCGACGCCTCAAGCACGCCTCATGCCGATTTTAAAGTGGCCCTGGGGCGAGATCTCGTCGCCATGGGCGCCACCATTGCGGAGGCAAACGCGTATGCCAGCGGAATTGGCAGTGGCGGAGTGCTGGTTTTCGCAACCGGAACAGACGAGCAGGCGGATCAGGCGCTCGCCACGATGAACCGGCACGGAGCGGCGCAGGTCGAGGAATTGGCGGGTACCGAGCCGGCCGAAATCGGGATGACCGCGGGCGCGTTTGCCCCCGCGCCGGACAACTCCTCGCAAACCGGGCGAATCCGCCAACCGGGCGGCGGCGGCGCGCGCGTGTTCGTCTGGTAAATTCTAGGGCAGGGACGCCTTTGGAAGCAGGGCTTATGAAACCGACCGAACAACTGCACAACCTGGGCCAGAGTCTCTGGCTCGATAACATCACCCGCGGCTTACTCACCAGCGGAACACTGGCGCGCTATATCGCCGAGCTTTCCGTCACTGGTCTGACGTCGAATCCGTCGATCTTCGACCTCGCCATCAAGGACTCAAACTTCTACGACGATGCCATCCGCCAAAAGCGGGAAGAGGGCAAATCGGGCGAAGCACTGTTTTTCGAGCTGGCGATTGAGGATTTGAGGCACGCGGCGGATCTGTTCCGTCCGGTCCACGAAGCCACCGCCGGCGTGGATGGCATGGTGTCGCTGGAGGTTTCTCCTACCTTGGCTTTTGACGCGGCGAATACCATCAAGGCGGCTCTTCAACTGCACGCGCAAGCCCAGCGTCCCAATCTCTTCATCAAAATTCCCGGCACCCATGAAGGGCATGTGGCAATTGAAGAAGCCATTTTTCGGGGCGTGCCGGTGAACGTGACGCTCCTCTTCTCGGCCGATCACTACATCGGGGCGGCGGAAGCATACCTGCGGGGCATCGAGCGCCGCATCGCCGCGGGGCTAGATCCGAAGGTATGCTCCGTTGCATCCATCTTTGTGAGCCGGTGGGACAAGGCGGTGGAGAAGAAGGTTCCGAAAGAACTTCATAATCTTCTGGGCATTGCCATTGGAAAGCGGACTTACAAAGCCTATCGCGATCTGCTCGCGTCTGCGCGCTGGCGCAAAGCCGCGGAAGCGGGCGCTGAACCGCAGCGGCTGCTGTGGGCCAGTACGGGAACCAAAGATCCAGCCGCATCGGATGTGCTGTACATCAAGGCGCTGGCTGCGCCGGATACTGTCGATACCATGCCTGAGAAGACGCTGCTGGCGTTCGCCGATCATGGCACTATCGGTGACGTGATGCCGGTGGATGGCGGCGATGCCGAAAAGGTAGTGGCCGAGTTCACAAAGGCCGGAATCGACGATAAGAAACTCGCTGCCGATCTTCAGACGGAAGGCGCAGCCAGTTTCGTTGCGTCGTGGACAGATCTGCTGGAGTGCATTGAATCGAAGTCCGCGGCGCTCACTGCGGCGCGCTTCTAAGTAAGTCGCCCTCAAAACGGAGTGCGCGGGCCGCTTTACTTGAATGCAATGAGGGTGCCCGACGCACCCTTTGCGGGCTAGTAAGCTGTCGCTATAGTAAGCGCCCGCTATAGTAAGCTAAGCGTAGCGGGCAATCTCGCCTGCCAGCCGGCTGTCAGCCCCCTTCTTACCAATGATTCAACTTACCGGAGCCGGAAAGCGGTTCGGGCCCAAGATCCTATTCGACGAACTGGACTGGCTGATCACCCCCCGCGAGCGCGTCGGCATTGTGGGCGCTAACGGCACCGGCAAATCCACGCTCCTCAAAGTTCTGGCAAAAATCGAAGGACTCGATTACGGCTCCATCACTTTCTCGAAGGGCATCACCGCGGGATATCTTCCGCAGGATGGTTTGCAGCTTTCCGGGCGCTCGGTGTTCGGCGAATGTCTTTCTGTTTTCGATGATGTCCGGGCGCTGGAAACGGAACAGGAAGCGCTCACCCACCGCATGGCCGAACTCGACCCCACCAGCCCTGAGTACCGTCAGGTGGCCGATCGCTTCCACCAATCGCAATCCGAATTTCACGCGCGTGACGGATACGCGATCGAGTCGCAGGTCGGCAGCGTCCTCACCGGCCTCGGCTTCTCGCGTGACGATTGGACGCGGCGCACCGAAGAGTTCTCCGGCGGCTGGCAAATGCGCATCGCCCTAGCCAAGCTGCTGCTCGAAAAGCCCAATCTGCTGCTTCTGGACGAACCCACAAACCACCTGGACATCGAAGCGCGCGACTGGCTGGAAGCTTATCTGGCCGACTACCCGAACGCGTTCGTCATCATCTCGCACGACCGTTATTTCCTCGATCAAACGGTCAGCCGGATCGCGGAACTCTGGAACAAGCGCGTTCACTTCTACGCGGGCACCTACACGAAATACGAAACCCTGCGCATGGAACGACGCGCGCAGCTTGAAGCGGCCTTCAAGAATCAGCAGGAGAAGATCGAGCAACTGGAATTATTCATCAACCGCTTCCGCGCCACCGCCACCAAGGCGAAGCAGGTGCAGAGCCGCATCAAGGAACTGGAACGTATCGAGCGTATCGAGATTCCGCCTGATGAAAAGACCATTCACTTCAAGTTCCCGCAGCCCAAACCCAGCGGGCGTATCGTGGCCGAAATGCGCAATGTTTCGAAAGACTACGGGCCGAAGCATGTATTCCACGACGCGTCTTTCGTGATCCAGCGCGGCGACCGCGTCGCTCTCACCGGCGTGAACGGCGCCGGCAAGTCCACGATGATCAAGATTCTGTGTGGTCTGGAGCCGGTTTCGAGCGGAGAATACACCACCGGTCACAACGTGCAGCCCGATTATTTCGCGCAGGATCAGTATAAGGAACTCGACCCCAATGCG
>Ga0182012_10000907_pt1 | contig 32634 bp, 25 predicted proteins | sample 612S2SmetaG_FD_120486 | JGI IMG/M metagenome (GOLD analysis project Ga0182012, IMG submission 120486) | Permafrost microbial communities from Stordalen Mire, Sweden - 612S2S metaG | ecosystem: Environmental > Terrestrial > Soil > Wetlands > Permafrost | place: Sweden: Stordalen | collected...
GGCGACGCGCGCGATGCCGGCTTGATGGACGAGTTACGCGCTGCGACGAACAACGGTTGGGCGCTCGGTGATCCACGCTTCAAGCGCGAGATGGCCAATGCGCTGAGCCGGCGGGACGCGCCTTTGCCCTGGGGACGGCAGTCCAAGTCGAAGACGCCGGCTCGCCAGCCAAGTCGACTCTAATTCCACTCTGACCCCGATTCCCGCCTTCCCATGGGAGCTGATGATTACTATCCTTGGGCCAGAGCTAAGGCTAACAGAGTTGTATTTGGCAGATAGCACAAGCTAACCAACCATAAAAAGCAAGAGGCTAGGCAGAGACCTCAGGCAGGGGAGACGCTTCAGGACGTCGCCAAGAGCTATAACGTTAGTCGTCGAACCATCGGTAGGCTGTAATCGCGGCTGTCTAATCATCATCGCTCGCGCACTTTCGGATCACCTCAGCCCTATGACTCTGCAATTCCTTCGGCCACGACTGAATCGTTAGGTCAGTGTTCGTCGTGCAGGTTTCTAGTTGTTGGGCCTTTCGCCTTGCCATGAGTGACTGTAACTCTTCGTCCATCATCGGAGGAGTATGGTGCATTTGATCGTGAAGCCAAGCAATACCAAGCATTAGCGCGACTATCCCGAACAAAATCCACGTGCAGCCCCTATTATCCTTCATGATGGTCTTTCTCGCGCGACCTATCACATGCGTGCTGGTTTTAATTTGGCGATGTTTTGATGCGTGCCGGTTTCTTGGGGGTCGACAATGGAGAGACTTCTATCCTTGCAATAGCGATCATGATCGCAGGTGTTCTGAGCGGCGGGGTTTATTCTGTCTCGGGATCGACAACCACCGGCGCCGTGGTCGTCGACCGTTTCACTGGGACCGTTTGGTCCTGCTCCGGCAATTGTGCGCAATGGCGCTGATGCCCGTTGGCGGGCCTATCACTCGGCCCGCATCCACGCCCGACCGCTAGGCACCACTGTGGGCCATTCCGAGGGTTCGCGCGCAAATACCGCCGTTCGTTCCCAGCGCCTGATCGATGCCGCTCCCGGCGTTGGCATCCTCCGTGGTAAGGTCTTTGATGGTGCCGTTAGGCGCAGTGATGACACTCACCTTGCAGAACAAAGTCGATCCGAATCCGCTTCCGCGATAGAGACTCATATTGGTCTGATTTCCGAGCTGCCACTGGTAAGAAGTTTCACCGCTGTTCATTTTGAAAGTCGAAGCGGGCGGCCCGAATTTCTTGACCATCACGTCAACATTTTGGCCAATATATTCGGCGCCAAGCCGTGCGACGACTTCTTCCCGAGATGCGGCGCAGCCTGCAACAAACGCGGCGGCGAAGGCCGCCAGCACAATCCTACGCATCCTAAAGCCCCCGCCAGATGATCCGCGTTAATTGTTCCGCAATCAGGTCCGGGGCGCAATAGCGGGTTGAAGGGACGGCCCGCCAACAACCCATCACTCGGGCCGCTTCGCGGCCTTGTAATAACGTGGGGCGGATTAAAAACTACATTAATTCAGTCGCTTAGTGAATAACAGGGTAGTAAATGGGGTCAGAGTTGAGTTTTTCGCGGTAACCCGTTGGGCCACGACCTCGACGACCGACCCGGGCGAACGCAGGCCGAGCGGCAGATCGGCTATCGGGTTCTATTCCGCGACGCGCGCGATGCCGGCTTCATCGAAGAGTTGCGCGCTGCGACGAACGGCGGCTGGGCGCTCGGTGCGCGGGGCAGCATAGTCATACAGCGGGCGATGTTGGCGCCTGTAGAGCGTCCTTCGCCGCGTCAGATTCCAACACCCACGCTCAGCCCACTCCCCATCACAAAAGCCACGTCCGTGATTAAACCGATAGCAACCGAATTGTGCGTTGCGGCAGAATTTTGTGATGCAATAGGAATAGGGGACCACGTTTCTGCGGCTTCGGAGGAGCGTAAAACCGTACGATAAACGTGGTCTGTCTCCGTTTGTCGATCATTTCTTGGGTGATTGACGTTCGACAACCTTCTTGAATGGGCGATCCGCTTCCTTTTCATCAGCCCCAGCCTCACGGGCAGCCTCATGAAGCGCTTCGATTGGTTTGGGATCGTCAGGGGTTTGCGAGGTATTCGCCTTAAGCGGCTTAACGCATGCATGAGATCGAATTTTGCAAAAGAAGATTATGGCATCCTCGCGATTGTCGAACGAGTAGACATAAGAACCTTCGGACCACGCGCAACGTTTCCATTTCTCGATAGGATCCACCGACCAAGCTATCAAGTCCATATAGTCCACATCTAGGCTAAAAACTTCCAATTCATAAAGCATGTGAAAAGAGATATGGGGTCAGAGTTGATTTTCTGCGCCACCCGCATCAGTAGGGGCCAAGGGGGAGATTTGCCATGCGCGATGTTACCACGGCGACTGATTCACCCAATGCGCGAAGTAAATCGGAGTCAGAGTGACTTTTACCGGCTGACTCGCTGGTGCCGGACCCCTACGACCGATCCGGGCGCACGCGGGTCGAGCGGCAAATCGGCTATCGGGCTCTGTCCGGCGACGCGCGCGGTTCCGGCTTGATGGACGAGTTACGCGCTGCGACAAACAACGGTTGGGCGCCCGATGATCCGGGCTTCAAGCGCGAGATCGCCAATGCGCTGGGCCGGCCGTACGCGCCTCTTCCCTGGCGACAGCAGTCCAAGCCAAAGACGCCGGCTCGCCGGCCAAGTCGACTATAATTCCACTCTGACCCCAATTCCCTTAATTCCACTCTGACCCTAATTCCCTATTTTCGCTGCTGCCAGTTGAACCCGCTGCCTTCATGGAAAAAGTCAGAAATGCACTCATAAGATGGATCGTCCACTGTGGATCAATTCTCAGATGGCAGCCTCCATTCGATTCGCGCACCGGACTTTACAATTCTCGATTGTTTCAAGGATTATTTCGCGCCATAATCCCCGAAGACTTCAAGTGAGTTTTTGCAATGAAGAGGCCTTTTGTAACTGCGCGGCTTTTTGCTTGCGTCGCTTCAATATTTTTGTTCGGTGGCGCGGACACCGCCAAAGCAAGCGAAGACACCATCAAGGTGGGCGTTCTGCACTCGCTTTCGGGTACCATGGCCATCAGCGAAACCACGCTGAAGGACACTGTCCTGTTCATGATCGACCAGCAGAACAAGAAGGGCGGCGTGCTCGGCAGGAAGCTGGAGGCCGTCGTGGTCGACCCCGCCTCGAACTGGCCGATGTTCGCCGAAAAAGCCCGTGAGCTGATCACCAAGGACAAGGTTTCCGTAGTGTTCGGCTGCTGGACCTCGGTGTCGCGCAAGTCCGTATTGCCGGTGTTCAAGGAGCTGAATTCGATCCTGTTCTATCCCGTGCAGTATGAAGGCGAAGAGAGCGAGCGCAACGTGTTCTACACCGGTGCCGTGCCCAATCAGCAGGCAATCCCGGCGGTCGATTACCTGATGAAGGAAGCAAACGTGAAGCGCTGGGTGCTGGCCGGCACCGATTACGTCTATCCGCGCACCACCAACAAGATCCTGGAAGCTTATTTGAGGTCCAAAGGCGTCAAAGAAGAAGACATCATGATCAGCTACACGCCGTTCGGCCATTCCGACTGGCAGACGATCGTGGCTGACATCAAGAAGTTCGGCTCGGCCGGCAAGAAGACCGCCGTGGTCTCGACCATCAACGGCGACGCCAACATCCCGTTCTACCGGGAACTCGGTAACCAGGGCATCAAGGCGACCGATATTCCAGTCGTCACGCTTTCGATTGGTGAAGAAGAACTCGCTGGCATCGACACCAAGCCGCTGGTCGGGCACCTCGCCGCCTGGAACTACTTCCAGTCGATCAAGACCCCGGCGAACGAGAAGTTCATCAAGGATTGGCAGGCCTACACCAAGAACCCGAAGCGCACCACCAACGATCCTATGGAGGCAACGTATATCGGCTTCAAAATGTGGGTGAAGGCGGTTGAAAAGACGAAGTCTGTTGACGCCGACGAGGTGATTGACGCACTGCCTGGCATCGAAGTCGCCAACCTGACCGGAGGCGTCGCAAAGATGCTTCCGAACCATCACGTTACGAAGCCGGTGTTCATAGGGGAAATCAAGGCCGACGGCCAGTTCGAAGTCGTAAGCAAAACGCCGGAAAACATCGCTGGCAGTTTGTTCTCTGATCAACTTCCTGACCACGATCTGGTAGGCGATTGGGTAAACGCAAAGTGCAAGAATTTTGATCAACGAACAAAGAATTGCACGCGAGACCCCCAAGTGATCGAACTCCTGTATGCCACAACTCGGGGAGTTTCGGGCGGCGATCACTCCTTGATGTTTGACGATGTTCCGAGCAAGCTATCGTTTGGCGCCCTGCAGGTGAGAGTCCCCGAAGGCCACGAGTTCGGCAAAGTCGACCGACCAGGGCTTTTTGCAAGTTTTACGCAATGGATTTTTGCGAAGAACGCTGAAGGCAAATTCGAACTAAAGGACAGCAAGCGTCTTGACAAACCGGCGTTTGTTCGGTCCGTCCAAGATTTCGCAGCAGATGAAGCTCTCGTGTTCGTGCACGGTTTCAAACACACCTTTGAAGAGAGCGCGTTCCGGCTGGCGCAGATCGTGTGGGACATTCAATACAAGGGGGTACCGGTGCTTTTTGCATGGCCGTCGGGTGGCGAGCTCGCGCAATATCTTGATGATTATGATAATGCTGAATTTTCGAGGGCCGCATTCTTGGAGCTCCTGCGTACTTTGAAGCTCGATGCTAAAGTTAAACGAGTGAGCGTTATTGCCCATAGTATGGGAAACAGAGTGGTAGAGGGAGCGCTGGCCCGCTCGGAGCGGATGTTTCAAAAGCCGCCAATCTTTCAACTGGTCCTAGCTGCTCCTGACGTAAAGCGATCAAACTTCATGCAGGAGCTGCCTGCCTCAATCTCGCAGGCCAGTGGGGTCACGCTGTATGCATCTGAAAATGATTACGCTTTAAAAGCTTCGAAAGCACTTCGCAGCTTTTCGAGAGGTGGCGACACCAGCCCTCCTGACGGACCCGTTATTATGACGGGCCTCGACACGATCGATGTCTCCACTCTAGGAGACGAGATATTCGGAATGCATCACGATACTTTTGCCGCAAAATTGCCGCTCGTTGACGAAATAGGACGGCTGATCAAGACCGGAATCCGTCCTCCAGACGAGCGCACTCCGGTGCTCAGGTTGGTCAGAGACAAACACGGCCAATACTGGCGCTATCCATAATCTAATTCGCGGCACTTTCGCGTCGATCACGAGGTTCTTGCGCAGGATCGCCAAGATGTAGGCGTCGCCCGGCGATGTAGGCGTCGCCCGGCAAGGAGAAACGGGGTCAGAGTGGACTAAGCCCTAGCACCCAATGACCCCGTTTCTCACGCCGCACGCCCAACGCTGCCGCGTCCACCGCATCCCGTCCCGCGTCCGAGACGATCGCGATACGCCCCTCATTTGGGACGAGATGGCGGGGGATATAAAAGTGATTTGGGTCGCAGGAGAACGGGAATATTGTTGCCTATGACCGAAAGGCCAAATCACACCAAATCTAGCCCAACGGGCTGATGATTTTTTGATGTGACTTCATCCGCCATCTCGACGGCAAAGAAAAAAATTTGACACGTCGGGCAAATCACCGGCATGCCTGCATCCTCGCGGCAGCTACCTGCATCCCCGGGGAATAAAACACTCCCGGCCGGCAGCGGGTCAGGTCCGGCGGTGACAGTAGGGCGATGGTTTCATTCTTGTCGCAAACCGCATCATCCAAGGCGATAACACGTGTTCGGCGTCCATGATGTATTCCACTCCGTCCCACAGCGTGACCAACTGTTTCCGACCAGGCAAGATGATCGGATCGAAAAACCGTTGATCCCACGAAACGAACGGTTACCTGCCCCCCCCAGCCATGTCCGTTGCGGAGCGGTCCGATGGCGCGACTGGGACGTTATTTTCTGCCGGATCCGCCTTTGCATGTCATTCGGCGCGGCAACAATCGCGAGGCGATCTTCTTTGCCGAGGCCGACTATGACGACTACCGCGGTTGGCTCGCGGACGCGGCCGCCGCCTACGGCTGCGCCATTCGCGCCGATGGGCTGATGACCAACCACGTGCACCTGCTGGTGACGCCGCGCCGCGCCGACAGCCTGCCGCGCACCATGCAGTCGCTCGGCCGTGGCTACGTGCGCCACATCAATGCGACCTATCGACGGACCGGGACGTTGTGGGAAGGCCGCTATCGGGCGGCGCCGATCGACAGCGAGGCGCTCGGCGGAGCACGCTTCAAGCGGCAGATCGCCGCGGCGCTCGGTCGCCGCGTCGCGCCCATGCCCAAGGGGCGGCCGCCGAAGCACAAGCCGGATCGACGGCAGTTAAGTCCACTCTGACCCCGTTTCTCTCGTGACCCCCGGACACGTTGACGGTCACTGTGAGGATTTCGACACCTCGCTCCAGAGTGGAGCGAGAAGCGCGGCGCGACGTCCCAACAGAAGCTCAATCTCGTTGAGCGAGAGCCTCGGGCGCAAGCGCCGTGCTTCGCGTAGCGCCGCTACTGCCTCTTCCTTCATGCCAAGACCCGCGGCCGTGAGCGCCAGAACGACACGAGCGACATAGAACTGGGGATCCCGACGGCAGGCTGCGCGGACTTCCTCGTGCGCCTCCGTTAGCCGACGATGCCTCGCCAAGGCCAGCGCATAGAACGTTCCCCAGAATCCCAACCGATGATCGCGTGGGCTAAGCCGCATCCCGTGCTGCAGTTTCTCCAGTCCCGTAGCATCCATCTTCTCGAGAAAGCACAGCGAACTCCCGAGCGCGACCCATGCCTGTGCATTGCTCGGATCGTTCTCGATCGCTCGTTCCAGTACCTCGTTGCCCCTCTGCACATCGCCGAGCTCCGCCAGGGCGCAGCCGGCATAACCCAGGACCTCGGAAGCCTCATGGTCGATTGCCACCGCGCGCTCGGCTTCCGTGCGCGCTTCGGTCACGGCCGCAGCGTTGTCTGCGATGAGGCCAAGCCGGGCGCCCAACGACAACAGCAGCGCAAGCTGGGCGTGCGCGAGTGCAAAGTCAGGATCCAGAGTCGTGGCCTGCCGCAACAGCGCGATAGCCTGCGTCAGCGTCTCTTCGCTCCAACCTTTGAGGCTGATCAGCCCGGCTCCCTGGCGGAAGCATGACCAGGCGTCCGGGTTGGCGTCGCGCCGACGGCGGATCAAGGCAACTTCAGCACGAACGAGCTCCGGTTCGATCCGGCTGGCGATCGCGCGCACGATTTGATCCTGCAGTTCGAGGACATCTTCGGCTTGGCCGTCAAACCGGTCGGCCCAGAGCTGTGCCCCGGTCGTCGCGTCGATCAGCTGCGTGCCAACGCGAAGCTGCTGGCCGACGGGCCTCAGACTGCCCTCGATGATATAGCGGACCCCAAGCTCACGCCCGATCTGGCGGCTATCGACCGAGCGGCCCTGGTAAGCAAAGGCGGATTGCCGGGCGATCACGATGAAGCCGGGAATCCGTGCCAGCATCGTGATCAAATCCTCGCTCAATGCCTCCGTCAGAAATTGAAGCTCGCGCTGCTCGGAAAAACAGCTGAAAGGCAGCACGGCAATGGAGGGTTTGTCCGTGATCGCGGGAGGCTGGAAAGTCTCGACGGTCGAGTTTGTCGGCGCCGCCGAAGATGCGTCAGCATTGATTTGGCAACGCCACGCACGCATCGGCTCAGTGATGTTCTTCAAGGCCTGCGGTCCCATGTCATCGAAAACGATGTCGACCTTGCCGCGAATCTGCCGATGCGTGTCGTCGGAGATGCAAACGCCGCCGGCTTCCGCGATCCCTTCGAGTCGGGCCGCGATATTGACGCCATCGCCAAATATGTCGTTGTCGTCGAAAATGACGTCGCCGACGTGAACGCCGATCCGGAGTTCGATCCGTTCGTCCTGCGGCACCGACGCATTCTGTTCGGCCATGACGCGCTGGACTTCAACGGCGCCGCGCACCGCATCCACGGCGCTGGCAAACTCGATCAGCAAGCCGTCGCCCGTAGTCTTCACGATCCGGCCGCGGTGGGAGGCGATCGCGGGGTCGACGAGGGCCTTTCTGACCGCTTTGAGCCGCGCCAGCGTACCTTCCTCGTCGAACCCCATCAGGCGGCTATACCCGGCGACATCCATCGCCAGCACCGCCGCCAGTCGTCGTTCCACGCGCTCGTCAGTCAAGGAATGTCCCAAGATTGCCAGTTGCTGCCCCATGCATCAAAGCATATCGGGCCGCCGCCGGACTAGGGCCGACTTTCGGTCCAGGTCAAAACCGGTCTTGACGGCCCCGAAACAATATTTCCGGCCTGCCGCAGGAACGGGCACTGTCAGACGGCCCGGCAGGTCTCAAAGTGCCATCAACAGAGACAGTCATGCAAACATTCCGATTACCGCGCCGGCATTCAGGGTATCGGGAAAGGCCGCTCGTTCGGAAAGTCTGTCACCAACGAGACATATTTTTTCCGCCATGTGTTGGGCGGATAACTCGCCGGATCAAAATCGGCAAGAAAGGCTGGTACTCCGAAATAATTGAGATGTTTCAAGATCGGTTCTTTGCTCAATTTCGCAGTACCGCGAATTTGGGAAATAATGGTGCGCGCCAGATGTGCGTATTGCCAAGGCGTTGCACTCGTCGACTCCAGTCCTACGGAAACGAAGTAGAGGTTTGGCGCATCGAGGCTCAAGACCAGCGAACCGCAGCGTCGCGCCAACTGATCGGGGTGAGTGATCTGCTTCGATAAGGCCGCCTGCAGGTAAGAAAGGTCCATTTCGTAACCCGTCCCCCAAAGGATCATGTCGGCTTCGATTGTCGCCCCAGACCCCAGCACGACCGAGTTTCCCTTGATTGTTTTGATGTCCCCACGGTGCCGCTCGATCTGGTCAATATTTTCTATAAGCCGCCAGCGGCCCGGAATGAGCTGGTCCATTTCGATATTGAACGGAACGTCCGGCAACAGTTCTTTCATGCCGAACTTATGGTATCGCGCGCGCAATTCCGTATCGATGGCCGATCCGATTTGCGCGGCGGAGTCATCGAGCATTTGCCGCTTGGCCAGTTCGCGCAGGTTACTGGCGAACCTCTTTGCCTTTCGGGTCGGGACCATCCATTTCAATGAGCGGTACACCCAGACAATCCGTGCCGCGCCGTGTTCCACGCACAGGTCGATCAGATCGAATGCCGATGCGCCACCGCCGACAACAATCATCCGTTTCCCTGACAGCAAGGTGGGATCGCGGAGCGTCGAAGAATGCATTTCAACGAGACCGGCGTGGTGACGCTGGACGTCGGGAATAGCTGGTCGGTTGTGAACACCCGTTGCGGAGATCAGCGCCTTCGCTCTGAGTTGTCCTGCCGACGTCTCGATGGTCCACCCATGCTTTGTCGGTAACGCGGAAATTGCGGAAGTACCGAGCCGAATATGCTGCCCCAGATCGAACTTGTGAACCCATTGTCGGATATTGGCGAGGATGCTGGACTGATCGACCCCGGCAATCGGAATATCACCGAGCGTCCAATCTTCTTCCCGGTTCTGAATATCTTGCCATGCCGGTAACTGTGCCCACAGCCCGCCGACCCTATCCTGCTTTTCCAGCAGGACAGCCCTAAGCCCCGCTCGGTTTGCATAGTACAGGGCGATAATCCCGCCAGCGCCGCCTCCGACGATGGCAACGTCAATGTGGTCCGAGCCAGTCATGGACTTCCCGCCTTCGGTTGCACAAGCGTGCCAGCGTCAGGCTCGCGCCCGGCGGCGTCAAAGACCGGTTGCGCGGCTTGCCGACAACACACCATAGGTTTGTTGAACCGTAAGACCGCACGGCCCCGCACACGACTGGGCACCGATGCGGTCTGACGTGGACGCGAGCCATTAAACCTTCGTAATGACGATCTCCGAATAGGCCGAAGGAACATTCATGGAGCCGTCGGTTGCAACGTTTAACGCCGCGATGACGGCCAGGAGATCCTTGGTCAGCGCGGCCTGGCCGAGCGGGTCGAGAGCCAGGAAGGCCTTGTGCATCGGCCCATAGTAGCCGCGGAAAACGTCGATGAAATGATCCGGAGAGCGATATCGGAAAGCGAATGTTCTGCTCTCAAAGGCAATGCGTTTTGCGGATTGGCCGAAGTGTTGCTCGACGAAGTGCTTCGTGCCCCAGAGCGCCGGCGAGCTTACGCCGGCGGGCGGCGCGATGAATCTGCCGAGCGTCTTGAACACCTGACCGATGAAGCCCTCCGGCGTCCAATTGGCCATGCCGATCATTCCACCCGGGCGGCACACCCGCAACATCTCGCCGGCCGCCCGCGCCTGGTTAGGTGTAAACATGACGCCGAACGTCGACACGACAGCGTCAAAACCCGCGTCGTCAAACGGCAACTGCTCGGCATCGGCCACCTGGAAACGAACGGTCTGGCCTTCGGCCTCCGCCCGCGCCCGGCCTCGTTCCAGCAGCGCGTCGACGTAGTCGGTTGAAGTCACTTCCATGAATCGGCGTGCAAAGGCGAGGGTAGCGTTGCCATTGCCGGCCGCGATATCGAGGACGGTCGAGCCGGGCCTCAGGTTCATGGTTTCTGCGAGCGTTTCGCCCACGATCTGTAGAGTCGTACCTATGCGGGCGTAGTCTCCCGAGGCCCAAGCGGCGTTCTGCTTCGCCTTGATGGCGCTGTAGTCCGGCGTCTGGATGGCTTGCGCGGTGGCGGTCATTGAGGCTCTCCTGGTCATGAAGTTGACAACGGGTGGCGGACCAATCCGCCCAGGATGAGAGCATGGTCTCGCGGAGGGTCATCTGCTTGAAGACCGCCTGGATGTTGTCGTGGGCTTTCGGGGGGATTTGACAAGGAACAGCTGGAATATGGCAAGAACGGACAACTATATTGCCGCACAAGGATGACCAGACCAGCGCTTCCGAAGTCTTGATCATACAGGCAGCCTCCCAGGTCCTCATGCTGTCGGCCCACGCCGATGGCGAACTCAGGATGAGGTCAGAGCGAGCCTCGATATGATAAGGTTTGCGGAATCGCTCAACTAGAGGTCTCAATGCGCTATGTCATCGGCCAGTTTGAGGTGGATTCCGATCGCTTTGAGCTCAGGCGGGATGGGGCGGTCGAGGCTGTGGAGCCCCTGGTCTTCAATCTCATCCTGTTCCTGGCTCGCAATCCTAACCGGGTGATCAGCCGCGATGAGGTGATCGAGGCGGTCTGGTCGGGCCGCGTCGTCAGCGACGCCACCGTCGCGAGCGCGATCAAGTCGGCCCGGCGGGCGCTCGGCGATAGCGGTGACAGCCAGAACTACATTCGCACGGTCCGCGGGCGCGGCTTTGAATTTCAGGCAGAGGTTTTGACCATCGAGGATCCGAAAACGCCGGCCGTGTCGGACCCCCAGCCATCGCGCGTTGCCGCCAACGATCCCAAACCCATTCTCATCGTATTGCCATTCACCAACCTTTCCGCTGACACCGACGAATATTTCGCCGACGGCTTGACCGAGGACATCATCACCAACCTCGCTCGTTTTCGCGATCTCCGCGTGATCGGCGGCGCTTCGTCGTTCCAATTCAAGGGCCGGGTCGGCGATCTAGGGGAAGTATGCCGGCGCACGCATGCGGGGTACGTTGTCGAGGGCAGCGTTCGCCGCGCCGCGGGTTGGATCCGCATCACGGTTCAACTGGTCGAGGGCGCCACGGGGGTGCAGCTCTGGGGCGACCGCTATGATCGCGAAATGGTCGACATCTTCGCCTTGCAGGATGAGCTGACGCGCACGGTGGCTGCCACCCTCGGGGTCAAGATGCAGGACGTCGCGCTGCAGCGGGCCCTGAGGAAAAGCACGATTGAACTGTCGGCCTACGACTGCATTCTACGGGCGCGGCGCTATACGTGGATGCTCAGCGCGGAGATGCATTCCGAGGCGCGCGACCTGCTCGAAAAGGCGGTGGAGCTTGATCCACTGTCAGCTGATGCGCACGCGCTCATCGCCAACATCTATCTCGCGGAGCATCGCTTCGAGATGAATCCGCGTCCAAACCCGGTCGGGCGAGCACTTACCCATGCGCTTGCCGCTACCCAGCTTGACCCGCAGAACGCCTATGCACGCTGCTGGCTGGCGATCACTCACTTCTTTCGAGGCGAGAACGAGAAATTCGAAGCTGAGGCCCAGCTTGCGCTCAGTCTCAATCCCAATGACCCCGAGACATTGGCGGATGTCGGGCACTACTATGCGTTCATGGGGCAGTTCGACCGGGGCTCCGCTCTGTCGCAGCAGGCCCGCGAGCTTAATCCTCTGCATCCGGGCTGGTATTATTTCAGCTTCGCGCGCCTGCATTACCACCAGAAGGATTACGAGCAGACGATCGTGGATGTTGAGAAGATCGGGCTGCCCCACTTCTATTGGACCCATATGATGTCCGCGGCGGCCAAGGGCCAGCTTGGGCATGTCGACGCCGCCGAGGCGGTCGCTAGAATCTTCGAGATCAAGCCCGATTTTTCTCCTCGCACCGAACTCAAAAAATGGAATGCGGCCCCGGCGGACCTCGAACATATTGTCGAGGGATTGCGAAAAGCAGGACTAAAGGGTAGCCCGCCGACTAAAGACGACCCTGCTTGCCACGCTTAGGTGCTTTCACCCGACGGGCATGACGCGCCTCAAGCCGTTTGAAAACTGTTTCCGCCGGGACCGAAGCGCGCTTGTCGGCCATTGCGGCGTTTACTTCGCCCCGCAGCCACTCATCAAACACAGCATCCCGCTGATTCATCAGCCTGAGCGCGTCATCGCCCGGCTTGACCTGGCTTGACCGGGCGACCCAGTATTCCAGAGACGTCAGTGCCAAGGATGGGCCGCGGCGTACGGGATCCCCCGCTTTCGCGGAGGATGACAGTTGGATATGTGGCGGGCGCATCGGTGCAGCGAAGCGATACCATCATCTTCTCTGGTTCGTCGCAGCCGCGAACGTTTGAAAAGAAACAGCGGTGTTGTTGAAGCAGGGCGCCCACAAGGGGCGCCCCTACACCAGATCGATCTTCGTAGGGGCGACCCTTGTGGTCGCCCTGTTTCGACAACCCCGCTCCGCTCTCGCCGTGGCGCGGCCGCTACGGCAGGTTCAACAGATGCGGCACGAAAATGCCGAGCGCGGTCACGGCAATTCCCACCAGCGTCAAAAGGCCCGAGATCCAGGCCAGCGCGGCGATGCCGGTGATGATGGTGGCCGATGCCAGCACGATGCCGATCTGAAAGGCCCCCGAGGCTAGTTCGAAGTGATGGTACTTGGCCGCCGCCAGGTCGCGCTCTTCCTCGGCGTGTTTGGCGCGCTCGGACAATTGCTCGGTGCCTTCGCCGGTATCGGGCTCGGAGCGGTAGCGCGCCGCGGTTTTCTGCCAATCGTCGATCTGCTTCTGCACCGCCGCCTTCGCGGCATCGTCGCCGGCGGCGCCGAGGCCCAGCTTGGTGGCTTCCGCGGCGGTCTGCACCACGGTGCGGCGGATGCTCTTGGCCTGAAAGAAAGCCCACAGGTTCGAGGCCTCGACGTTCTTGCTGATGGATTCGGTCTGGGCGCCCTTGCCGAGCGTCTCCGACAGCGCCAGGCACAGCGCGATCACGGCGATCAGCAGCGCGATCTTGCGGTCCTCCCCGGCGGCTTCCTTGGCCTTCTCCGCCTGCTCCATCGATTCGCTCATGCGTCCTCATTCCTCCCCGCGATTGATCAGTCGATCACGATGGACCGAAGCGGATCGTCGATGCAAGAGACATGCGGATATGGCGACAAGTTGTCCGGGCCTTACTTGAGGGCAACCGGTATCAGGCGCGGGGATGGGCGGCGCGATAGACCTCGAGCAGCCGCTCGCTGTCGATGCCGGTATAGATCTGCGTGGTCGAGAGCGAGGCGTGGCCGAGCAATTCCTGGATCGCGCGCAGATCGCCGCCACGGCTCAACAGGTGGGTGGCGAAGGAATGCCGCAGCGCGTGCGGCGTGGCGCTGTCGGGCAGGCCAAGCGCGCCGCGCAGCCGCGCCATGGTGAGCTGGATGATGCGGGCCTTGAGCGGACCGCCGCGGGCCCCGACGAAGATCGGGCCCTCGGCCGGCAACGGATGCGGACACATCGCGACATAGTCCGCGATCAGCGCCAGCACGTTGCGCAGCACCGGCACCATCCGGGTCTTGTTGCCCTTGCCGGTCACGATCAGCACGTCGCCCTCGCCTAGCCTCGGCACGTCGCGGCGCTTCAGCGACAGCGCTTCGGAGATGCGTAATCCCGATCCGTACAAAAGCGCCATCACCGCGGCGTCGCGCGCCCAGATCCAGGGATCGCGGGCCTCGCCGGCGCGTTCATCGGCGTCAGTGAACCGCTTGGCTGCCGCCACCGGGATCGGCTTCGGCAGGCTCCTGGCCACCTTGGGCGCGCGGACCGCCTTCAGCGCGCCGATCCTGCCCTTGCCTTCGCGCTCGAGGAAGCGCCCAAACGAGCGCAAGCTCGCCAAGGCCCGCATCAGCGAGCGGCTGCCGATGGCGTCCGCGCGACGCATCGCCATGAAGGCCCGGATATCGCTCGCTTCCAGCGCGGCAAAACGGGCCATGGTCACCCGCGTGCCCCAATGCTGGCACAGAAATTCGAGGGCTTGCCTGACGTCGCGGGCGTAGGCCTCCAGCGTCTTCGGCGACAGCCGCCGTTCGCTGCGCAGATGCGAAAGCCAGCGCGTCATCTCGAGCGCAACACCATCGTCGGCGCAGGCGAGTTCGATCGGCGGAACGGCGGGGGCTTGTTTGGCCATGGCCTCTGCTTGCGATGATGCCGGTGACACTATCGCATTTCCCGGGTTTAGGGTTTGCTAACATAAAGTGGGCGGCGGCTGGATGCTGGTCCCGGACCTAGCCGGGCCCTAAGCTCGCTTGCTCCTTCGAACTTCTGGGCCTGATTCTCCGATGGACCATTCCTCGCGCGCCGCCACCGTCTCTGCATCGCCGGCGCGCGTCGTCGACGTGCTGGTGCCGGTCGCGCTCAACCAGACCTATTCCTACCGGGTGCCGCGCGGCATGGAGCTGAAGCCGGGCGATGTGGTGGGCGTGCCGCTCGGACCGCGCGAGGTGGTCGCGGTGGTCTGGGATGAGAACCCCGATCCCGATCCGCGCCTGCACAATCGCCTCAAGGATATCGGCGAAAAGCTCGATGTCCCGCCCTTGAAGGCGGAGTTGCGCGCGCTGGTCGACTGGGTCGCCAACTATACGCTGTCGGCGCGCGGCATGGTGCTGCGGATGAGCTTGCGGATGGGCGAGCACCTCGGCCCGGAACGGGTGCGGCTGGGCGTGCGCCTGATCGGCGAGGCGCCACAGCGCCTGACGCCGGCGCGGCGGCGGCTGATCGCGGTGCTGTCGGATGGCCTCTTGCATGGCAAGTCCGAAGCCGCCCTTGAGGCCGGCGTCAGTGTCGGCGTGGTCGATGGCCTGGTCGACGAGGGCACGCTTTCGACCGAAGCCATGCCGCGCCCGCCGGCCCCGCCGGCGCCCGATCCGTTATTCGCGAGCCCTGATTTTTCCCGCCAGCAGCGCACCGCTGTCGATGCGATGCGCGCGCTTGCGGCCAATGGCAGCTTTCATGTCGCTTTGCTCGATGGCGTGACCGGCTCGGGCAAGACCGAGGTCTATTTCGAAGCCATCGCCGAGATCATCCGCCGCGGCCGGCAGTCGCTGGTGCTGATGCCGGAAATCGCGCTGACCGGGCAGTTCCTCGATCGCTTCGCGCGGCGGTTCGGCGTGCGGCCGCTGGAGTGGCATTCCGAGCTGACGCCACGCACCAGGCAGCGCAACTGGGCGGCGATCGCGGCCGGCGAAGCACCCGTGGTGGCGGGCGCGCGATCGGCGCTGTTTCTGCCCTACGCCGATCTCGGGCTGATCGTCGTCGACGAAGAGCACGACCAGGCCTACAAGCAGGACGAAGGCGCCCATTACCACGCCCGCGACATGGCGGTGGTTCGCGGCCATATTGCCAAAATTCCGGTCGTGCTGGCGTCGGCGACGCCGTCGATCGAGAGTGAAGTCAATGCCCGCAAGGGGCGCTATCAGCGCATCGTGCTGCCATCGCGGTTCGGCGGCCAGCACATGCCGCAGATCGAGGCGATCGATCTGCGCCGCCAGCCGCCGCCGCGTGGCCGCTTCATTTCGCCGGTACTGGCCGAACAGGTCCAGCTTGCGATCGAACGGCGCGAGCAGGCGCTGTTGTTCCTCAACCGCCGCGGCTATGCGCCGTTGACGCTGTGCCGGAAATGCGGCCATCGCTTCGGCTGCACCATCTGCGATGCCTGGCTGGTCGATCATCGCTTTCGCCAGCGGCTGGTCTGCCATCACTGCGGCTTCTCGATGCCGCGCCCGGATATCTGTCCGCATTGCGCGTCGGAGCAATCGCTGGTGGCGGTCGGCCCCGGTGTCGAACGCCTGCAGGAGGAGGTCGCCGCGCTGTTTCCGCAAGCCCGCACCATGGTGCTGTCGAGCGATCTCATCACCTCGATCGAGACCATGCGCAGTGAGCTGAACGAGATCGCGCAAGGCCGCGTCGATATCATCATCGGCACCCAGCTGGTGGCCAAGGGCCATCACTTTCCGCGGCTCAATCTGGTCGGCGTGGTCGACGCCGATCTGGGCCTGAGCAATGGCGATCCGCGTGCCGCCGAGCGGACCTTTCAGTTGTTGAACCAGGTGATCGGGCGGGCCGGACGCGACCAGGGCCGTGGCGTCGGCTATCTGCAGACCCATCAACCCGAACATCCCGTCATGAAGGCCCTGGTCGCCTGCGACCGCGAGGCATTTTATGCAAGCGAGATTGCGGCCCGCGAGCGCACCGGTTATCCGCCCTTTGGCCGGCTCGCCAGCCTGATCATTTCAGCCGGCGACCGGCCGACGGCGGAAGGTTTTGCCCGCCGGCTGGCCGCAATCGCGCCGGTCGATCCGAGAATCCAGGTGCTAGGACCTGCCGAAGCCCCGCTGGCGGTGATCAAGGGGCGCTATCGTTTCAGGCTCTTGGTGAAATCGCTGCGTGCGGTCGATCTGTCGCACTATTTGCGCGAATGGCTGGCGGCCGCGCCTAAGCCAAAGGGCAAGCTCAAGCTTGAAATCGATGTCGATCCGCAGAGCTTTCTGTAAACGACCCGCGCGCTGCGAAAAAGCCTGCCGCCAGGATGACGGCAGGCTGGTTTTGGCATGCAGCAGGGTTCTGGACCGGTACGGGCCCAAAAGCGACCATGCCTTGAGGGATGGAACAGGCGTTCAAACGCCTGAAGAGGTCAGATGACCTCGGCGGTAACGCGGCCGACGCCGGCGCCGATCAGGCCGACGGCGCGTGCCGCGGCGGTCGAAAGGTCGAGAACCCGGCCACGAACGAACGGGCCGCGATCATTGACGGTGACGACCACGCTGCGGCCGCCATGGGTGACCCGCAGCCGGGTCCCGAACGGCAGCGACCGATGGGCGCAAGTCAGCGCGTTCTGATTGAAGTGCTGGCCCGACGCGGTCTTGCTGCCGGATTCGTTGCCGTAATAGGAGGCCATTCCCGAGAAGCTGCCTCCGCCGCCCGAGCCGATCGAGGCGTTGGCCTCGCGCCAGCCGCTATGGCGTGAGTTGCTGGCCTCGTGGAGGGCCCGGTGGCCGTGATGTCGATTGGATCTGGCCGATGCCTCCGTGGCGGTGCCGCCGACCAGAAGAGTTGCCGCGAAAAGGGCCAGCACGGTACGCGACTGTGTCGTAGTTCCCAGTGCAGCCTTTTTTAGATTCAGCATTATTTGCTTCCTTTGGATAGTATTGCCACATATGTGGCAAGTGGAACCCCCGTCCCAATTTGACGGTTTGCCGTTTGATTACCCAATGAGGCATAAAGGCGGCAGTAAGCCGCGCTGAAACATCTTGTTACCTGACTATATTATACAACAGCACTTCGCTTGATGCTGACGTTTACGATTTATTTACTTATGTATTACTTCGTAATTATGAAATGTGCAGTCTTGCTCGGTAGTTGAGCGCGATCCTAAAGTAACCGGTTACTAGAGTTGGAAGTCGTTGCGACGACGCCGGGATAGGGGCATTGGCGTTGACCAGAAGCACGGCGGTCCGGTCCCGTTCCTCGGCTTCGATCCGCATGCCGCGCACGATGGTCCGCGCCCGCGGCGCCCGCCTCGAAAATCTATCGCCAGCACCCCGAGCGGTACGCCGTAGCTTTCACCTCCGGTGCGCACCGAGGCAGCCTGGTGTTCTGACTCTAGCGATTGTTTCCGTCATTCCGGGGCCCGAGCGCAGCTCGGGAGCCCGGAATCCATAACCACGATGGGGGGTTATGGAGGCCAGGCTCGCGCAAGGGCACGCCCCGGAATGACGCCGATGAGAGACGAAGCGTCAGAACCAGAACACTAGGTCGCCGCATGAAGCGAGAGCATTGCGCATCCGTGGTGCGCTTCCCTGCCTCAAGCCTCTATTGAGGGCGTCACTACCGCTCCAAATCATGCCGGTGGGATGCAGGATTACGGAGCTTCATTAATTACCGTATGATCTCAGTAGGTTATATGGCTATTGGGCTCATTTTGAGAGCGATGGATGTCTTGCCAGGCGGCGATTCGAACAGCGCGCGCGCCAACGACGGCGCGATGATCTCGGCGACACGCTCCAAGAACACCGCGGCAAGTCAGGCGTCGCCGAAGCGGCAAGTACGGACCGTTTTTCTCAAGGCGCTCACCGTCATAGGCTTTATCGAAACGGGGTCGTCATGTTGCACCTGCGCTCTTGCTATGTTAGCAAAGCCGCGATTTTAACGATCCCGGCACTTCTCGTGGCGGTCGAAAATCGAAGTCCCGCTTGAATTCCAAGGGCTTGAATCGCTAGGCGCCGCATCATGGCGACGGTTTTACCCTTGGCCGTTTGACAGCTGAAAAGAGCGTGCCTGTGGCTGCTGAAGATCCGTCCGTTTCGGGAGTGTCCAGCCGTTATGCGACGGCCTTGTTCGAGTTGGCGCGCGATGAAAAATCCGTCGATGCCGTGAAAGCCGACCTCGATCGATTCAACGCCATGATCGCCGATAGCGCCGACTTGAAGCGACTGGTGCGCAGCCCGGTGTTTTCCGCCGAAACGCAGTCGAGGGCGCTGGCGGCGGTGCTCGAGCAGGCCGAAATTACCGGTGTTTCCGCCAATTTTCTCAAAGTGCTGACCGCCAATCGCCGGCTGTTTGCGGTGACCGACGTGATCCGCGCCTTCCGTGCCCTGGTGGCCAAATTCAAGGGCGAGGCGACGGCCGACGTGACCATCGCCGAAGCGCTCAGCGACAAGAACCTCGACGCCCTGAAGTCCGCGCTGAAGTCGGTGACGGGAAAGGATGTCGCGCTCAACGTGAATGTCGATCCTTCGATTATCGGCGGCCTGGTGGTCAAACTCGGCAGCCGGATGGTCGATAGTTCGATTCGCACCAAACTCAATTCGATCAAGCACGCGATGAAAGAGGCAGGCTGATGGATATCCGCGCCGCGGAAATTTCCGCGATCCTCAAGGACCAGATCAAGAACTTTGGCCAGGAGGCCGAGGTTTCCGAAGTCGGACAGGTCTTGTCCGTTGGTGACGGCATCGCTCGCGTCTATGGCCTGGACAACGTCCAGGCCGGCGAGATGGTCGAGTTCGAGAACGGCACCCGCGGCATGGCGTTGAACCTCGAGACCGACAATGTCGGCATCGTGATCTTCGGCGCCGATCGCGAGATCAAGGAAGGCCAGACCGTCAAGCGCACCCGCGCCATCGTCGATACCCCCGTCGGCAAGGGCCTGCTCGGACGCGTCGTCGACGCCCTTGGCAATCCGATTGACGGCAAGGGACCGATCCAGTCCGACAAGCGCATGCGGGTCGACATCAAGGCGCCCGGCATCATTCCGCGCAAATCGGTCAACGAGCCGATGGCGACCGGGCTGAAGGCCATCGACGCGCTGATCCCGATCGGTCGCGGCCAGCGCGAACTGATCATCGGCGATCGGCAGACCGGCAAGACCGCGATCGCGCTCGATACCATCCTCAACCAGAAGCCGCTCAACGCCCAGCCGGACGAGAACCTGAAGCTGTATTGCGTCTATGTCGCGATCGGCCAGAAGCGCTCGACGGTGGCCCAGTTCGTCAAGGTGCTGGAAGAGCAGGGCGCGCTGGAATACTCGATCATTGTTGCCGCCACCGCGTCGGACCCGGCGCCGATGCAGTATATCGCCCCGTTTACGGGCTGCACCATGGGCGAATACTTCCGCGACAACGGCATGCACGCCGTGATCATCTATGACGACTTGTCGAAACAGGCCGTCGCCTATCGGCAGATGTCGCTGTTGCTGCGCCGCCCGCCCGGCCGCGAGGCCTATCCGGGCGACGTGTTCTACCTGCATTCGCGCCTGCTCGAGCGCGCGGCCAAGCTCAGCAAGGACCACGGTTCGGGATCGCTGACGGCGCTACCGGTGATCGAAACCCAGGCCTACGACGTCTCGGCCTACATCCCGACCAATGTGATTTCAATTACCGACGGCCAGATCTTCCTGGAAACCGATCTGTTCTTCCAGGGCATTCGTCCCGCGGTGAACGTCGGTCTGTCGGTGTCGCGCGTCGGATCGTCGGCACAGACCAAGGCGATGAAAAAGGTCGCCGGCAAGATCAAGGGCGAGCTCGCGCAATACCGCGAAATGGCGGCGTTCGCGCAATTCGGCAGCGATCTCGACGCCTCGACCCAGCGCCTGCTCAACCGCGGTTCGCGCCTGACCGAGCTCCTGAAGCAGCCGCAATTCTCGCCGCTGAAGATGGAAGAGCAGGTTTGCGTGATCTGGTCGGGCACCAACGGTTATCTCGATCCGCTGCCGCTCGGCAAAGTCAAGGCCTTCGAGGACGGCCTGCTGTCGCTGCTGCGCGGCAAGAATGCCGAGCTGCTCAATACCATCCGCGACAGCCGCGATCTCTCCGACGATACGGCGGGCAAGCTGAAGGCGGTGGTCGAGGGCTACGCCAAGAACTTTGCTTGAGTTACCGTCATGGCCGGCTTGTATTGTCGATCTCTTGGCCATCCCCGTCGTTGAGCGTGGGTCAATCAAGACGAGGATGCCCGGCACAAGGCCGGGCATGACGGAAGAGGGGATTGCGGTCGGTTCGCGGATCGCAGGGGTGAACTAAAGAATGGCGTCACTGAAAGACATGCGGGTCCGCATCGCCTCCACCAAGGCGACGCAGAAGATCACCAAGGCGATGCAGATGGTGGCGGCTTCAAAGTTGCGCCGCGCGCAGAGCGCCGCCGAAGCCGCGCGGCCCTATGCGGAAAAAATGGATGCGGTGATTTCCAACATCGCCAGCGCTGCCGCGGGCTCGCCCGGCGCTCCGGTGCTGCTGGGCGGCACCGGGAGGGATCAGGTTCACCTGCTGCTGGTCTGCACCGGCGAGCGCGGCCTGTCCGGTGCCTTCAACTCGTCGATCGTGCGTCTGGCGCGGGAGCGGGCGCTGGCGCTGATGAACCAGGGCAAGGAAGTCAAGTTCTTCTGCGTCGGCCGCAAGGGGTTTGAGCAACTGCGCCGTAACTTCGAGAAGCAGATCATCGAAAATACCGAGCTGCGGTCGGTTCGCCAGCTCGGCTTCGTCAATGCCGAGGACATCGCCACCAAGGTGATCGCGCGCTTCGAGGCCGGCGAATTCGACGTTTGCACGCTGTTCTTCTCGCGCTTCAGGTCCGTCGTCGCCCAGGTTCCGACCGCGCAGCAGATCATTCCGCTGGTGGTCGAGGCCCCTGCGGCGAAGGCTGATCCGCCGACTTCCTACGAGTATGAGCCGGAGGAGGATGAGATCCTGGCCCGGCTGTTGCCGCGCAATCTCGCGGTGCAGATCTTCCGTGCGCTGCTGGAAAACAACGCCTCGTTCTACGGCGCGCAGATGAGCGCGATGGACAACGCCACCCGCAATGCCGGCGACATGATCCGCAAGCAGACCCTGATCTACAACCGTACCCGCCAGGCCATGATCACCAAGGAGTTGATCGAAATCATCTCCGGCGCCGAGGCGATGTAGAGAGTTTAGGAATACCAAGGAGAGATTTTTCATGGCTACACCCGCCAACCAGACCGGACGCATTACCCAAGTCATCGGCGCCGTCGTCGACGTCCAGTTCGAGGGCCATCTGCCGGCGATTCTGAACGCGATCGAGACCAAGAACGGCGGCAATCGCCTGGTGCTCGAGGTCGCCCAGCATCTCGGCGAATCCACGGTGCGGACCATCGCGATGGACACCACCGAAGGTCTGGTCCGCGGCCAGGAAGTTTCCGACACCGGCGCCCCGATCATGGTGCCGGTCGGCGCCGGGACGCTCGGCCGCATCATGAATGTGATCGGCGAGCCGATCGATGAAGCGGGACCGGTGGTCGCGGAAGGCATGCGGGCGATCCATCAGGAAGCGCCGCTCTACACCGAGCAGTCGACCGAGGCCGAAATTCTCGTCACCGGCATCAAGGTCGTCGATCTCTTGGCGCCCTACGCCAAGGGCGGCAAGATCGGACTGTTCGGCGGCGCCGGCGTCGGCAAGACCGTGCTGATCCAGGAACTGATCAACAACGTCGCCAAGGCCCATGGCGGCTATTCGGTGTTCGCCGGCGTCGGCGAGCGGACCCGCGAAGGCAACGACCTTTATCACGAGTTCATCGAATCGAAGGTCAATGCCGATCCGCACCATCCCGATCCGAGCGTCAAATCGAAGTGCGCGCTGGTGTTCGGCCAGATGAACGAGCCGCCGGGCGCGCGTGCCCGCGTCGGCCTGACCGGGCTGACGGTCGCCGAGCATTTCCGCGATCAGGGCCAGGACGTGCTGTTCTTCGTCGACAACATTTTCCGCTTTACCCAGGCCGGTTCGGAAGTGTCGGCGCTGCTCGGCCGTATCCCCTCGGCCGTGGGCTATCAGCCCACGCTCGCCACCGACATGGGCGCGCTGCAGGAACGCATCACCACCACCCAGAAGGGTTCGATCACGTCGGTGCAGGCGATCTACGTTCCGGCCGACGACTTGACCGACCCGGCGCCCGCAACGTCCTTCGCCCACTTGGACGCCACCACGGTGCTGAACCGCGCGATTTCGGAAAAGGGCATCTATCCCGCGGTGGATCCGCTCGACTCGACATCGCGGATGCTGTCGCCGCTCGTCGTCGGCGAGGATCATTACCAGACCGCGCGCATGGTCCAGCAGGTGCTGCAACGGTACAAATCGCTACAGGATATCATCGCCATTCTCGGCATGGACGAGCTTTCCGAAGACGACAAGATCGCGGTCGCCCGCGCCCGCAAGATCGAGCGCTTCCTGTCGCAGCCGTTCCATGTCGCCGAAGTCTTCACCGGCTCGCCCGGCAAGTTCGTCGACCTCGCCGACACCATCAAGGGCTTCCGCGGACTCTGCGAAGGCAAGTATGATCATCTGCCGGAGGCGGCCTTCTACATGGTGGGCACCATCGAAGAGGCGGTCGAAAAGGGCAAGAAACTCGCCGCCGAAGCCGCTTAAGGGCGAATAGGGAGTAGCGAATAGCCAATAGGCCACACGCCTCGCTGAAGCTGCTCCCCGACCATTCGCCACTCGCTATTCGCTACTCGCAGGTTCCCGACATGGCCACCTTCCACTTCGATCTCGTCTCGCCGGAAAAACTCGCCTTCTCCGGCGAGGTCGACCAGGTCGACGTTCCTGGCGTCGAAGGCGATTTCGGCGTGCTGGCCGGGCACGCGCCGATCGTGGCCGCGATCCGGCCGGGAATCCTGACGGTGACCACCGGCGGCGACCACCAGAAGATCATCGTGCTGGGCGGCCTCGCCGAAATGTCCGACAAGGGCCTGACGGTGCTGGCCGATGTCGCCACCTCGATCGAGGAAATCGATACAGTCAAGTTCGCCCAAGAGATCGCCGACATGGAAGCCAAGCTCGCCGAGAAAGAGGGATCGGCGCTCGATCAGGCGATCGAGCGGCTCGATCATTACAAGAGCATCCAGCACGAGCTCAGTACGACGGCGATGCATTAGGTTTTGCCGGGCCACGCGCTGCGGCGGGCTGCCTGGCGCTCGCTCAGCCCGCGAATTTCGCAAAAAGCTGCGCCACCGTTCGATAGACCTCACGCCGGAACGGCACCACGAGATCAGCGACGCGATCGAGCCGCTCCCACCGCCAGGCATCGAATTCGGCGGGCTGACCGCCCCGCGGCGTCAGCGGATCGATTTCATCGTCAGAGCCGGTGAATCGCAAGGCGAACCATTTCTGGCGCTGGCCGCAGAAATTCGCCAGCCGGTGCGCGCCATGGAACGGGGGAAACTCGTAGGTCAGCCAATCCGTTTCGCCGATGTAGTCGGCGTTGACCACGCCGGTTTCCTCCCAGAGCTCGCGCATCACCGCCTCGCGCGGATTTTCGTTTTCATCGATGCCGCCTTGCGGCATCTGCCACTCCAGGCCCGGCAGAATGATCTCCGGCCCGTCGTCCCTGAAGCGCCGCCCGATCAGGACCTGACCGGCGGCGTTGAACAGCGCCACGCCGACATTGGGACGATAGAGCTTGCTGTCGGCCATACCTGCATTCACTCGATGGTACCGTCCCGGAGCGACGCGGCGATCGGTGCGTCGTTGATTTCAATCGCGCGCCCGAGGGACGGACGAGCTTCAGGCGCCGGCCAGCCCGGAAAATTCCTTCACCACGCGCTCGTAGACCGGCCGCTTGAACGGCACGATCAGGTCGGGAAGATTCTTCATCGGTTCCCAGCGCCAGCTGACGAACTCCGCCTTGTGGCCGCCGCCGGGAGTGGCGACATTGATCTCATCGTCCTGACCGGTGAAGCGGACTGCGAACCATTTCTGCCGCTGGCCACGATAGCGGCCCTTCCAGGCGCGGCCGGCGACCGTGCGCGGGATATCGTAGATCAGCCAGTCGGGGACTTCGCCCAGCTTCTTGACCGAACGGACACTGGTCTCCTCATAGAGCTCGCGTTTGGCGGCTTCCCAGGTATCTTCGCCGGGATCGACGCCGCCCTGCGGCATCTGCCAGACATGCGACTCATCGACATGTTCAATGCCGCCGGCGCGGCGACCGATGAAGACCAGCCCGGCTGCGTTGATCAGCATCATGCCGACGCATGTTCGATAGGGCAGGTCTTCGTAGCGCGCCATTCCCTCGATGCCTCCGGAGCCTACAAGGCGGCCCTGCCTGCGCCGGCGCAGCGACGATTGCGCCCGGCGGTTGATCTTCAGCCGACTTTTGATTTCAGCATGGCCGTTGTCAATGGCGCAAGCATGATGCCATGGCCCTGCAGCGTCTTGATCCAGGCGCCGATTCGCTCGATCGATATGGGCAATGCCGAAGCCAGACCGACCGCGGTTCCGCGTTCCTTCGCCAATTCTTCAAGCCTTGCCAGCGCCCGGTCGATCTCCAGGGCCGTCGGCACCGCGTCGATGGTGAGGTCAGCCCTGGCGAAAGGCATGGCCTGGCCAGCCGCCAGCGTGGCGGCGACGCTTTGGGGGGCGGAGCCGTCGTCGAAATAGCCCAGGCCGCGTTTGGCGGCCTCCCGGATGACGGGTTGCATGGCAGTGTCGGAGACGACAAACCGCCCGCCCATGAAGTTGGCAATCCCCGCATAGCCCTGAAAGCGGCTCAGGTGCCAATCCAGCCGATCGAGGTTCTGCTCGGCGGCCAGCGACGTCAGCAGGGTCTGCGGGCCGGGGTCATTGTCGGGATAGTCGAACGGCTCCATCGGGATCTGCAGCAGAATCTCATGGCCTTGCACGCGCGCCCGCTCGGCGAGCTTGGCCGGGTCCGAACCGTAGGGCGTGAATGCCAGGGTGACCGCGGGTGGCAGCTTCATGACGGCATCGGTGGTCTTGGCCGCGCCGACGCCAAGTCCGCCGACGACGATGGCGACCACCGGCATTTTAGCTGCCTTTGGCCGGTCGGCCACGGCGGCATAAACGGTAAATGGCTTGAGCCCGTCGGCCACCACCGGGATCATGCCGTAGCGCGATTTCTCGAGCAGTCGCGGGTCTATCCCAGCCATCTGGACCGGCGCCGTGTCCGGCTCGGCCTTGTCCGCGCCCTGGCCCGACAATACGACATCATGGCGCGCACCGCTTGAGCCATCGATGATCGTGATGGTTTTTTGCTCGCTGGCCGCCGCCTGCCTGGTTTCAGGCTTCTCGTTGGCGGAAGCGCTCGCAGGCGCCTGGGCAGGCTTGTCAGCCGGTGGGACCGGCTGAAGGATGGCGATATGGGCGATCGGCTCGCCGCCGAGCGGATTGTCGTTGAAGATGGCAAAACCGGCGAAGGTAGCCAGAAACAGGCCGAGTAGCACCGCAAGTATCTGAATACCGGTAATGGGCAACCGAAACCGGCGCTTGCCGCGCGCCTTCTTCTGTCCCAGCGGGGTGCTCAGATCATCGGCCGTCTCTGCCATGGGCCTTTCCCGAATCAGTCGGGCGACAATACCACGGCAGGGCGAGCCCTCGGCAGCTTCAGCGTGGCGCACCGGCGAGGGCCGGAGAACTCGGGGCCAACAGGGCTGACCAGACCGCCTGAAAAAAGGCGGCCACGAGGGCCGCCCTTCACAGATCAGGTAGGCTGCCGCGCTATCAGTTCGCGACCTTGTTGGCAGGCTTGTCGATCGATGCCTTGTCGTCGGTGGCCGGCGTCGGCGCGGTAGAACTGCTCTTGATGCCATGGAGCAGATCATCGGCGACCTTCAAGGCCTTGTCGTCCTTGGCGTCCGGCGGCACATAGGATTGCGAACCGGTCTTCTCGTCGCCGTCGTTTTTCAGATGGCCGCGCAGCGAGGCTTCGCCCTTGGTGTCGGTGCGCGACTTCAACTCGTCGGGAACGTCCTGCAGCACTTCGATATCGGGAACGATGCCCTTGGCCTGGATCGATTTGCCCGACGGCGTGAAATAACGCGCGGTAGTGAGGCGAAGCGCGCCGTTGCCGGAACCCAGAGGAATAATGGTCTGCACCGAGCCCTTGCCGAACGAGCGGGTGCCGACCAGCGTGGCACGCTTGTGGTCCTGCAGCGCGCCGGCGACGATTTCGGAAGCCGATGCGGAGCCGCCATTGATCAGCACGATCACCGGCTTGCCCTTGGTCAGATCGCCGGGATGCGCGGTCCGGCGCTGGGTTTCCTCGGCGTTGCGGCCCCGGGTAGACACGATCTCGCCGCGTTCCAGGAAGGCGTCGGACACCGTCACCGCTTCTTCCAGCAGGCCGCCGGGATTGTTGCGCAGGTCGATGACGAAGCCTTTCAGCTTGTCGCCGATCTGGGTTTGCAGATTGGCGATTTCCTTCTTCAGGCCCTCGGTGGTCTGTTCATTGAAGGTGGTGATACGGATATAGCCGATATCGTCGGCCTCGACATGGGCGCGCACCGAGCGGACGCGGATGTTGTCACGCACCAGCGTGACGTCGATCGGATTGTCCTGGCCCTTGCGGACGATCTTCAGCTTGATCTTGGTGTTGACCGGCCCGCGCATCTTGTCGACGGCCTGGTTGAGGGTGAGGCCCTGCACGGCTTCGTCATCGAGATTGGTGATGATGTCATTGGCCATGATGCCGGCCTTGGACGCCGGCGTGTCGTCGATCGGCGACACCACCTTGATCAAGCCGTCTTCCATCGTGACTTCGATGCCAAGCCCGCCGAATTCGCCCCGGGTCTGAACCTGCATGTCGCGGAAGCTCTTGGCATCCATGTAGCTCGAATGCGGATCGAGGCCGGAAAGCATGCCACTGATGGCCGATTCCACCAGCTTGGCGTCGTCGGGCTTTTCGACATAATCGCTGCGCACCCGCTCGAACACGTCGCCGAACAGATTGAGCTGGCGATAGGTATCCGAGGTCGCGGCGCGCGCGCTCGATCCCATCAGCACGGCGCGCGGCTGGGTAATGAACAGCGTCAATGCTGCGCCAGTGACGGCGCTGAGGAGAACTACAGAAGTCTTGCGCATCATCCGCGAACCTTTTCGCCTTCATTTGCGGCCCACCATGGGCCTGGATCGATTGGAGTGCCGTCCTTACGGAACTCGACATAAAGCACGGGCTGGCTCGCGTTGGTCGCCAGGAGCGAGGCCACCTGGGATGTCGACCCCATGGCAGCGACCGGCTCCCCCGTAAGTACAAACTGGCCGATATTAACCGAAATGCGCTCCATCCCGGCGATCAACACATGATACCCGCCACCGGCATTCAGGATCAAGAGTTGTCCGTAGCTGCGGAACGGCCCGGCATAGACAACCCAGCCATCACACGGTGTTGTGACCTGGGCGCCGGGCCGGGTAGCCAAGGAAATACCCTTTTCCAGCCCCCCCGCGCCGTCGGAACCGCCGAATCCTCGAATCCGGGTGCCGTTAACCGGTAGCGCAAGTAAACCTTTGGCGGACGCAAAGGCAATGGCCGGGCTCAACCTCGTGGGGTCCTTGAGGGCCGCCAGATTGGGTTTGCCGTTCAGCGTGGCCGGGGTGCCTTGGAGGCTGGCGGCGGTTGCCGCCTTGGCGGCGCTCTTCAGGTCCAGCTCCATCTTGGCGATCAGGCCCTGCAGGCCGTCAACCTGCCGGGACAGCGTCAGGGCGCGGGCAGCCTCCGCTTCCATGTCCTTTTCGACCGAGCTCTGCTGGCGCTGCCGTTCATCGATCAAGGCGGCAAGATGGGCCTGGTCGGTCCTGAATTTGTCCCGATCGATCGCGAGCTTGTCGCGCTCGGTGGCAATAGTCCTGCGCAGCTCCACCAGTTCGCCGAGGTCGGCGGCGAGCGTTTGGGCACGTTCGCGCAACGCAGGCACCACCGATGCGAGCAGCATGGCGGTGCGTAGCGACTGCAGCGCGTCGTCCGGCCGCACCAGGAGTGCCGGGGGAGTGCGGCGGCCGGCGCGTTGCAGCGCCGCCAGCACCTCGACAATCTCCGAGCGCCGCGAATCGAGCGAGCTGCGGATCTGCCGCTCCCGCTCGTCGAGCGGGCGCAGCCGCGCCTCGGCGTCGCTGATCCGGGTCTCGACGCCGCGGACCTGGGCGGCGATGTCGATCAGTTGCGCCGTCAACTTGCTGCGGTCCTGGCCGATGGCGGCGATTTCGGCCTTTAACTTCTGCTCGCTCTCCGCGGCGCTTTTTTGCTGCGCCTGGGTGGCCTCGAGTTCCTGCTCGCGCTGTTTGATGGCCTCAGGAGAACCGGCGTCGGCGGCTTCCGGTGCCGCGGCCGTGACCTGCGCGGAGGCCGGAAAAGCGCTCGCGACAGAGAAGGCGACCGACAACAACAAGACGCAAAGCTGAATGGGGGTTGCGGGTGGCCGGACACGCCGAATGGTATCGGGGTCCGAATGTCTGTTCCGCGGTGACGGCATCTAATCGATCAGCGCTTTCCAAGCTTCCGCCAGCACGGCTCATACGCGGTGATAGGGGTGACCGGCCAAAATGGTCGCCGCCCGGTATAGCTGCTCCAGAAGCATCAGGCGAACCATTTGATGCGGCCAGGTCGCAGAGCCGAACGCCATGACCAATTTTGCTTTGCGCCGCAATTCGGGCGAAAGTCCGTCCGCGCCGCCGATTGCGAAAATAGTCTGGGCCGCCTGTTCACCCTGCCAGCGGCCCAGTTGCCGGGCAAAAGCGGCACTGTCGACATTCTCGCCGCGTTCGTCGAGGGCCACCAGCACCGATTTGGCTGGAATCGCGGCCGAAATAGCGGCGGCTTCCTGGGTCATCCGGGTCGCCCCGTCGCGCGCACGGCTTTCGGGAATTTCATGGATGTCGAGGCCGCGAAAACCCAGTTTGCGCCCGATATCGTCGAATCGCTCGCGATAGCGCTCCGTCAGCTCCCGTTCCGGGCCCTGCTTCAGCCGGCCGATCGCAACGACGACGAGGCGCATGAAGACTTTCGCGGGCTGGATCCGGATCGGCCTGCCGATTTGCCGCGGAAAATGATCAAGATCAATCGATGGCCGGTTGGGTCAACCGAACGTGCCCGGACCGGGATCCGAGCGCACGCTTTAGTGTTACTATGCGGCGCATCGCGATGCGCCGCCGCTGGTACACGGGGCGGCTCGATAGCCTAAATGGCCTTCGCCGCCGTCGGGCCCTGGGTCCACAACCTCTCCAGATTGTAGAATTCGCGAACCTCAGGCCTGAATACGTGCACGATCACGTCGCCGGAATCGATCAGCACCCAGTCGCAGTTGGGCAAGCCCTCGATGTGGATGCTTTTGATACCGGTTTCCTTGAGGCCTTTGGCGACATTTTCCGCGATGGCGCCGACGTGCCGGTTGGCCCGGCCCGAGGTGACGATCATGTAGTCGGAAAATGCGGACCTGCCGCGAAGGTCGATGGTGACCGTTTCTTCCGCCTTCATATCGTCGAGGCGGGCAAGGATCATATTCAGGGTCTGGTCGGCGTCGGGTTGCGCCTTCAGGGCCGCAGCTTGGGTCGATGTTTTACGCGCGGTTTTGGCGGCCTTGGGTAAAACAGACTTGGACAATACAGATGTTGCCAGGGACCATTCCTTTCGCTGTATCGCGACCGCCGAATCTTCGGACGGCGCCGGTTATTCTAGGCATGTGGGGTCAATGGTTTCAATATTCCAGTGATGCCCGACCCTCACTTTGTTCGCCAGCTGCCGTCGGGGTTCCGCAGGCCGGTCGATGACAGGTTCAATTTCATGCCGGTCAGGAAGACCCAGGCCGGAGGGCTTCGATCGGCCAGCTGGCCTGCCTTATTCTCTGGCAGGCGATAGCGCGCCAGCGCCTGGGCGGCCGGCGCAGCGAGCGCGCGAAAACTTTGCGGCGGCCGGTCGATCACGGCGATCGGCACCTCGGATGCGATGCGCCGCCAGCTTTGCCAGCGATGGAATTGAGCGAGATTGTCAGCGCCCATGATCCAGACCAGGTGCAGCCCGCAGGCACGGCGGCGCAGATAGCTGATGGTATCTACCGTATAACGTGTTCCGATGACGGATTCGAGACAGCTGATCTCGATGCGCGGATCTCCGGCGATTTGGCGCGCGGCTTGCGCGCGCTGCTGGAGATCGCGCAACGCGCCGGGCTCCTTGAGCGGATTGCCCGGCGTCACCAGCCACCACACCCGATCGAGCCGCAGTCGCTTGATCGCAAACAGGCTGATGGCCTGATGCGCCAGGTGCGGCGGATTGAACGAGCCGCCGAGCAGGCCGATCCGCATGCCCTCGGAAAAAGGCGGCAGCGCCTGGTAGATGGTGGGTGAGGCGGTCGCAGCTCTCCTCACAGGCGCCACCGCTTGCCCGTAGCGGTCACGGCCGCGTCTGTCCGGTGCCGTGGACGCGATATTTGAAACTGGTCAGTTGTTCGGCGCCGACCGGGCCGCGGGCATGGAACCTGCCGGTGGCGATTCCGATCTCCGCGCCAAAGCCGAACTCGCCGCCGTCGGCGAACTGGGTCGATGCATTATGCAGCACGATCGCCGAATCGACCTCGTTGAGGAATTTCCGCGCGGTGGCTTCATCCTCGGTCACGATGGCATCGGTGTGGTGCGAGCCGTGGCGTTGAATGTGCGCGATCGCGGCATCGACGCCGTCGACCACCCGGGCGGCAATGATGGCGTCCTCGTATTCGGTGTCCCAGTCCTCGTCGGTGGCCGGCTTTACCCTTACGCTCGCGCGTTGCACGGCGTCGTCGCCGCGCACCTCGCAGCCGGCGTCGATCAGCATGTCCACCAGCGGCTGAAGCATGGTCGGTGCCGCGGCGCGATCGATCAGCAGCGTTTCGGCGGCGCCGCAGACGCCGGGACGCCGCATCTTGGCGTTCAACACGATCGACTTCGCCATGTCGAGACGGGCAGCATGATCGACATAGACGTGGTTGACGCCTTCCAGATGCGCGAACACCGGCACGCGGGCCTCGGCCTCGACCCGTGCCACCAGGCTCTTGCCGCCGCGCGGCACGATCACGTCGATGCCGCCGTTCAATCCGCTCAACAGCAGTCCGACCGCCGCCCGGTCGCGGGTCGGCACCAGCGTGATGCAAGCCTCGGGCAGGCCGGCTTCGCGCAAGCCCTGCTGCAGGCAGTCGTGGATCGCGCGGCAGGAACGAAAACTGTCGGAGCCGCCGCGCAGGATGACGGCATTGCCGGACTTCAGGCACAGCACGCCGGCATCGGCGGCGACATTGGGACGGCTTTCGAAAATCACCGCGACGACGCCGAGCGGCACCCGCACCCGTTCGATGGTCATGCCATTCGGGCGCTGCCAGCGCTCGGTTACGGCGCCGATCGGATCCTTGATCGCGCGCACGGTGGCAACCCCATCGGCCATCGCGTCGATGCGCGCCGGCGACAGCGCCAGCCGATCGATGAAGGCCGCGCTCTCGCCGGCGGCGCGCGCCTCCGTGACATCCTCGGCGTTGGCGGCGAGAATGGCGGACGCCTGGCCGCGAATGGCGCGCTCGATCGCTTCCAGCGCCTGGTTCTTCTGCGCAGGTGAGGCCAGCGCCAAAACCCGCGCGGCGGCGCGGGCGTTCCTTGCTAGCTCAGTCATCAAGGCCGGCAGATCGGCGTTGCCGTCGACGGCCTTCAGCGGCGCGGTCATGTCGGTTCCAGGTATTTGTTAAGACGATGGCGTAGCACGGAAATCCCAGGTTTGCGAAGGCCGGCGGGCAACCGCTGGCCAACCGCC
>Ga0182012_10000909_pt1 | contig 32612 bp, 31 predicted proteins | sample 612S2SmetaG_FD_120486 | JGI IMG/M metagenome (GOLD analysis project Ga0182012, IMG submission 120486) | Permafrost microbial communities from Stordalen Mire, Sweden - 612S2S metaG | ecosystem: Environmental > Terrestrial > Soil > Wetlands > Permafrost | place: Sweden: Stordalen | collected...
ACCGGCACGTAATGCCAGGGATCGTAGACGGTATCGCCGCGGCCGAACGAGCGAGCATGCTCGGCAACGATGCGTCCGTCCTGGCGGATCACAATGCGGTCGGCGTAGGCGTGAACCTCGACAGGCCGCCCGACAGCGCTGGCCGTGACCGAGTATTTATTGTTGTCGAACCGCACCAGACAGGTCTTCGAGACCGATGCCGGCACCGCGTGGAATCCGTCGAACCGGCCGGCATAGGGAACCAGCTTCGGTCGCTCGGCTTCGAACACTTCCCAGATCGTCTGTTCCGCCAGTTCCGGATGGCGATGGGCTTTGGCGTAGGCGATGCATTTGTCCAGCAGCCAGGCGTTCAGCTCATCGAGGGTTTTGAACCGTAGCCGCGGCGTGAAGAAGCGTTCACGGACAAGCCCAACCTGGTTCTCGACCTGACCCTTCTCCCAGCCCGACGCCGGCGTGCAGGCAACCGGATCGACCAGGTAGTGACTGCACATCTGCATGAAGCGGCGATTGTAGAGACGCCCTTTGCCGACGAAGATCGTCTCCACCGCCGTCTTCATGTTGTCGTAGATGCCGCGCACGCAGGTGCCCTTGAACAGAGCGAATGCCCGGTCGTGGGCGTCGAACACCATCTCCTGCGTCTCGCGCGGATAACAACGCACAAACAGCATGCGGCTGTGGCAGAGCCGGACATGGGCGGCCTTCACCATTACCGTCACGCCATTGAGCAGGACGACCTCATGGCTCCAGTCGAACTGATAGGCTTCTCCCGGCGCAAAGCTCAGCGGGACGTAGGCCGCAGCCGTCGATTGTCCGCGCTCCTGGCCCCATCGCCTGGCGTAACGGCGCACGGCGTCGTAACCGCCGTCATAGCCGCGCCCGCGGAGCTCCTCGAAGATCCGGATCAATGTCAGTTGCTCGCGACCGGACTTGGCCGCGTTCCCTGCCAGCAATCCGTCGAGTTCTGCTGCCCATCGTCCCAGCTTCGGTCGCGGCTGGACGACACGCTCGTACTCGAACGAAGTCTCTCCCGACCGCAGCACCTTCCGCACCGTGTTCCGCGACACCTTCAGGTCCCGGGCGATCTCCTTGATCGTCTTGCCCTTGATGAAGTGCTCGCGCCGTATCCGGGCAATTGTCTCCACGATCAGCATCCCCGACCACCTGCTTCATTACAAAGCAGGCAGCGCAACAGACCAACCTGATCCCCCGGCTTAGGGGGTCAATATTGCAGGCCGAATGACAGAACACCCTCACCGCCGAATCCGCTTGTGCAGGCCGGGTGATCCCCCTCCGCCCCGGCCGCCCTTGCCCTTGCTACCCCGGTCTCGCCGACGGGCAGGGGTGCAGGCGCGGGGTGCGTCCTGCACCCACGCCCTGAAAAGGAGAATGATCATGTCGGCTAAGCAAGTTGAGATCGTCGCGGAGAGCGGAAGCGAGGTTTTCATTCCGCTCAACAAGCTCAAGAAGTCACCGAACAACGCCCGCAAGACGCCGCACAGCGAGGCGTCGATCGACGCCTATGCGGCCAGCATCGCCGCCAAGGGCATTCTGCAAAATCTTGTCGTCGAGCCGGAACTGGATGCGGACGGTGCGGCCACCGGGTTTTATTTCGTCACCATCGGCGAAGGCCGCAGGTTGGCGCAGTTGTTGCGGGTCAAGCGCAAGGAAATCAAGAAGACCGAGCCGATCCGCTGCATCGTCGATACCGCGAACGATCCGCACGAAATCAGTCTCGACGAAAACGTCACCCGCGAGAACATGCACCCCGCCGACCAGTTCGAGGCGTTCAGGAAATTGGCGGAAGACCGCGGGTATGGCGCGGAGGAAATCGCCGCCCGGTTCGGCGTGACGCCGCATGTGGTGCGGCAGCGCCTGCGCTTGGGCGCTGTCTCGCCCAGGCTTATGCAAATCTATCGCGATGGCGATCTGGCGCTGGACCAGTTGATGGCCTTTGCCATCACCGAGGACCATGCCCGGCAGGAGGCGGCTTTCGAGCGGCTGTCCCATAACCGCGATGCCAGCACGATCCGCCGCCTGCTCACCGAAACCCATGTCGCCGCCACAGATCGCCGCGCGGTATTTGTCGGTGCGGAAAAGTATACCGAAGTCGGCGGCACGATCCTGCGCGACCTCTTCACCGAGGATCGCGGCGGCTATTTCGAGGACGTGGCACTTCTCGACATGCTGGTCTTGGCCAAGCTTGGCCGCGAAGCCGACGCCGTGATGGAAGCGGAGGGCTGGAAATGGGCACAGGTCTTTCTGGACTACCCGCACAGCCACGGGCTGCGCCGCATCTATCCGCAGACCGTGGACTTGTCGGCGGAAGATCAGGCCGCGCTGGACGCCGTGAAAGGCGAGTTCGATAGCCTGACGGCGCAGCATGAACGCGACGAGGAACTAGCCGATGAAGTCGATGCGCGCTTCGGGGAGCTTGAGGCCGAAATCGAGCGGCTGGAGGGCAGGCGTCTAGCCTATGACCCCGCCGACATCGCGCGTTGCGGAGCCTTTGTCATCCTCAACCATGACGGCACCGTCCGCATCGAGCGCGGCTTTGTCAGAGCCGAGGACGAAAAGCAGGAACCGGACGCGCATGAGGGGAGCGGCGGAGGCGAGGGTGGTGAAGCCAGCGATGACGGCGAAAGCGGTTCGAACGGTGACGGGGATGAGACCTTGGACGGGGAGGACGAGGATGGCGAAGATGAGAAGCCGCTGTCGGACATTCTGATCCGCGATCTCACCGCGCATCGCACTCTCGGGCTGCGGCTTGCCTTGCGCGAGCAGCCGGAAATCGCCATCGTCGCCGTCACCCATGCGCTATTGGCGCAAATCTTCTATCGCGGCGCCGACGCCCACGTTCTCGAACTCCGCCCGACCAGCACCTATCTGGCGTCTCACGCGGACGGGATCGAGGACACCAAAGCGGGCAAGGCATGGGTCGATCACCATGCCCGCTGGGCGGCGCAGATGCCGCGCGACGTGTCTGGCCTGTGGACGTTCATCGTCGAGCTAGACCATGACAGCCGCATGGCGCTGTTCGCGCATTGCGCAGCACTCACGGTCAACGCGGTCAAGCTTCCGACGGAGCGCAGGCCCCGGGCGATGGTGACGGCGGACAGGCTGGCGGAAGCCGTCACGCTCGATATGACTGCGCATTGGCGGCCGACCGCGCGGTGCTATTTTGGTCGGGTCACCAAGCCGCGCATTCTCGACGCCGTGCGGGAAGCCGTCAGCATCGAGGCCGCCGAGCGGATGGCGGACATGAAGAAGCCGGATATGGCGGAAGCCGCCGAGCAGTTGGTGGTCGCAACTGGTTGGCTGCCCGCGCTGATGCGGACGCCGGGAGCCGTGCAGGAGCGTGCCGAGCCGCCGCAGACAGAGGCTGTCACAGGGACCGACGCGTATTCCGTTGCCGCTGAGTAAGCGGTATGGCCGGGACCGCTCAAGCGGTCCCGGCTGTTTATTGTGTGACTGTTCAAATTTTTGGCCGCGCGCCGTCTGGCGCGCGGCCAATCCCATGAGGCTCACGCTCTCGACGGGCGCATTTTGAAAAAGCTAGAAATCTTTTCCAGGCTGGAAGGGAAGGGCGCGTTGTGGCCGGCGCCCGTCATCCCGCCCCAAAGGCAATACGTCGCTGCGGATCCTGCCCTGGCGCGGCCGCGATAGTGGCACCCACCATTCGACATCCTCTCCCTTCACCAGCGCGCCGTAGATCAGGCCGGGGTTCGATCATCCCTGACATCGGAATGCCGAACGACACGCGTGGGCCCTTGGGCAAGCGCGTATGGATGGGCGCGCTTCAATGCGAATTCATGCGCTGTCGTTTCCAGGGTCGCGCCTTTGCTTGCCGTTGATGCGCGAGCGCAAGTCTTTCTGCGAGCGGTGTTGCCGTGTCCTTGTGCGGTGACGATGCTGGCAGCCATGGTGATCTCCATCGGTCTGTTGGAGGGGCGCGCACCTCACGCAACCTCGAATGGACGGATCAGGCCCGAGGGACGGCTGTGCCTCGATCGCCTTCCCGCAACGGCTAAGCCGGCTTTTTTCCCCTGCCGCGAAGGCGCGGCATTCCTCGCGGAAAGCAAAAAAGCCGTCTCACGCCGTCCTCCGCTGTGCTGCGGGCCTGACGGCTGCGGGCCGATCGCTCCCCGGGCCAAGGACCGCCATCGAGGCTGCGATGGTCGCGGCCCGACAACAGAACGGAGACCACCATGGCTACCATCGGAACCTTCACCGCGGCGGACAACGGCTACACCGGATCGGTCAAGACGCTCACCCTCAACGTCAAGGCAAAGTTCGTCGCGACCGAGAAGGACAACGACAAGGCGCCCGACTATCGCATCTTCGCAGGCGCCACCGAATTCGGCGCCGCCTGGAAGAAGACCGCCCGCGAGTCCGACCGCGAATATCTCTCGGTCAAGCTGGACGATCCGAGCTTCCCGGCCCCGATCTACGCCTCGCTGGTGAAAGGCGAGGGCGACGACGGCTTCATTCTGATCTGGTCTCGCCGCAACGGCGACTGATCCGGGAGCATCGACGAGCCCCGCCTCTTCGGAGGCGGGGTTTTTCGTTTGCTCATGGCGACAACGCGCAAGAGGAGCCAGAGGAGACCTTCGGTCGCTTTTTTCGGAAGGTGATCGCTATGGGCTCCGCCCTCGCGCGGGCAAGGGTGAAGTCCCGAAAAGTCGGGACCGGCCGGAGCGGTCTCCCCGGTCTTCCGCGCCAAACACAACTCTCATGACGACATCCATGCCAGGCGCGTGCAGACGCGCGCTTATCAAGCGCGCCCCTTCGGGCGGGTGATCCCCCTCCGCATCCGGCCGCCCTTGCCCTTGCTACCCCGGTCTCGCCGACGGGCAGGGTTGCAGCGCAGCGCTGCGCTTTAACCCAGCCCAATAGGAGAATGAGCGATGACCATGATGACCCTGACCCAGAACGAGCAGCCGGTTTCAAAAGGATTCCGCGTGGACGTGTCACGCGGCGAGCGTGTTGGCCGCGTATCGTCGGAATGGTTTTCAAGGCCCGATGACGAGCGTTATCTCAGCCTGACCGATCTTCATGACGCGGTGCGCCGTCGCGCCGACCGGGCGCAGACCCGCACCGTGGAAAGCCGCGCGGTGAGGGTGGAGGCTAGTCGCGATAATTCGGAGCGGCTAGCCCTGATCGTGCCGGGCCGAGACGAGCCGGTCATGCCGACCCATTGGAGTTTTGGCCAGTTGTGCGGGCTTGTCGGCGCGCCCTCATCTTACTTGAGGCAGCTTCCCGCTCCGCTGGCCGGGATCAACCTGCAACACGGCTTGCTGTCGCACCGCGCCGAACTGGTGAAAACGTTGGAAGCCGGTGAAGGCCGCGTCGAGCTTCGCGCCGTGACTGGCCCGGACTATGGCCGCATCTGGGATCACGAACTGGTCGCCGCCGTCATCAAGATCGCGGGCAACGGCACCGGCGATACAAGATGGAAGGTGCCGGGCGTGCTCGACTGGAACACGATGACGCATAACCCGTTCGTGGACGTCACCAAGGACACCACGACGCTGTACGCCAGCGACCGCGACGTGTTCCTGTTTCTGGTGGACGACACCCACCCGATCGAGGCTGGACGTCTGGCGGATGGATCGCCGGATTTGTATTTCCGGGGATTTTACTGCTGGAACAGCGAAGTCGGATCGAAGACCCTCGGCATCGCCTCGTTTTATCTGCGGGCCGTCTGCATGAACCGCAATCTCTGGGGCGTCGAGAACTTTGAGGAAATCACCATCCGGCATTCCAAGTTTGCCGCGCAGCGGTTCGCGCATGAGGCAGCCCCGGCGCTGACGCGTTTTGCCGATTCCTCGCCCGCGCCATTCGTCGCCGGTATCAAGGCCGCGCGCGAACGGATCGTCGCCCACAGCGACGACGACCGCGAAACCTTCCTGCGCAAGCGTGGCTTTTCCAAATCGGAGACGGCAAAGATCGTCGAGACCGTCTTGCAGGAGGAAGGCCGTCCGCCGGAAAGCATGTTCGACTTCGTGCAGGGGATCACCGCACTGGCGCGCGGCAAGGCGCATCAGGACGCGCGTCTGGAGCTCGAAGGCAAGGCGAAGCGATTGCTGGAACGCGTCTGAAACGTGAGAGCCGCGCAACCGCATTTGCGGTTGCGCGGCTAGCGCTTTGCAGGAGTGACGGCTTTGCGATTTTTCCGCCGATCCGGCTTCCGGATCGGCGGCGGACGCGTTTTGCGCGCCCGCGGCTCGCCGGGCCTTTCGGCCCGGCTCGCGAACAGCACCCTCCGACTTCTGAAACTCTCAAGAGCAGTCAAAGCGCCAGACTAAGCCCGGCCTTTCTTCTTCTTGTCCCCATTCGGGGACGGCCGCTGGAGCAGATCTGCCGCCTCGACACCGAGAACCCGTGCCAGCCTGTCGACCACGTCAATGCCGGCAGCATAGACGCTTCGCTCGAGGGCACTGATGTAGGTCCGGTCGATCTCGGCGCGGTGCGCCAGTTCTTCCTGCGAAAGGCCCTGGGCCTTACGCAGCTTCCGCAAATTGACGGCCAGTACCTCTCGTATCTCCATGGACGAGACAGCACGGTCTTGAAGAGTATTTCACCACGGAGTATTCTCGACAAAGGCGCTGCGACCACAGGTTCGATTGCCGCCCCTAAGCCTTGTCCCGTCACCATCCAGACGGTTTGGATCGGTTGGCCACCATCATCAAAAAGGATGAAGCGAGCCGCCGGGGTCTGGATTACGGCCAAACGATGACTTAGCCTCTGTCAGCGGAAATGGGTTGTCCCCATGACGTCACCCCCGAGCATTCGGATGCCAACACAGAGACCCCCGCTAGATCCCGATGTCGCCGAGCTGGCGCCATCCGCTCCGTCATTGACGGCCTACGATCAGGAACATCTGGTGACTTACTTGCGGTTGCTCGATGCCGATGCCGAGGACGCCGACTGGCGCGAGGTCGCGCGGATCGTGTTGCATATCGATCCGGATTCAGAGCCGGACCGCGCGCGACATGCATTTGAAAGTCATCTGGCCCGCGCCAAATGGATGACGGAGCACGGTTATCGCCATTTATTGCGGGGTGGCGCGTCCAGCTAGAAAATCATTTTCGATTCAGCTTCTCCAGGAAGCAGAATTTTTCGCCGTGGCATCGTGAACGCTTTTCTGCATCACGTGATGCGGATAGCGGGACTTCCCTCAACGCCCGATTGTCAAAATGATCGCACCGTTATCCTGACCGGCGCACGTGACAGGAGAACAACCCGATGCCTCATTCTGACTGGCGATCACCGCAAGCCTACGATCGTGCCCGGGAACTGGAACTGCCAGGCCTTGCTTGGGAATGCCTTCGCCGCAATCCGGATTACGCCCGAGATCACCGCGCGCTTGCGCGTTCGAAATCCGATCCTGTCCTGGTCGCGGCATTGAGAAGGAGATGGGGCCTCTGCTTTTGCGGCTGACCCGGCGGGGTCGTCGCAGGACCAGGCCATCTTCTGGGCGCCAGAAGTGTTGCCGACCATCGTTCCGATTGTTCGGAGCACGTCTGCATCCGATGGCAGCTTACTCAGCCTGGCCGTGATGATGTCAGGTGATATCGGGCAGTCCGCGGACGGCTGGCATGTCCTGTTGCGCATTGGGGACGTCGAGCACCGGCTGTGGCTGATGGAGCCACCGGTCGCGGACGCGTGCTACGCCGCTGAATTGGTGCTTGATGGCGATTTCGAGAGTCGCAGCCATGCCGCGCGCCGTCTCTGGTTGGCGCTCAGCGGGCGCCCAGCTGGTCCCACGTTTCAAAAACTGTCTCCACAACGGCGACAGCGGCTGGCGCTGACGCTGCGTGCGCTCGACGCCAGGGTCGAAGGCAACTCTTATCGCGAAATCGCTGAGGGCCTGTTTGGACCCAGGCGTATCCCCGAACGGGCCTGGAAGAGCGACGATCTGCGCAACCGCACCATCCGCCTGGTCAGAGACGGTATTGCCCTGATGCGCGGCGGTTACCGCGCTTTGCTGCGTCAGGCGCGTCGCCGAAAATAGTCGCCCCATGGGGACAGGGGTGCCGAAATTCGACCCCCTCATCTTCGGCATCCCCCCTTGCATGCCGGCTGCGCCATCGTGACCCCGGATGCGCCGCGGACCCCGCGATCGCGCCACGAGATCACGGAGCCTCGACGATGTCCGATTCATACGCCGGCTTGCCGCAGCCTTACCTACGCACGCCCGATGCCGCGCGGTTTCTCAGCCTCTCCGGCCGCACGCTCGAAAAGCACCGCACCTACGGCACCGGTCCCGCCTACCGGAAACTTGGCGGTCGCGTCGTCTATGCGCTGGAGGATTTGAAAGCCTGGGCCGAGCGCGGTGCCAAGACATCGACCTCCGATCCCGGCACCGCGACCGTGTCCCCCGCCAAGCGCCATGCCTCTGGCTTGCGGCCCTATGCCGGCAAAACGCGGCGCTGATCGCTTGAGGAGGAAAGTCGCGATGCGACGCAGCCACACCTCCGAGCGCGAGCAGCTCGACCTGTTCCGCGCGCTTCCCGGTGATCTCGCGGCGCGCGACGCCCAGGACCTGATGGCCTATCCGTTTTTCTCGCTCGCCAAGTCGAAGCGCGTCGTCCCAATCGATTTTCGTGCAGGCAAGATCAGCATTCGCGTTGAGGCCGTGCCCGAGCACGGCATGGCGACGATCTGGGACGCCGACGTCCTGATCTGGGCCGCGAGCCAGATTGTCGAAGCCCGCGACGCCGGGTTGAAGACCTCGCGCTTGATGGCCGCAACGCCTTACGAAATCCTGACCTTCGTCGGCCGCGGCACCAGCGCCCGCGATTACGACCGGCTCAAAGCCGGTTTGGATCGGCTGCAATCGACAACCGTCTTGACCTCGATCCGCCAGCCGACCGATCGCCGGCGGCACCGTTTCTCCTGGATCAACGAGTGGAAGGAGAGGGCCGATCCGCACGGTCGGCCGCTCGGTTTGGAGCTGATCCTGCCGGACTGGTTCTATGCCGGTGTGCTGGATGAAGCGCTCGTGCTCACCATCGACCGGGCGTATTTCGATCTGACCGGCGGCCTGGAGCGCTGGCTTTATCGGCTGGTGCGCAAGCATGGTGGCCGCCAGGACGGCGGCTGGAGTTTTGATCTCAACTACCTCCACGCCAAATCCGGCAGTCTCGCGCCGCTCAAACACTTTGCCCACGACCTGCGCGAAATCGTCCGCCGCGAACGGCTGCCCGGCTATCGCCTGGTCATGGAGCGCAGCCTGCGCGGCGCCGAGCGCCTCACCTTCACGCCCATTCCTGTCGATCCAGTGGCGGCCGCTTTGCGCCGTCGGGCACTCGCAACCGCACTTGGGGAAAAGCTGTGAATCATCTCGTGCTATCGGGGACCGCCACCCTCGTGCCATCGGGGACCCGATCCTCGTGCTATCGGGGACCGGAATCGGGCGAAAAGTTTTCGTGCTCAACGACTTGCCGCGCCCGTAACTTCCCTAACGTACTGACACTAACTTGTTGTTGTGAATCAGCACGTTGTGAACAAGTCGATTGTTACGATGTTGCCTCTGCATTTCAGTCTCTCACGAACACACCGATCCGGCAATACGATTTTGCTTTCGTTGACACGCGCACGCGCGATCGCGCGCGCAGCACTGCGCGATCGCAGTCATCGCTGGTATCGAACGCTCTTCATCATGTCAGGCCGCGGCGCAAATCTCCTCAAGGAGAACTCGCTAACGTCCGTGGTCGGCATCACTGCCGCCACATGCCGGGATGTGGAGACCAGGCGGTCAAGCTAACCCGCGCCGTGCATGATGGCCTTGAGGTTTTCCAAAAGGCCGCCGGCAAGAAAAGTTGCGATCTCGCCCAGATCCCCGTCTCCTCGGGAGACGCCGCTCCGCTCACGCGGAACCCTGTGACTCAGAAGGTCGAGGTGGCCGGATTGCGGAGGCCCTCAACTGGCCGCAGCAATCCGGCCACGCTTCATGCCGGCGCCATAACGGAAGACCGTGCCGTCGACCCAAACCTTGTGCAGCAGCACCGCGAGCTTGCGCGCCACCGCCGTGGCCGCCCGCTTCAGTCCGCGCTTCTTCATCAACCGCAGGCCCCACAGCCGCAATTTAAAATTCTTCGGGATGCGGGTGAGAATGGCAATCGCTGCCTCGTACAGCATCGTCCGCGTCATCTCGTCACCGCATTTGGATATCCGGCCGGTATAGTCCGTCTCGCCGGACTGATAGCGACGCGGGGTCAGCCCGAAGTGGGCGCCGACATTGGCGGATTTCTTAAAACGCGTGGGATCGTCAACCGTGGCGCGGAATGTCAGCGCCACCACGGCGCCGACGCCGGGCACCGTCATCATCCGCCGCACCGCCTTATCTTCACGCGCTGCCACCACTGCCAGACGATGCAGCTTGGCCAGTTGCAATCGCATCTCGTATCGCGCGTCCAACAGCGGCGCGATGATGGCTTCCAGCTTGGCCATCCCCGCCACCAGCTCGCGTATCCTGGCGTCGAACTGGCCCGTCGAGATCTGTCCGACCTTCAGTCCGAACGGACGCAGCAGCCCGCGGATCATGTTTTCCATGTCGATCACCTTGCCGAGCATCGCCTTGCGCCCGACCAGCAGCGCGCGCAGCGTCTGCGCCTCTCCCGACTTGACGTGGACCGCGCGGAACCAGCCGGTGCGCATCATCTGGGCAATGCCGCGGGCGTCGTTCTTATCGGTCTTGTTCAGCATCGCATTCATTGCTGCCTTGGCATGGCGGGTTTCGATACAGACGACTGGGAGACCCTTTTCTTCCAGCCCTGTAAACAGCCAGCCGCTGAACGAGAACGCTTCGAGGCCAATGCGTTTCAGGTGGATGCCCCATTCCGCCAGGAACAGCTCGATCGCGTCCGGGTCGCTGGCAAGTTTCCCCTCCCGGATTACTTTGCCCTCGCGATCCACCACGCACACGCTTGTCGTTTCCAGCGACACGTCCAGCCCTGCATAGAATTCCATGGCTCGCCTCCACAGCCGATCGCCGGAGCGCACCATGCTCTCCGCTCGCGGATCGTCTCAATGAGGCATCATCGCCGCAATCTCGGTGCCGGGGAGGGGGCACAAGTCAGTACCCCGGCTAACCCTGAATCCTTCGGATTCTTTCTAACGGACCTCCCGTTTTCCACGACGGAGGATAGCCGGCGATCAGCTGCGCGGAACGCCACGTTTCAAGCGCTCCCGAACTTGAGCGCTGGCAGTGAAACGGCCCTCGCATCGCAGCGTCCAGGCTCCTCGGCTCAGCACTCCTCTTGCAAAGGGACAACTGCATGAGCGATCTCACCCATGTCGAGCTATTGTGGCTCGAGAAGCGCATCGAGAACTGGATCCGCTTCGGCCGTGCCGCCGAGGAGCAGATTCTCGATAAGAAACGGCGGATCCTGTCGTTTGCGCCCGGCAGCATCTTTGCGTTCGTGCGCTGGACCTCGAACGATTTCGGCACAATCGTCTCGCGCATCGAAATCATCAAGGCGGTCGCGCCCGGTCAGCGCTGCGTGACCGTGCCTTACGTGAGGCCTGGTGGCGACATCCTGTTGCGGCTTTCCGGCTGGCCCAAGGTCGAACGGGTGCTCCAGATCGCCGACGCCGTCGAGGCGCTCGGCATCGACCCGGCCGAAGCCGCTCCTGACTATTGGCATCACGTCCACAACCGTCTGTCTGTCAACGAGGTGCCGCGCGCTTACACGCGGTCGCGTCATCAGGCCTGGCTTCACAGGCGGAGGATCGCGCTGTGACTGGCCGCGTGGTGACGCTGCTGATGACGCTGGCGGCTGCAACGTCTGTGCTGTCATCGATCGGCGAGAGACCGGTCCCCCGATTTCTCTGGAACGCTTCGCAAAGCGTGTCGATCGGTCTCTATCGGCTGCGCCCCATAGGCGAGCTGGCTGTCACCGAGCTTGTCGCGGTCCGGCCTCCCGAACCAACCGCGACCTTCCTCGCTGACGGCAATTATCTGCCGCGGAACGTGCCGATGCTGAAGCGCGTACTTGCGCTGCCCGGCCAGACGGTTTGCCGGGACCATCTCACCATCACGGTCGACGGAATTGCGATGGGTGTTGCGCGCGAGCGCGACAGTCGCGGCCGATCTCTGCCCGTCTGGCAGGGCTGTCGCGTCGTCGCCGACGGCGAAGTGTTTCTTATGAACTGGCAGTCGGCGGATTCGCTCGACGGACGATATTTCGGCGTGTTGCCGGCGAACGCGATCCTGGGACGGGCGGAACCTGTTTGGACCTCTGAGGAGGAGTAGCCATGCCTCAAGACGTCAGGCCTTTGGTCATTCCTTTGTTCGGTCAGAAGGCGGTAGATTCCTCCGTCCCGGCCAGAATTTGCACCGCCGTCGCGCGGAGCAGCGGTCCAGGGCGGCCGTCAGGCCGGCGCGCCAGCGCGTTACCCTTGACGGCCGCGAGCACGATGGCAGCGTTGCGATCCCTCAAGGTCGCGTTGTGCATTTTGGCGCTCCTGGCGGCATCGATGCTCCTGAGCGGAGCGGCGCGTGCCGGGCAAGCATCGCCGTTGACACATCGCGCGAGCACCCGATCCATTGATTCCTTGACCGCGTTTGTCACCGAAGCATCGAGGCGTTTCGCGGTTCCGGAACACTGGATACGCGCGGTGATGCGCGTTGAGAGTGGCGGAAATTCCAGGGCGCGGTCGCGTAAGGGCGCCATCGGTCTGATGCAGATCATGCCGGGAACATGGACCGAGCTACGCTCTCGCCACCGTCTCGGCGCCGATCCCTATGATATCAGGGACAACATTCTGGCTGGTACGGCGTACATCCGCGAGCTTAGCGATCGATACGGCGCGCCCGGATTCCTGGCCGCTTACAATGCAGGACCAGGGCGCTACGAACGCCATCTGGTGACAGGCCGTCCGCTGCCGGCTGAGACGCAAGCCTATGTCGCGAAGCTCGCGCCAGACATCGAGAATACCCGAACCACCATGAAGGTTGCAGCCGTCGGGAAGTCCTTCGCCTGGGCTAATTCGCCGCTATTTGCGACCCGCGCGGAGAGCGTCGTTCGCGACGTCCGATCATCAACTGACATGCATAAAAGCCTTTCGTCGCGCACCCACACCGCTGTCGACGTGTCGGCGCTCGTGCCGCCGTCGGGCAACCTGTTCGTGCGTCTTGCGAGAGGGATCATGTCGCAATGATCAAGATCGCGCTCCATCGTACTGCGTCGCGGCGTGTCGCTTGTTTTGGTGTGAGGCAGTTGGGGCAGGGAGATATCAGCCACGGATTGCGAGATAAAAGCGCCGACGTCCGTCGCGCTGGTTGTGGTTGGGAGAGTGGAAGAAGTAGCGCCTCTCATCAAAACGCGAGCCGACAATTCCCAGGAAATGCCAAGCCATTCAACGGTTCCAGCGCCATCCGTCTTTTCAGTCCACGGAGAACACCATGAAACGGCGCGACGATGAACTGAGACTTCGGCCAGGTCGGATCGGCGATCGGGGACGCCGAGCAGCGAGACCCAAAACCTTCGTTGGCGAGGTCATGCGGGCCGCGAGGAAGGCGGGATATACGGGAAAGGGCTTTGGTCGGGCAAACCGAGGTAGCAGCTCCAGTTTTGGCAGAGGCCGGTCCGCGGCGTTGGCTCTGTCGCTCCGCTCGCCGTCACGCCGGGTGGTGATCAAGGCGCGCGTGGTCAGGCATCGCGGCAACAAGTTCCGCTCGGCGCCGCTTGCAAAGCACGTCGCCTACCTGAAGCGGGACGGCATCACCCGCGATGGCGCGGATGCCCGTATGTTCGATGCGAGGTCCGACGCCGTCGATGAGCGCGCCTTCGCTGAACGATGCGAAGAGGACCGTCATCATTTCCGCTTCATCGTTTCGCCGGAGGATGCGGCTGAGATGACTGACCTCCGCGCCTTTGCCCGCGAGCTGATGGCCGATGCCGAGCGTGACCTCGGAACCACGCTTGATTGGGTCGCCGTCGACCACTGGAACACCGACAATCCACACATCCATGTTCTGGTCCGCGGACGCGCCGATGACGGCAGAGACCTCGTCATCAGCCGTGACTATATCAGCCGGGGATTTCGTGCCCGGGCTGAGGAGCGCGTCACTCTGGAACTCGGACCCCGCAGCGAGCAGGCGATTCAGTCCGCCCTGGAGAGGGAGGTCGAAGCCGAGCGCTGGACCGGACTTGACCGTGCCTTGCGTGATACCGCCGACGAAGGTGCTGGCATTGCCGATCTGCGTCCTGGCGCGCCCGACCGGGATCCGGAGCTCCGTCGCCTTATGCTCGGTCGGGCCGCTAAACTTGAGCGCCTCGGGCTTGCCGAACGGGTCGCCCCGGCCTGCTTTGCCTTGAAGCCGGGCATTGAACAGACGCTTCGCGACCTCGAGATACGCGGCGACCTCATCAAGACCATGCACCGGGCCATGACGGGGGCCGGGCGCGAGCCGGATATTGCCAGCTTTGCGCTCCACGGCGACGAACCCGGAGATCCCGTCCTTGGTCGTCTGGTAGCGCGGGGCCTGCATGACGAGCTGAAAGGTTCGGCCTATGCCGTCATCGAAGGCGTCGACGGCAGGACACATCACCTCAAGTTTTCTGACCTTGAACTGACCGGCGATGCCGCACCCGGCGCAATCGTCGAGGCACGCGCTTACGAGGACACCCAGGGCCGCAGGCGGCTCTCGCTTGCGACGCGATCGGACCTCTCGCTGCAGCAACAGATCGGAGCTCAAGGTGCGACATGGCTGGATCGCCAGCTTCTTGCCCGCGAGTCTGTCGTGACGGGAGGCGGATTCGGAAGGGAAGTAGCGGATGCCATGGACCGTCGTGTGGAGCATCTTGTCGCCGAAGGCCTTGCCCGCCGGCAGGGGCAACGGATCATCTTTTCGCGCGATCTCCTCAACACCCTGCGCCGGCGAGAACTCGACAACGTGGCAGGTAAGATCGCGGCTGAAACCGGGATCGTGTATCGGCCCTCGCCGGAGGGTGAGTACGTCGTGGGGACTTACCGGCAGCGGCTAACTTTAAGTTCCGGCCGGTTCGCGATGATCGACGATAGCCTTGGTTTTCAGCTCGTGCCGTGGCGACCAGCGCTGGAACAGCAGCTCGGCCGCCACGTGTCCGGCGTGATGTTGCCGGGCGGGGGCGTCGATTGGAGCTTTGGCCGAAAGCGAGGGCTCGGCCTCTGAATGATCCAGCGATGTATCGCCTGCAAAATGTGATGGCTCGGTGAACCCCGGTATTTCTTCGCCAGACTACGCCAGGACAGGATACCTGACATCGAACGATTGCAAACCGATCTGCTTTTATGAATCTGCTCCTGACCGCGCAAATTGGGGGCGATAGGCGATGCCGTATTTCGATGCAGTCGGAGCAAAACTCTATTTCGAGGAAAGCGGTTATGGCTATCCAATCATCTTCATCCACGAATTCGCCGCCGACATGCGCGGCTGGGATGCCCAGATCACCACCTTTTCCCGGAGCTACCGTTGCATTGCCTACAACGCCCGCGGCTATCCGCCGAGCGACGTGCCCGAGGATCCCCAGTCCTACGGCTGGGAACTTGCGGTGGACGACATCGCTGCCTTGATGCGGCACCTTGAAATCGAACAGGCCCATCTAATCGGCTTGAGCATGGGCGGATACACCGCCTTGCAGTTCGGGTTGCGCTATCCGGAAAAAGTGAGCGCGATTGTCGCAGGCAGTGTCGGGTCCGGCTGTCATCCTTCGCATCGTGACGCCTGGTTGAGGGAGACTTCGGTTCTTTCGCGAATTTTCGTCGAGCACGGAATGGTTTCGATGGCCGAGCGCATGGCGCGCGGTCCGGCCCGCGTCCAGTTGAAATATAAGGACCGGAACGGTTGGCGGGAATTTGTGCTCCGTCTGCGGCAACATTCGCCGCAGGGTATGGCGAAAACCATGGCGCATTGTCAGGCCGCACGGCCATCGCTGCATGATCTCAGTCATCAATTGTCTGATATGGCCGTTCCGGTGCTGCTTGCCGTGGGTGACGAGGATACCCGCTGCCTCCAGACCAACCTGATGCTCAAATCCGCGCTTCCCAACGCGGGCCTCTGGATCTGCCCCAATACCGGCCACGCGATCAATCTGGAAGAGCCCGCGGCATTCAACGCTCAGGTCGTAAATTTCCTGGGCGCCGTTGAGCGTGGGAGCTGGCGTCGGGGGTTTCCGGCAACAGCGACTATTCCAAGCCTGGCAAGGTCTTGCGGCGCACGCCGAGACCATTCTCATATCCAGATTGATCAGGAAGCAGACGGTGCAGACGTGGTTCGTCTGCACCAGAGGTGATGGCCGCAAGTCGAGTAGCGAGATTCCCATGAAACCCAGAGTTGGCGTTTATCTCAGTGAAGCCATGGCCGCGAGGCTCGCAGAAGCTGCCAAGCGCCCCGGCGCGACAAAATCAGCCGTCGTTGAAGCTGCGCTGGACCGTTTCCTTGGTTCTGACGACGATGTCGGCGATCCCTCAAGCGTGGGACGCCACCTCGCAGGGCTGAGCCGCCAGATCGAACAGCTCGACCGCCATCTCAGAGTCGCGAATGAGACGGTTGCCCTTCATGCGCGGTTTCATCTCGCCGTGACACCGATATTGCCGGTGGCTGCCCAGGGGGCGGCGTGCGCGCTTGGGGCACAACGTTTTGAGGAATTTGCAGCGCAAGTCGGACGGCGAGTTGATCAGGGAATCTCCCTTATCGCAGAGACGATCGGCAGAGGAGATACGGCGAGGGCCGACGCTCCTGGACCCGATCCTGACGACGATCCCACAGGCGCGGCCTCCGCAGTTTACGGACATAGCGTTCCCGCATCCAACTTGGCTGATGATACAACCGTGCATGCTGCCGTCCGGGAGGACGGCAGCAACGGTGGCTTTCCAGGCCGTCGAAGCAGCGCTGTTCACTGAATCCGGCGCCTGCCGCGGGATCGGAGAAGGTGAGGGGGCGGTTACTCCGACACAATCCCCGTGGACCTGGCCAGCCAAAGCAAGACAGGTGGCGAAGGAACCGGTCCAATTCCGGTCGCTGATCCTGCGCGTGTTCCTGCCTTTCGTCGCCGGCTATTACATCGCCTATCTCTTCCGGACCATCAATGCGGTCATGGCGGCGCCACTGACGGCCGAATTGGGTCTCGGCGCCGACGATCTTGGATTGCTGACCTCCGTCTACTTTCTGACCTTTGCAGCAGCTCAGATACCCATCGGCATTCTGCTCGACCGATACGGCCCGCGGCGGATTCAAAGTGCGCTTCTAGTGGTTGCGGCGATTGGGTCCGGGCTGTTCGCGGTGTCGGACAATTTCTGGATGCTTTTGGCAGGCCGGGCGTTGATTGGCCTCGGTGTCGCCTCTGCCTTAACCGCAGGATTGAAGGCGCTCGTTCTCTGGTTTCCGAGCGAGCGCGTGCCGCTCCTCAACGGGTTGATGGTGATGCTGGGCGCACTTGGCGCGGTGACGGCGACTTTGCCGGCGGACATGTTGCTTGACGTCATGGGATGGCGTGAACTGTTTGGTCTGTTCGCCGGCTTAAGTGCCGCCAGTGCGACCCTGGTCTATTTTGTCGTGCCCGAGGCGAAATTGCCAGCAAGCGGCGCAGTCCTGCTCGGCTTGAGAACGGTCTATGCCGATCCACGATTCTGGCGTGTTGCGCCGCTCTCGGCGTCCTGCATCGGGACAGCGTGGGCGCTGCAGGGCCTCTGGGCGGCGCAGTGGCTGAAAGACGTGGATGGTTTCGATCGGGCCGAGGTGGTGCAGCACCTGTTTGGCATGGCGGTGGCGCTGAGCCTTGGCGCCATTCTCCTTGGGATGCTTGCCGATCGGCTGCGCAAGCGTGGCGTTGGACCGGAAGTGCTGCTGGGGTTCGTTGCGGTCGTGTTTATCGCAGCCCAGCTCGCGTTAATCCTACGCCTGCCAATACCGTCATATCTCGAATGGGCCGTTGTGGCGGCAGTCGGTGCGGCGACCGTGCTCAGCTTCGCCATCATGGCCGAGTATTTTCCGAAGGAGCTGGCCGGGCGTGCCAATGGGGCCCTCAATCTGTTCCACATCGCTGCGGCATTCGCCGTGCAATACGCAACTGGCGTCGTGGTCCAGCAATGGACGCCGGAGGCGGGACATTATCCCGCCATCGCCTATCAGATCGCATGTGCCCTTAATCTCGCACTTCAGGTTGCCGCGTGGATCTGGTTTACGCTGCCACAGACGAAACCTGAGCCTTCGATGGAATATCGCCTGCGTCCGTCCGAATCTTAACCCGCAGCCGCCATCCCTGCGCCAGATGCAAGCTGGCTCTTGTGGATCACGCTAAACGCGTTTGAACCTGATGCCATGTCCGCGACCCGTATATTGTGGGGCCAAATCCTCATCGTTCTCGCGATCGTGCTCGCCACCATGTGGGCGGCCACACAGTGGGTGGCCTGGAAGCTTGGATTCCAGCCGCAGCTTGGGCATCCCTGGTTCGAACTGATCCCGGGGGTGCCGATCTATCTTCCGCCCTCATTCTTCTGGTGGTGGTTCGCCTATGACGCCTATGCGCCGGATGTCTTTGTCGAGGGTGCCATCATCGCGGCATCCGGTGGCTTTTTGTCGATTGTGGTCGCCATTGCCATGTCGGTCTGGCGAGCGCGCGAAGCCAGGTCCGCCGTAACCTACGGTTCGGCGCGTTGGGCTGCGCAAAAGGAAATTCGTGCGGCGGGTCTGACCTCACCTGACGGCGTCGTGCTCGGTAAGTTCGAGCGCGACTATCTCCGTCACAACGGAGCGGAGCATGTGCTCTGCTTCGCACCGACCCGGTCGGGCAAGGGCGTTGGCCTCGTGGTGCCGACGCTGCTGACCTGGTCGGGCAGCTGCATCGTTCACGACATCAAGGGCGAGAATTGGAATTTGACATCCGGGTTTCGCAGCAAGCATGGCCGCGTCTTGCTGTTCGATCCAACCAATCCGGAGTCGGCGGCCTACAATCCTCTGCTGGAAGTTCGTCGCGGCGAGTGGGAGGTACGCGACGTCCAGAATATCGCCGATGTGCTGGTGGACCCCGAAGGGTCGCTTGAACGCCGCAATCATTGGGAGAAGACCAGCCATGCGCTCCTGGTCGGCGTCATTCTCCATGTCCTCTATGCCGAGTCGGACAAGACGCTCGCCGGCGTCGCGCTGTTTCTTTCCGATCCCCAGCGGCCGATCGATTTGACGCTCCGCGTCATGATGGCTACGCCCCATCTCGGTGAAGCCGGGCCGCATCCCGTGATCGCTTCCGCAGCCCGTGAATTGTTCAACAAAAGCGAGAATGAGCGCTCCGGCGTGCTGTCGACGGCGATGTCGTTCCTTGGGCTCTATCGCGACCCCGTGGTGGCAAAGGTCACCCATCGCTGCGATTGGCGTATCCGGGACCTCGTCGAGGGCGACCTTCCGGCGACACTCTATCTGGTCGTGCCACCCTCCGATATCAGCCGGACCAAGCCGCTGGTGCGGCTGATCCTCAACCAGATCGGCCGGCGGCTGACGGAAGATCTCAACGCCAAAGGGCGCCGGCATCGGCTGCTTCTCATGCTTGATGAGTTTCCAGCACTCGGTAGGCTCGATTTCTTCGAGTCCGCGTTGGCGTTCATGGCGGGCTATGGCATCAAGAGCGTTCTGATCGCGCAGTCCCTCAATCAGATCGAGAGAGCCTATGGGCCCAATAACGCCATTCTCGACAATTGCCATGTGCGCGTGTCCTTTGCGACCAACGACGAACGCACCGCCAAGCGGGTCTCGGATGCCCTGGGCACCGCGACCGAAATGCGGGCGATGAAGAACTATGCCGGCCACCGGCTCAGCCCCTGGCTCGGTCACCTCATGGTTTCTCGCCAGGAAACAGCGCGCCCACTGCTCACGTCCGGCGAAGTCATGCAGCTGCCACCGAGCGACGAACTGGTGCTGGTTTCAGGGCTCCCGCCGATCCGAGCCAGGAAGGCGCGATATTACGAAGACATCAGGCTAGCGGAGCGGGTACTCCCGCCACCGCTGGCGGTAGGCCATCATCGCAAGCCTGCGCCATCGGATGACTGGAGCGGCCGTTCGCCTATTTCAGTCGTTCTCGATCCAAACGGAGAATCCAATAGGCCGCGCCAGAAGCAGATTGCTGATCGCGCGAACACCGGCAAGCGCCGCCAGCCGGAACTGTCTCAACAAGAAGAAGGGGTGCAGACGAATGCTGAAGTCACGCCGGAATTCACCTTTGGAGAGGAAGGTGCTGACGATGATGCCGTTCGGGCCCAGGGCTTTTCGCAGCAGGCCCGCAGTCTGGCTCGTCAGGCCGCCATGGATCCCAGTGACGATCTGAAACTTGGAGAGTGAGCGGTGCGGACCAAACACACGATCCGCCTGCCGCCGGAACTCGCCGGACAACTGGCCGACTATGCCGGTCGCAAGCGGGTACCTCAGTCGCTGGTCGTCGAGACCGCACTGTCGTCCTATCTGTCGCCGGATAATTCCGAGCGAATGGAAGCGGCCCTCGGCCGTCGGCTCGATCGATTGACGCGACAGGTCGAGCGGCTGGAACGCCACGTCACGATCTCGAACGAAGGATTGGCGCTGTTCGTGCGCTTCTGGCTCACAACGACGCTTCCATCGCCGGATATCGCCCAACCGGCCGCCCAGGCCAAGGGCCGCGAGCGCTACCAGGGATTTGTCGAAGCCTTGGGTCGGCGGTTGGCGAAGGGACAAAGCCTGGCTCAGGAAATTTCGCAGGACCTGGTTCCCAAGGATGGCAAGTCCGATCGAACAGATGGTTCTTCCTAGGCAGCTTCGCCGTTACAAGTCTTTCTTCGCCAGAGCACTACGACCGGTTCAGTCTTGTTGCGTGATCGCAGGTCCTTCCTTTCTTAGTCATCCCCGACATCACGGCTGCCATTGGCTGCTGTCGAGCGGGGGACGGAAATGGCAATCCATCAACTCAATCGGGAAGCGATTTCGCGCGGCGCGCGCATGCTGCGCACTGCGCTGGGACCTTCCATCGCGCTCTGGCTGGAAGACGCTTCCGTCGTCGAAGTCATGCTCAACCCCGACGGCCGGCTTTGGATTGATCGGCTGGCGGGTGGGCTCTTAGATACCGGAGAGCGTTTATCGCCTAACGATGGCGAGCGGATTGTTCGTCTTGTTGCGCACCATGTTGGCGCCGAGGTGCATCCGGGTTCGCCGCGGGTGTCGGCCGAACTGCCCGAGACTGGCGAGCGCTTTGAGGGATTGCTGCCGCCAGTCGTGGCTGCACCGGCCTTTGCGATCCGTAAACCCGCCGTAGCCGTATTCACGCTCGACGACTATGTCGCCGCCGGCATCATGCGGCCTGCGCATGCTGAGACGCTGCGCGCGGCCGTCGCTGATCGCCGCAACATTCTTGTCGCCGGCGGTACCTCGACCGGCAAGACGACGCTCACGAACGCTCTGCTGGCGGAAATAGCAAAGACCACCGATCGTATTGTGCTGATCGAGGATACCCGCGAGCTCCAGTGCAAGGCGCAGAATCTCGTGGCACTCCGCACCAAGGACGGGGTCGCCTCGCTCTCCGACCTCGTTCGTTCATCGCTGCGGCTGCGACCAGACCGTATTCCGATCGGTGAAGTCCGGGGCGCCGAAGCGCTCGATCTCCTGAAGGCCTGGGGCACCGGTCATCCCGGTGGCGTCGGCACCATTCACGCTGGCTCTGCGATCGGCGCGCTCCGGAGGATGGAGCAGCTGATCCAGGAAGCCGTCGTCACTGTCCCGCGCGCCCTGATCGCCGAGACCATCCAGTTCATCGCGGTCCTGGCGGGCCGTGGCTCCGATCGGCGGCTCGCTGAGCTTGCCTGTGTCGAGGGGCTTGATTCCCAAGGGGACTACGCCCTTCACGCGGCGGGACATCGATCATGAAGCGGCTCTTGTTCCATGGACATCGTCGCATCGTGCTGGCCGGTATCAGTGCTGTTCAGATCTTGGCTTCCGTCCCCGCCTGGGCCGCCGGCTCGAACATGCCCTGGGAGCAGCCACTCAATCAGATCCTGCAATCGGTCGAAGGTCCCGTCGCCAAAATCATGGCCGTGATCATCATCATTGTCACCGGTTTGACGCTGGCCTTCGGCGACACCTCGGGAGGGTTTCGCAGGCTGATCCAGATCGTGTTCGGCCTGTCGATCGCTTTCGCGGCCAGTTCCTTCTTCCTGTCGTTCTTCTCCTTCGGCGGAGGAGTGCTGGTGTGATGGATGAAACCGATTCCCTTCCTGGCTTCACTGTGCCGGTTCATCGTGCGCTGACCGAGCCGATCCTTCTTGGCGGCGCGCCGCGCGCGGTCGCGATCCTCAATGGCACCCTGGCGGCGGCGCTCGGCCTCGGTCTGCGGCTTTGGCTCGCCGGTCTCCTGCTCGGGATTGTCGGACAGGCTGCAGCGGTATGGGCCGCCAAGCGCGATCCGCAATTCGTCGATGTCGTCCGCAGGCATCTGCGCATCTCCACCTATTTGGGAGTTTGAGCGATGATGAATCTTGCTGAATACCGGCGCTCGACCGCGCAGCTTGCGGATTTCCTCCCTTGGGCCGCCCTGGTCGATGAGGGCGTCGTCCTGAACAAGGATGGCTCGTTTCAGCGGACGGCAAGATTTCGGGGGCCAGATCTGGATTCTGCCGTGCCGGCCGAGCTCGTCGGCGTCGCCGGCCGGTTGAACAACGCCTTGCGGCGGCTCGGTTCAGGCTGGGCTGTCTTTGTCGAAGCGCAGCGGTCTCCGGCCAGCCAATACCCGGAAGGACATTTTCCCGACGTGGCCTCAGCCCTAGTCGATGTCGAGCGCCGTGCCCAGTTCGAGCAGGAAGGCGCGCATTATGAGTCCAGCTATTTCCTGACCTTTCTCTATCTGCCGCCATCGGAAGAAGCTGGACGAACCGAGCGCTTCCTCTACGAGGGGCGTGATCGCAGCGGAGTCGCCGACGCCCATGAAATCCGGCGCGGATTTATCGACCGTACCGAGCGCGTGCTGGGATTGCTTGAAGGCTTTATGCCTGAGCAGCTTAGATGGATCGACGATGAGGAAACGCTGACCTATCTGCATTCGTGCGTTTCGACCAAGCGCCAGCGCGTTCGTGTGCCGGAAATTCCGATGTATCTCGACGCCGTGCTGGCCGACCAACCCCTGATCGGCGGCCTCGAGCCCATACTTGGCAATTCGCATCTGAGGGTATTGACCATCGTCGGCTTTCCCAGCGCCACGACCCCCGGGATTTTGGACGAACTCAACCGGCTCGCTTTTGCCTATCGCTGGTCGACCCGGGCGATCATGCTCGACAAGACTGATGCCACGAGGTTGCTGACAAAAATCCGGCGGCAATGGTTTGCCAAGCGCAAATCTGTCGCCGCAATTCTGAAAGAGGTGATGACCAACGAAGCCTCGTCGCTGCTCGACACTGACGCTCACAATAAGGCCCTGGATGCCGATGCGGCCTTGCAGGAACTCGGGTCCGACGCGATTGGTCAGGCGTTTGTCACGGCGACCGTAACCGTATGGGATGACGATATCAGTGCCGCCGAGGAGAAATTGCGGCTGGTCGAAAAAGTCATCCAGGGGCGCGACTTCACCTGCATGGTGGAAAGCGTCAATGCGGTGGAGGCCTGGCTTGGATCGCTACCTGGCCATGTCTACGCCAATGTCCGGCAGCCGCCTGTCTCCACCCTCAATATCGCCCATATGATCCCGTTGTCGGCGGTCTGGGCAGGTCCTGCCCGAGACGAGCATTTGGGCGCGCCGGCATTATTCTTCGCGCGAACGGAGGGGGCGACCCCGTTTCGATTTTCGCTGCATGTAGGTGACGTCGGTCATACCTTGGTGGTGGGCCCGACCGGCACCGGCAAGTCGGTACTGCTGGCGCTAATGGCGCTGCAGTTTCGTCGCTATCCCAAGAGTCAGGTGTTTGCGTTCGATTTCGGTGGCTCGATCCGCGCAGCGGCGCTCGCGATAGGCGGCGATTGGCACGATCTCGGCGGCGCACTGTCGGATGAAGAAAGTGAATCCGTCGCGCTCCAACCGCTGGCCAGAATCGATGATGCCGCGGAACGCGCCTGGGCGTCGGAATGGATCGCCAATATCCTGGCCCGCGAAACCATCGTTATCACCCCTGAGGCAAAGGACCATCTCTGGTCGGCTCTGACCTCGCTTGCGTCGGCCCCTCCAGCGGAGCGGACACTGACAGGTTTGTCAGTGCTGCTGCAATCGCAGACACTCAAGCGCGCGCTGCAACCCTACTGCCTCAGTGGACCCTTTGGCCGCTTGCTCGATGCTGAGGCCGAGCGGTTGGGAGAGGCGGACGTCCAGGCGTTTGAGACCGAGGGCCTGATCGGTACCTCCGCAGCGCCCGCCGTCCTGGCTTATCTGTTTCATCGCATTGAAGGCCGGCTCGACGGCCGACCGACCTTGCTGATCATCGATGAAGGCTGGCTTGCCCTTGATGACGAGGGTTTTGCCGGTCAATTGCGGGAATGGTTGAAGACGCTGCGCAAGAAGAACGCGTCCGTGATTTTTGCCACCCAGTCGCTGTCGGATATCGATGGCTCAGCCATTGCGCCCGCCATCATCGAGAGCTGTCCGACCCGGCTGTTTCTGCCGAATGAACGGGCGATCGAGCCGCAGATCACGGCGATCTACCGCCGTTTTGGTCTCAACGACCGCCAGATTGAGATCCTCGCGCGTGCGATACCGAAGCGCGACTATTACTGCCAGTCACGGCGCGGCAACCGGCTGTTCGAGCTTGGCCTGGGGGACGTCGCACTTGCCTTTACGGCCGCGTCTGCAAAGTCGGACCAGGCCGCAATCGCCGAGATTCTCGGCCAGCACGGTCGCGCCGGCTTTGTGAGCGCCTGGCTCAAACACCGTGGGCTCGCCTGGGCCGCCGATATCATCCCCGATCTTCCCGCCGAGGGAGACAAATCATGACTGCGATCCGTAATCTCGCCACGGCAAGTTTGGTCGCGCTCGCCGTCAGCTTCATGCCAACGTCGTCCTCGGCGCAGGTCGTCGTCTTCGACCCGAACAATTATGCGCAAAACCTGCTGACAGCCGCCCGCGCGCTGCAACTGGTCAACAATCAGATCACGTCGCTGCAGAACCAGGCGCAGATGCTGATCAACCAAGCCAAAAATCTCGCGAGCCTGCCGTATTCCTCGCTGCAGCAGTTACAGGCATCGATCCAGCGCACCCAGCAGATCCTCAATCAGGCACAACGCATTGCCTACGATGTCCAGCAGATCGACCATGCCTTCTCAACGACCTACGCGCCGGCTTCCTCGGGGGTATCCAACCAAGCGCTGATCTCGAATGCGCAGGCGCGCTGGCAGACTTCGGTTGCGGCTTTGCAGGATGCTCTGCGCGTGCAGGCCGGCGTCGTCAGCAATCTGGACACCCATCGTATCCAGACTTCGGCGCTAGTGACGTCAAGCCAGTCCGCCGCTGGTGCGCTGCAGGCAACCCAGGCCGGCAATCAACTCATCGCGTTGCAGGCCCAGCAGCTCGCAGATCTGACCGCGGCGGTTGCCGCGCAGGGCCGGGCTCAGAGCATGGAAGCAGCTCAGCGGACGTTAGCGCAGGACCAGGGCAAGGAGCAGCTTCGGCGTTTCCTTAACCCGGGCAGCGGCTACCAGCCCACGACAGTTCAGATGTTTCACTGATGAAGCGATATCTCACACCTCGGCAGTTCACTTTGATTGCGACAGTTGCATTTGTCGTGTGGGCCATCGCGGTAGCCGCGATACAGAGCCGGCATGACAAGGATGCGGCCATCATCAGGGCCACGGAGCCGAACAAGGTAAATGCGCGTGAACCCGAACTTGCACGTTGCCGGACGATTTCTCCAGATGATTTCGGCCTACTCGAGTCCTGCCGCCGAATCTGGGCGGAGAGTCGCAAGCACTTTTTCCTGTCGACCAAGCTGCCACATCAACTCGATGAGACTGCGCTCGATGCATTCGTGGGAGCCGTGAAGAACCGGGACAAAACCCCACCAAATGCCGACGACCAGCAGAGGGCGCACTGATGGGCGGCACCGGGGTGATCGACCGCTTCCTTGAGGTTTTTACCCGTTACATTGATTCAGGCTTCGGACTGCTCAATGGCGAGGTAGCGTTCCTTGCAACAACGCTTGCTGCCATCGATTTGACCCTTGCAGCCATCTTCTGGAGCTGGGCGCCAGATGAAGACATCATTGCGCGGCTCGCCAAGAAAGCCCTTTTCGTCGGTGTTTTCGCTTATCTCATCGGTAACTGGAACAATCTTGCCCGCATCATCTTCGAGAGTTTTACCGGACTTGGCCTCAAGGCCTCAGGCACGGGAATGTCCACGGCGAATCTCCTAAGTCCGGGCCGGGTGGCCCAAGTCGGAATCGACGCCGGACGCCCGATCCTGGACGCGATCTCCGGGCTCATGGGTTACGTCAGCTTCTTTGAGAATTTCGTTCAGATCGTGGTCCTGCTGTTTGCCTGGATCGTTGTGCTTCTCGCCTTCTTCATCCTTGCGATCCAGCTGTTTGTGACACTGATCGAATTCAAGCTGACCACGCTCGCGGGCTTCGTGCTGATCCCCTTCGGCTTGTTCGGCAAGACGGCGTTCGCGGCAGAACGCGTGCTCGGCAACGTCATCTCCTCCGGTGTCAAGGTGATGGTCCTGGCCGTCATCGTCGGCATCGGTTCGACGCTGTTCTCGCAATTTACCGCGGGCTTCGGTGGCAATCAGCCCACCATTGAAGACGCCATGTCGCTGGTGCTCGCGGCGCTGGCGCTGTTGGGTCTAGGAATTTTTGGTCCCGGGATCGCCAACGGCATTGTTTCGGGTGGCCCGCAACTCGGCGCTGGTGCTGCCATCGGGACGGGTCTCGCGGCCGGCGGCATCGTCGCGGCCGGAGCGGCGGGCGCAAGCCTTGGGGCAGCGGCGATCGCCGGTGCAGCGCGCGGCAGCGCGTCCGTCGCCGCGGCGGCTTCAAGCTCCGTTCGCGCGGGTGGGATTGCTGCCAGCGGAGCTGGATCTGCCGCACCCGCCACCAATTCGTCCTCTCCAGGTAATCCACCGGCCTGGGCGGCGCGCTTGAAGCGTTCGCAAACTGTCAGCCATGGAGTTTCCACCGCTACCCATGCCGTCCGCTCCGGTGATTCCGGTAGCGGCGGCGCTTCGGTCGATCTTTCCGAAGGCAAACGCTGATGTTCAAGCGCCCATCTGTGCACTACGGCCGCACGCCCGTACCCGAGACGCCCTATCAGAAAGCAGCCCAGGTCTGGGACGACCGCATCGGCTCGGCCCGAGTACAGGCCAGGAATTGGCGATTGATGGCATTCGGCTGTCTGTTGCTGTCAGGCGGGGTTGCTTCGGCACTGGTTTGGCAATCCATCCGCGGCACCGTGACGCCTTGGGTGGTCGAGGTCGATCGCCTCGGCCAGGCCCAGGCCGTGGCGCCGGCCGATAGCAACTACCAGCCGACAGATCCGCAAGTAGCATTCCACCTGGCGCGCTTCATCGAGGATGTCAGGGGATTGCCGGCCGACGGCATTGTGCTGCGCCAGAACTGGCTGCGCGCCTATGACTTTACCACGGACCGTGGTGCTGCGGCGCTGAATGATTTCGCACGCAACAATGATCCCTTCGCCAATCTCGGCAAGCTGCAGATTTCAGTCGAGGTCTCCAGTGTCATCCGGGCCTCTCCAGGCTCGTTTCGCGTGGCCTGGATCCAGCGCGCTTACGAAAACGGCAGCCTCAGTGCGACCGAACGATGGACGGCCATCCTCACCGTTGTGATCGACGCGCCCCGCGATGCCGATCGCTTACGCAAAAATCCACTCGGGGTCTACGTCAACGCCGTCAACTGGTCGAAGGAGTTGGGACAATGAGGCCCTCACACAAAACAGCTGTGCTGCCGGTTCTGCTCCTTTCGGCCTCGATGCTTGTCGGCTGCACCATTCCGCTCAAGCCGCCGCCGCAGATTTCCTATGATGATGAGCCGCAGCCCGCCATCCAGCTTGCTGATCCGCCAAAGCCGGTTGAAATCGTCGAGACACCAAAATTGTTGCCGTTGCCCGGTCAGCTCAAGCCTTTGCGAGAAGCAAAATCGAAACCGGAGCCCGGCGACCCCCGCCAGCGCGTCGAGAAAGCCAACGCGGCAGCGCGGATACAACCAACCCGCAACGGCTACATCAATGCCGTCCAGGTCTATCCGTTCGCGCAAGGCGCGCTCTATCAGGTCTATGCTGCGCCGGGACAGGTGACGGACGTCGCTCTGCAGGAAGGCGAACTGCTCGTCGGCTCCGGCCCGGTCGCAGCCGGGGATACCGTGCGCTGGATCATCGGCGACACCGAAAGCGGAACAGGTCCGGCCAAGCGGATCCACATCCTGGTCAAGCCGACAAGACCGGACCTCGTCTCCAACCTCGTGATCAATACCGACCGGCGGACCTATCTCCTCGAACTTCGCTCCGCAGAAAAAACCTATATGGCTTCGGTGTCCTGGCAATATCCAGAGGATCAGCTGATTGCGCTGCGCCGGCAGAACGCAAGTGCTGATGCTGCGACCCCCATTATGACCGGCGTCGATATCTCGCGATTGCGGTTCCGCTACGCGATCGAGGGCGATAATCCGCCCTGGCGACCGGTCTCCGCCTTCGACGATGGCTCCAAAGTCTATATCGAGATGCCCGCTGGAATCGCGCAAGGCGAGGCGCCGCCGCTTTTTGTGATCGGCCCCGAAGGCGATAGCCAGCTCGTCAACTATCGTGTGCGGCAGAATTTTTACATCGTCGATCGTCTGTTCGCCGCGGCGGAACTCCGGATGGGCGGCAAACATCAGCAATCCGTCCGCATCAGCCGTACAGACGGGAGGGCGCGGTGAGCACCAACGGGGAAGGCGAAATTCAGTCGACCGGTAGCAATAACGGCGATCACTCAGCGGCGATGCACCTCCGCGCAGAACGGCCACGCGTGACACGACTATCCCGAAAAGTCCTGGCCGGCGGCGCGGCGGTTGGATCAGTCGTCATTTTCGGCGCGATCTTCTGGGCATTACAGAACAACCGGTCACGAGTGCCAGCTCCGTCGGAACTCTACACGATAGACCATCGCAACGTTGCCGACGGCCTGGCCGGCCTGCCGCGCGACTATGCCGGGGTGCCGCGTCAGGCTCCGCCGCTAGGACCAGCGCTGCCAGGCGATCTCGGGCGCCCGATATTGAACGCGCAAACTTCACCGTCGACGGGGATATCTGGCATCGATTCCGAGCAGCAACGTATCGGCCAGGAAATCGAAGCAGCTCGTTTGAGCCGGTTGTTCGCATCGACCAGCATTCGGGAGGTGGCAGCCTCGATTACACAAGCGGCTGCCGAAGGTCACTCCTCAATGGCGGTGCCAAACCCGACGAGCCAGGCAACGCAGCCGGCGTCAGACGATACTTTCACCCAGAATGGCCAGGATCGAAAACTCGCTTTCGTCAACGCGTCAGTCGATCGCCGCACCACAAGCCCGGACCGTGTCGCCGCGCCTGCGTCATCTTATGTGGTGCAGGCGGGCAATATCATTCCGGCTTCGCTGATTACAGGGCTCCGCTCGGATCTGCCGGGACAAATTACGGCTCAGGTCACAGAAAACGTTTATGACAGCCCGACCGGGCATTTCCTGCTTATTCCACAGGGCGCGCGGCTAATCGGCATTTACGATAGCCAGGTTGCGTTCGGTCAATCCCGTGTCCTGCTGGTCTGGACCCGCCTGATCATGCCGAATGGCCGCGGAACCGTGCTGGAGCGTCAGCCCGGCGCCGATACCGCTGGTTATGCTGGGCTGGAGGATGAGGTCGACAATCACTGGGGCGCTCTTTTCAAGGCGGCGGCCCTGTCGACATTGCTCGGTGTCGGTAGCGAACTGGGATCGACGACCGGTACCGGCGGCAATAGTGATGTCATCACAGCACTCCGTCGCGGATCCAGCGATAGCCTGAACCAGACTGGACAAAAAGTTGTTCAACGCAATCTCAACATCCAGCCAACCCTGACGATCCGGCCGGGGTTTCCGGTGCGGGTCATCGTCAATCGCGATCTCGTATTGGAGCCTTACAAGGGTTAGGGGACGCTCATGGCAAAACTCAAGCTCGGCGTCATCGTCGACGAAAAGCCGGTGAAGCTGACTGTCGAGCTTCCCGTAGGGGTACATCGTGATTTGCTAGCCTATGCCGAGGTCCTCGCACGCGAAACCGGGCAGGCGATACCGGATCCCTCGAGACTCATCGCTCCGATGCTGGCGCGGTTCATGGCGACAGACCAGGCGTTTCGGAAAGCGCGCCGCGCTATTCAAGCGGCTGGCGGCGAAGGATAGCGCTCCCTGAGGAGGTTCAGAAAATTCGCCAGTGCCGGGTTTTCATTGTCTTCTCTCCAACACACCGAATACCCTATCCGGCTCGACCCATTGCTGTCTCGTATCTCTCGATAGACGAGGCCAGAAATCTTGGCGCCCATGTCAGATTCCAAGATAAGGGTCACGCCAGGCACGACGCCAACAAGGCTTTTGATGATGCTCGGATTGACTTCATGGCGTTCAATTCTGGGACGGTCCTCGGAAGACACGAACTTGGAGATCAGGAGTTCCTCAAGCTCGCGTCCCTGGCCACATTGGCTCAGTAGGACGGTTTCGCCCACGAGGTGGGTCCAGTAAATGGTTTCCTGGCCACTAAGCGGATGTCCTTCGGGTAACCCCAGTAAGATACGTTCGCTCCATATCGGCAAGGTGCCGCTGTCCCCCCGCACGGAGTCGCCGGTGACAATGGCTGCATCCAGAGCGCCGCTCCGTAGTGCACTCATGAGACCTGTCCGCGGCTTTTCGACCATATCGAATTTGACGTCGGGAAAGCGTTGCCTGAAGTCCTGCAGCGTTGTGCGCAAGGTCCCCGCTGAGAAAGATGTGTAGAAGCCGATAGAAAGCCGGCCAGCTTCACCAAGGCTGGTCCGATGCGCCGTTATGATCATTGAGTCGATTTGTTCGAGAATTGATCTTGCGTGACGAAGAAAATTGCGCCCCGATGGCGTAGCAGTGACACCTCCAGTCGATCGATCAAAGATAGTTATTCCGATCAAATGCTCAAGCTGGCGAATTCCGCGACTTAAGGTCGATTGCTGAACAAGCAGAACTTCGGCGGCGCGGCGAAAACTACCTTCATCTGCCGCGACGACGGCGCACCGCAACTGGGGAAGATTAATGGCTGATATTCGGTTTTGAAGGTTCACGTTGCTAATTCGCCTTTTGTCTATAATTCCAAGGGTTTCAATGTGAACCCTCCCTTCAGGGATGTTCCGGTCAGCCTGTGGGATGATCCATCCTTATGAGCTGCTGGATGTCACAGGCACCCTGTTGATGGCCCCGTTAGAGAATGTCCACCAGTCCATGTCCTGGATCCGAAGGCGACCAATGGCTAGTTACAATTTTGCTAAGGCAGCAGCGCATTGAGCCTCCGATCAACTGATTGGGGCATTTTTCTCAACGCCACCGTTGCATAGTGGTCGTGATCAAGCCGCGTGTAGTTCGCTAAAACTCGGTGCGAGAGGTTTTCAAGGTTAATGGGAAGGTTTTCTAGGGCGAGATGTTAGCCGTCGCGAATGCCTGCATGATCTTCTTCCGATGCGACGATCTACTGCAAGAGGTCGGACTGCCGGCGTTCCGTCACTACCATGAGGCGGGCAGACGTCAGGCCTCGTTTCTCGACTAAGACGACCTTTAGCGCTGGAGCCGCACGTCCAACTCAAACTGCATACCGACGTCTCGAAGCTCGACCCCTTGGTAGAACTCAGAGAGTCTCTAGGGCTCGACCTCCATGAATACCAGCGTGCCGGAGGTCGACAATTTGTCGTCGAAGCTGGCGGCTAGGTTGAAAGGATAGTGCGGGCAGAGGCCACAGGTCATACCGAGCGGTCAGAAACTGCAAAGCGGATCGTCTAAAAACCAGCGGTGCGTCGTCGCCGAGAGGCACCTACAGCTTCAGCGAGCGCAGACGAAGTGCGTTCAAGATCACGGAGACGGAACTTAGTGACATCGCGAGTGCTCCGACGATCGGGCTGAGAAGGATGCCGAACGAGGGATAGAGCACCCCGGCGGCGATCGGGATGCCGATCGCGTTGTAGGCAAACGCAAAAACCAGATTTTCGCGGATGTTACGCATGGTCGCGCGGCTAAGGACAATAGCTCGTGCAATGCCCGCCAGATCGCCTTTCACAAGCGTAATCCCCGCGCTCTGGATCGCGACTTCTGTCCCCGTTCCCATCGCGATGCCAACCGAGGCTTCAGCCAGAGCCGGGGCGTCGTTCACGCCGTCGCCGGCCATGGCGACAATGCGTCCCTCGGCCGTGAGTTTCTTTACGATGCGGTTCTTGTCCTGTGGCAGAACGTCGGCTTCCACTTCCTTGATGCCGAGCTTGCGGGCGACCGCCTCGGCTGTGGTTTTGTTGTCGCCGGTCAGCATCACGATCCGGATGCCGTAACTGCGGAGGGTATCGAGGGCGGCTTGCGTCGTCGCCTTGATTGGGTCAGCAATGGCGATGACGCCGCCGAGCTTGCCGTCGATGGCTAGAAACAGTGCGGTCGCGCCGTCGCCGCGAAGCGCATCGGCCTTTTGTGCAAGATCGC
>Ga0182012_10000910_pt1 | contig 32606 bp, 27 predicted proteins | sample 612S2SmetaG_FD_120486 | JGI IMG/M metagenome (GOLD analysis project Ga0182012, IMG submission 120486) | Permafrost microbial communities from Stordalen Mire, Sweden - 612S2S metaG | ecosystem: Environmental > Terrestrial > Soil > Wetlands > Permafrost | place: Sweden: Stordalen | collected...
ACCCGCAACCAGCACCGCGTGCCCGACCACGACACGCCCCAGCCCGCTCAACCCCCAGCGACCCGCCGAAACGCTCACATCAAACGCCTTGCTGCAAGATCCGGGTTAGGCTACAGGACGATCGAGTCCGGTGACGTCGAATATTGGGAAAAAGGGTGGCTATAAGCAATCGGTATGCGACCTCGATTCTGGGTATGGCAGCTTGCCCAGCCGCGCTGCTGATAACTAGATGCAGATCCTCGTGGAGACTCAGCAAATCGAGCTCGCGCACCTCGGCCGGGCGCGCGTGATGCACGTTGCCGCCCTCAACGACGGTGACGCGAACGCCTGGTGGCCTGCTTCAGCAGCAACGCCGTCCAGATGCCCCCAAACGAGCCGGCCAGCGTCGGCACCCAAAGCATCAAGGAGTGGACCCGCGGACCCCTCGGAGCGTTCCGCGCCGAGTTCTCGATCGTGCCGCGCGACGTCGAGGTCGCGGGCCCGGACTGGGCCTTCGAACTTGGCTTCCACGAATCAGCCTGACACCCGAGAACCGGTGGCGAGCCGCTGCGCGACAGCGGTGAGTCCACACCATCTACCAGCGACGGCCAGACGACGGCTGGGTGACCGCCAACGACATCAGTAACAGCGAACGTTCAGCCGCAGAGCCCACCCGCGGGCTGACGGCACCTCAGCCGCATGCCACCGCACCGGCTCGCCGAGTGAGATCGAAGCAGCGCGCTCGATGCACAGCGAGCCCAGTCGGCCTCTGCGTCAAAGCCACGATGGTCAAGTGCTGCGAAGCTTCCTCGCCGATGATGCACTGTTGGGCGAGTATCTCCGAGAGCAGGAAAGGCTGCGAGCTCCGCGCTTGCCCGCGGGATCCGACGACCGCCGCGATCGCGGCGTTGCTGCCGTCTTACCTGCCGTGTCTCAAGCGTTTACACCTAACCAGCACGGCTCTCCCTGGTCTCACGGGTCGATGAACGCGGTCATACGAATCGACACGAGGACGTCGGGTATCTCGACGCCGAGCTTGGCGACATAGCGAGTCGGCGGCTCGGCCGGGAACCATTTCGCATACTCCTCGTTCATGCCCGCGAAGTCCGCGGGGTCGGTCAGGAGGACGCCGACCTCCACGACGTGCTCCAGCTCTGCACCCGCCTGGCGCAGGATGGCCTGGCAGTTGAGGAGCGCCTGCCGCGTCTGCTCCTGAATCGTCAAGCCTGCGAGGTTTCCGCTCGCAACGTCCACGCCGACCAAGCCAGACACGTAGATGTGCTGGCCGGCCCGTACTGCCTGGCTGTACAGCGGTGAGGACGGAGCCTCGGGTGTATTGATGACCTTCCGCACGCGCGAAAAGCCTATTCCGACTCACCATCGGCGTGCAGAACGCGCGGGCGAGACGGCGACGTCGTGTCCGGCCCGCAGGCCCTCAGCCTCGCGTGAATCGCCGCCCGTGCGCGATCGAAGATCGCCGGGTCGCCCTGGAGGATGAAAGACGTGTTTGCCGCCACGAGAAGCGCTTGAAGCTCGAATGCCAGTTGCGCCGGGTCGGGCGTGGCCTCGAGTTGGGCGAGCTCGGCGGCCTCGCGCGCGAGGCGTTCGAGAAGCGACAGCCATTCGAGGCGTTGGGCGAGGATCGCGTCGTGCACCGGCCCCGGCCGGGTGCCCACGTCGACTGCGGCCGCCGCAAAGAAGCAGCCGCCCGGAAACACGCGGCGCTCGACGTGGGAGAGGAAAGCCTCGCAGGCGGCCAGTAGGCGCTCGATCCCCCTGGGTGCGCTCAATGCTGGGACCAGGACCTGCTCGACGAACGTTCGCCGAGCCGAGTCGATCGTGGCCAGCTGCAGCTCCAGCTTGGATCCGAAGTGGGCATAGAGGCCGCTCTTGCTCATCCCGGTCGAGCTGGCGAGCTTCCCGATGGATAGGCCCTCGAGCCCGTCGATGGTCGCCAGCCTTGCAGCCTCGTCGAGGATCGCCTCTCTGGTTCGCTGGCCCTTGGTCGGGGCTGCGCTGACTCGACTCACGCCTCAACTATAAAGGAACGAGCGTGCTATTCTCCGCCAGCTGAATAGAACGATCGTGCTTCTTGGGGGTCCAACGGGAAAGGTGGGAGCCGCATGACGCTGCACACGGACTATCTCGTCGTGGGGGGCGGGGCGAGTGGCCTGGCGTTCGCCGACACGCTCATGGCCGAGTCGGGGGACCTGGAGGTGATCGTGATCGACCGCCGCGAGGAAGTGGGTGGTCACTGGCTGAACGCGTATCCGTTCGTGCGCCTGCATTCACCGTCCGCGTACTACGGCGTGAACTCGCTCGCCCTGGGCGAGGACCGCGTCGATCTGGCAGGCGAGAACGCCGGCTACTACGAGCGGGCTTCGGGCGATGAAGTCCGTGAGCACCTCGCCGAGGCCGGCTCTCAACTCATCGCGTCGGGTCGGGCCCGCGTTCTCACTCGCCACGAGCATCTCGGTTACGGCAGTGAGGGTGAGCGGGTTCGGGACCTGGCAACGGGTGCGATCCACGAGATCTCGGTTCGCCGCAGGCTGGTAGACGCGCGATACCTGGAGGGGTCGATCCCCGCGACCCACCCGGCCCCGTTCGAGGTCGCTGCCGGCGCCCGGCTCGTCCCGGTCAACGACCTGCCCGCTGAGGCGCCGACGGCCTCCTCCTTTGTAGTGCTCGGCTCGGGCAAGACGGCCGCCGACGCGTGCAACTGGCTTCTCGAGAACAACGTGGAGCCCGACCGGATTCGCTGGCTTCGCCCTCGCGACGCTTGGTTCTACGACCGCCGTCACTTCCAGCCGCTGGAGCAGGTCGGGGCGATCATGGAGGGTGTGTCCCTCGATGCCGAGGCCGGCGCCGCGGCGGAGAGCATCGCGGACATCTTCGAGCAGCTGGAGGCTTCCGGGCGAGTGGTGCGCATCGACCCCGCGCAGTCCGCGACGATGTTCCGCGGCACGATGCTGAGCTCGGTGGAGCTCGATGCACTGCGACAGATCGAGAATGTCGTGCGGCTTGGCCGCGTGCGACGGCTCGAGGCTGATCGGATCGTCCTCGAGCACGGCGAGGTCACGACCGGTCAGCAGACGCTGCACGTGGACTGCACGGCGCCCGGCCTGTCCGGTGCACCCGCGACGCCGATCTTCCAGCCCGGCCGAATAGTGCTCCAGCAGGTCAGACATCTCTCGCCCTGTTTCAACGCCGCGCTGATCGGGTTCGTCGAGGCTCACCGCGACGACGACACCGAAAAGAACCGGCTCTGCCGGCCAAACCCGTACCCGAGCGGCATCGAGGACTGGCCGCGGATGGTGAGCCGCACATGGAAGAGCGAAGGGCGCTGGCTGAGCGAATCCGATGTCTCAGCTTGGGTGGCCGCGAGCCGGCTGAACCTGATCAAGGCCCTGCCCGAACACGCCACCGAGCCGAACGTGCAGGCGGCCATCGAGCGATACCTCAGCAACGTCACCGCCGCCGTCGAGCGGCTCGATGAGCTCGGCCGGCGGCTCGAGCCAACTCCCGCTCGCTCATAGCCGTCAGCGATCTGTGCGCAACGCCTCGTCCACGTACTACGGGCGTGACCCAGTAGGTGACCTCGCCGAACGGGGCTGCCAGACTCCGCGTTGGGATGGTGAGCGCCCTCGAACAGCGCGCTGTGGCGGCGGCCACCGCGGTTGCCTCCTCGCACGGGTTGAAGACCGGCGAGGCGGTCATCATCAACTCGGCAAGCAACGTGCTGGTGCACATGCGCCCCGCGCCCGTCGTCGCTCGCGTGATGACGGGAACAGTCGCGCTTCACGACGATCCTCGGACCTGGCTCGAGCGTGAGGTCTCGGTGCTCGAGTTCCTGGTGGCTTCGGGACTGGCTGTGGCACCCAGCCGCGTGATCGCGCCGGGGCCGCACTGCCACGACGGTCTGTGGATGACTTTCTGTGAGTGGATTCCCGGCGTCGAGCCGCGGCCTGATCGGCAGGCGGCGGCGGTCGAGCAGGCACGCGAGCTCGGCCGGATGCTGAGAGATCTGCACCAGGCGCTGCGACCTTACGACGGCGTGCTGGGCGGGTTGCATGATCTTCGCGAAGACATCCAGCGTCTGCTCGGCCGGCTGCGAGCGGACGACGCCGATCAGCGCGCCTCTATCTGCTCGCTGGGCGAGCGGCTGGACGCGCTGCGAGCGGTCGTCTTCGAGTCGAGCCTCCCGACCCAGCCGCTGCACGGGGACGTCTCGCTGCCCAACCTGCTGCGCACGCGGCGCGGCCTCGTCTGGAACGAACTTCGAGGACACATTCCGCGGCCCGGTCCACTGGGATCTGGCCAGCGCAATCGGCAGTCTGAGAGCTGGTGGGGCGGAAACACGCTGTGTCAGCGAGATGCTCGACGCCTACGGCTGGAACGATGAGCGAGACCTCGCACCGTTCTTCGCCGCTCAAGACGTGTATGACGAGATCTGGCAAATGTATGACCGGCAGCGACGCCGCTCCTGGCGCGCAGCGGGGTCTTGACAGATTCGGCTCGTCGCTGGATGGATCGGTGGCGAGATGGGAGCGAGCGGGCCGCCCATGTCGCTGGCGGGGAGTGCGCATCGTGTCGGCTGCCGCTGCCGAGCCGGCGCTCGTGCGCCTCTAGCGCTACTTCGCAGCTGCCGCAGAACCAGTCGCAGGAACGGCTCTGCTGAGTTCTCTGCGTGACTTGATGCCAAGCTTGATGAACACCTTCCGCAGGTGCCACTCGACCGTTCGCGGGCTGAGGAACAGCTCGGCGCCGATCTCTGCGTTCGTCTGTCCCTCGATTGCGAGGCGTGCGATCTGCAGCTCCTGCGGCGTGAGCTCGTCGCGCGGATCGTCCTGGCGCTTACGGAGTACCCCTCCCGTGGCCTCGAGCTCTCTCCCGGCGCGAGCGGCGAATGCACCGGCGCCCATCGCCGCGAATTGCTCGTGCGCCTCTCGCAGTTGCTCGCGTGCATCAAGCCGGCGGCCGACATGGCGAAGCCATTCACCGTAGACCAGGCACGCCCGCGCTCTTGACAGCGACAGCCTGGTGCGCGACAGGAGGCTGATGGCCTCGCGGTAGAGCGCTTCGGCGTTGTCGTCGTCGGCTAGAAGCGCGTTTGAGTAAGCCGCGAGGCCCAGCGCCCAGTTTGTTCCACTCGCGTTGGCGCGCTCGTTCAGGCGGTTGAGCGCGTCTGCAGCCTCCTCGGGAGCGCCTGCGCGCGCTGCAGCCTCGATCAGCTCAGGCAGAACCATCGCGGTGAAGCCAAGCTCGGTGGCGAAGTTGGTCGCCGCCCTGGCGGCCGCCAGAGCCTCGTCGTACAGGCCCAGCCCGTTATAGAGGACGGCCGCGGAATGCTGAACGACACTCAGGCCCATGCCCTCACCTTTGTTGCTCGCCTCTGCGGTGGCGTGCTCGATCAGCGCGCGCGCCTCGGGCTCCAGGCCCTGATTGCATGCAAGTGCGAGCGCACCGTAGGGGGGCAAGCGGCTGCCCGTGGCTCCTGTGACCGCTTCAAGCTCTCCCAGCAACACCGCAGCCTCGGCAAGCTCGCCCGTGTAGAGGTACATGCCCATGCGCGATGTGAGGGCCACCGGTAGAACCGACAACGCCCCTGCTCGGCGGGCGGACTCGATGAGTCGTGTGCACAGGGCGTCGTAGCTTTCGTCGTCCCACAGGTCGCGTGCGACCTGTACGGCAATCCACAGCCATCGAACGGCGTCCTCGTCGGAGCGCTCGTCGGCGCGAACGGCTTCCAACGCGCCCTTCAGCAGTGGAGCCGCCGCCCCATAGCCATCGAGAACCGCAGTTGAGATGCCGTCGAGGAGCAGGTCGACCTGACGGCTCGGCTGCACCGCCGATGGTCCAGCGCGCGCCGCGGTGGCAACCTCGACCACGCCGGCGGGCTCAAGGTGGAGACCGAAGAACCTCGCAGCAGCAAGCGCCTCCAAATACGTGTCTCGGGACCGCGCGGGGTCAAGCGTCTCGAGTCGCTTCGCCGCGCGCAGGAGCAGCGGCGAGGCGTCGCGTCCCCGGCTCGCGGAAAACGCTATGTGCCCGCGGAGCAGATCTATCCGAGCGCGCTGGTGCTCATCCAGAGGGCAAGCCTCCGCGGCTGCCAGGAGGGCGCTGGCGCGATCCGGAACGCCCGCGAGCTGCTTGGCCTGGGCTGCTCTGAGAGCCCGCTCACCCCGCTGTGCTGGGTCGGGCGACAGGGCTGCCGCGCGTTCCAGGAACGCTGCCGCTGCCGCGAACCCTCCGCGTGCGTGCGCGCGCCCAGCCGATCGCTCGAGCTCGTCGGCGACCTCGGCAGCCGGTCCTGGCGCAGCATGCGCGCGATGCCAAGCGCGGCGATCGGGATCCAGTGCTCCGTCCGTCGCCTCCGCGAGCGCGGCGTGCGCGCTGCGCCGCTCGGCCGGCGACGCCGCGCGATATACCGCCGAGCGCACGAGGGGATGGCGAAAGCGCACGCGCGCGCCAATCTCGATGAGATCATCCGCCTCGGCGGCGGTGGCCGCCGCGATGGCAATCCCCAGGCGCTGTGCCGCGCGCCACATCAGCAGCGGCTCTCCGAGAGGATCGGCGGCGGCCACCAGCAGGAGGCGCTGCGTGTCGGCTGGTAGGCGCGCGTATCGTCGCTGAAAGCTCTCCTCGATCTGGTCGGGGAGCGTGGGGCCCGACGGGAGACCGAATCCGCCTGCCAGCTGCGCGGGCGTCAAACCCCGTGGCAGTTCCAGCAGCGCCAGCGGGTTGCCGTGAGTTTCGGCAACGATGCGCGCCCGAACGCGCTCATCGAGGGGCCCGGTGATGACGGAGTCGAGCAGCGCGCGTGCGTCGACCTCGTTGAGGCCGGCGAGGCTGAGCTCGGGCAGGCCGCTCAGCTCCTCCCGGGTTTCCGATGTGCGCACCGCCAGTACCAGTGCGACGGACTCGGCGGCCAGCCGGCGCGCGACAAACGCCAGCACCTGCACCGATGCCGTGTCAAGCCACTGTGTGTCGTCCACCAGACAGACAAGAGGCCTTTCCGTTGCCACCTCCGCCAACAGGCTGAGCACCGCCAAGCCGACGAAGAACCGGTCAGGCGCGCGGCCATCCGCGAGCCCGAAGGCTGCGCTCAACGATTCGCGCTGCGGATCGGGGAGGCGCTCGAGGCCCCCCATCAAGGGTGTGCAGAACTGGTGCAAGCCCGCGTACGCCAGTTCCATGTCCGACTGCGCGCCGGTCATCCGAACGACCGTGCACCCGGAGGACTGCTCGGCTAGGTAGCGCAGCAAGGCCGTCTTGCCGATCCCCGCCTCACCCCGGATCACCATCGAGCGACTCTCTCCCAGACGGACTGCTTCCAGCAGCTCCTCCAGCGCCCGGAGCTCGGATCGCCGGCCGTACAGCTGCGGAGCGGGGTCACTGCTCCACATTCGGGGTCCCCGGCCTCGTTGCAGTGCCCGCTAACGGCCGCCGGCGCGGCAGAGGCACAGCTGACGACTTGCAACGGCCGCGCCGGGTGCCGGCCGGCGGCGCATGGCAGGAAGACAACTCGAGCACCAGCCTGGGCATTGGACGAGCTGGCTTCATCGTCGCGACCTGGTTATACCAGTGGACGTTCAGCTCCTATGCGGCGCAGGGTGGCGGGCAAGCTCGATCTGCGGTTGCATTGCCTGCTCGCCGCCGAGCCGTGCTCCCTGCGCCCCAGATGGCCGGGGGTGCCATCAAGAAACTTGCTCACCGGGCGCCCGGGGCCGACACACCGCGGTCGCGTGCCCGCCGTGGTGCCATTCACGGGTCTGCCAGGGGTCGACTAGGGCTTCGCACGGGGGCGATCGGACTCGGCGCGCGCCAGTGTGAGCCCACCAGACACCTACTAAGCGAAGGAGGCCACGTTGAGCGCGATAGACGTGAGCAGCGAGACCCCGAACGGGAGCGTCGACGCCGGGCAGGTGAACATGATGCTCGAGGTCGTTGTCGTGCCTGTCTCAGACGTCGATCGGGCCAAGCGCTTTTACAGCGAGCGCCTCGGCTGGCGTCTCGACGCCGACTTCCCCGTCAGCGTGGACTACCGGGTCGTGCAGCTGACGCCTCCCGGATCCGGCTGCTCGATCATCTTCGGTCACGGCGTCACGACGGCCGTGCCGGGTTCGCTCCAGGGGCTGCAGCTGACTGTCAGCGACATCGACGCTGCTTGCCGGGAGCTCGCGACGCGGGGGGTGCAGCTCGACGTGTTCCACGACGCGACGGGCATCTTTCGTCACGCAGGGTCCGACGGCCGTCTGGCGGGCCCTGATCCGGCTCGTGCCGACTATGGGTCGTTCGGCTCCTTCAGTGACCCGGACGGCAATGGCTGGCTGATTCAAGAGGTTCGCGTTCGCGCCGCGGGGCGCTGAGCCGAGCCGGCTCGCGACCGAGTTGCAGGTGAATGCCGGCGCGTGCATGGCCCCGGCACCGGTCCGAGCCCAGGAGCCAAGGGCCTGCGGCCGAGCAGCTGTCCAAGCGGTGCGCGGAATTGACAGACACAGCTTTCAGAGATCACCTACATGAACGGAGAGCAAGACATGAACGGTGGCAAGGCCGGCGATGGGATACTCCCGCGGACGGGCGGCTCGGCCCGTGACATGACCCCTCCACGAGCAGGGAACGCGCCTCTGACCTCTGGCGCCAGCGGCATCAGCGGTCACTCCGGCTTGACCGACATCGCCGGCAGGGAGCTACAGGCGACGGTCCGCGAGCTGCTCTGGCTGGTGCTGGCTGCAAAGCAGCTGCACTGGACCGTTGTCGGACCCCTGTTTCTCGGTGTTCACCGCTTCTTCGACGAGCTCGCAGCATCCTGGATGGAGCACGCGGATCTCCTCGGCGAGAGGTGCGTCGCCGTGGGCTTCTGGCCGAACGGCCAAGCCGGTGCGATCACGGGCGACCGCGATCTCACCGAGCTCGAGCCTGGGCCCGTCCCGGACCTCGAAGCTCTGAAGCTCCTCGGTGATCGGGTCGCGGTCGTGGTCGCGCGCTGCCGCGGCCGGATCAGGGAGGTCGGCTCTGTCGATGCGATTACCGAAGGTGTCCTGGTGGGCGTGGCCGGCACGCTCGAGCAGCAGCTGTGGATGCTGCGAGCGCAGCAACCCGCTGACACGCCAGCGGGTTCCGAAGATGGCTGCGCGGCAGGCGAGCACTCCGGTGCTTCGTCTGCGGGGTACCTCAGTGACGTTTGAGATAGCGCTCGGCGCATTCGGGGCGCTGCTGATGCTCGGCGCGGTCCTGTCGGGAGTTGCGAGCCGCGGCATGCTCTCGCTGATTCTTGTCTTTCTGGTCGGTGGCTTCGTGCTCGGCCCCGGGGTTTCCGGCGCGCTGAGGTTGCACGCGACGTCAGGGTTCGTTTCTGACCTGACGGTGGCCGCGCTCATCGTGATCCTGTTTCGCGACGGGCTCGAGGTTGAGAGCGAGATGCTCAGAGCGCACTGGCGGTTGCCTGCCCGCAAGCTCGCAATCGGGCTCCCGATCACGGCGGGAATCGTCGCCCTGGTCACGCGCCTGGCTGTCGGCCTGCCGTGGCTTCAGTCGTGCCTCGTGGGAGTGCTGTTGGCCCCGACCGACCCCATGTTGTCCTCGGGCGTCGTGTCCGACCCGCGCGTGCCCGCGGTGGTGAGGCACTCGCTCAATCTGGAGTCGGGGTTCAACGACGGGCTGGCACTGCCTGCCGTACTGGCCCTGGTGGATGCCCTGGAAACCACATCGCACGGGTTCGTGTGGTGGAGGTTCGCACTCCAGGACATCGGCGTCGGAGTGCTCTTCGGCCTGCTCTGCGGGCTCTTTGCTTCGACGGTGATGCCCCGCGCGAGGGGCGCTTCGATCGAACCCCATCAGGTGGCGGTCTTCGGTCTCGGCGTCGCGTTGGCGACTTTCTCCGCCACAGTGCTGCCGCCTCACGGCAACGGCCTGATCGCGGTCTACACCTGCGCCATCGTCCTCGGCTCCCGACGGCCAGACCTGCCCGAGGCCATGATCGAAGGCACCTCCGCGCTGGCTGAGATGGTGAAGGTCGGCGTGTTCGGGGTATTCGGGTCGCTGCTCACGCTCAACGGCCTCTCCACCATGGGTTGGGGAGCTGTGGCGGTGGTGCTCGGTGCGCTGGTGCTCGCAAGGCCGGTGGCGGTCTGGATCGCTCTGGCGGGCACACAGCTCGGGAGCTCGACAAAGGCGTTCATGGCGTGGTTCGGACCGAAGGGCGCGGCCACGATCACGTTCTCGCTGTTGGTGTCGGGGCGCGCGATCCCTCATGCGAGCGAGATCTTCGACATCACAGCGCTCGCGGTGGTTGCATCCGCCGTTGCCCATGGGCTCACCGAGACGAGCGGGATTCGGCATATTGCCGGCACCGGCGGGCTACGCACGGACGCTGAATTACGCGGGGTCCCGGCCCGCATCGAACATGGCCGTGATCGCGCTGCGCCCCGTGTCGCTAGAACATCCTCCCAAGCTCCTTCCGAGACGTGATGCCCAGCTTGGAGAAGACTTTCCGCAGGTGCCACTCGACGGTGCGCGGGCTCAAGAACAGGCGGGCTCCGATCTCGGGGTTGGAAAGGCCTTCGGCGGCCAGTGAAGCAATCTGGCTCTCCTGCGCCGTGAGGTCATCGCGACTCTCGTAGGTGCGCTTTCGCGCCTTGGCACCCGTGGCCTGCAGCTCACGCCGCGCCCGCTCGGCGAACGCCTCCATGCCCAGTGCAGAGAACGCCTCATGAGATGCCCTGAGATGCTCACGTGCCTTCACGCGCTGACCCCCTCGTCTGAGCCACTCCCCGTACAGCAGGTGAGAGCGCGCGATCTCGGGCTTCAGCGGCGTTCGCGAGAGCCGCTCGAGGGCCTCGAGATAATGGGCACCTGCTTGATCTCCCTCGCTGCATAGCGCTCGTGCGCGCGCCAGCGTGCCCGCACCCCAGTCGGTCTCGCAACCTTCGACTGATCTCGCCAGGGCGTCGAGCGCGTGGGCGCTGGTCTCGGGCTTTCCGGTTCGAGCGCTCGCCTCGACCAACTCCGCCAACGCCCACGCGGACAGGAATGGCTGATGCGCGCCGTCGATGGCCTGCCGCGCCGCCGCGAGCGCCTGCTCATAACGACTCAGGCCGTTGTTGAGGACCGCTTCCGCGAATCGTGCGAATTGCACCGCCAAGCCCTCACCGCCCGCTTCGGCCGTCCTGGTCGCGGAGTCGATCAGCTCGACCGCAGCGCCCTCCTGACCCTGGTAGGCGCGGAGGAGCATCGCGCCGTAGGGCGCGATCCGGGTCTGGGTAGCCTCGCTGACAACGTCCGCCTCGGCGACCACGGTCGAGGCAGTCACGAAGTCGCCGCACCAACTGAGTGGGATCGCGAGCCCGCTGAGCGCCACCGATAGGAGGCTCAGCGCCCCTGCCTCCCGGGCGAGCTCGACCTGGCGGGAGATCACCGCGAGCCAGGACTCGAAATCCCACAACGTCACGGCTGCCGCGGCTGCTAGCCCTCCCCACTGAAGTCCTTTCTCCACTGAGATCTCGCTGCCGGAGAACGCGCGCGTCGCCATCCGCAGCGCCGGCGCCGCCGCGGCACATCCCTCGATGATCAACTCGGAGAGCGCGCTGAGCAAGAGATCGGACGGACGGCCCGACTGCATCGGAAGCCGAGACGAGAGCGCAGCCAGCGAGACATCACGCAGAGTGCATCCCCTAGACAGGCTGCCCGCGAACAAGGCGGCGCCCCAGGCGTCCAGGTAGGTCTCGAGCGCAAGCTCGTGGTCGAGTCCTTCGAGTGTCTGGGCCGCCCGCAGCAGTTGCACGGGCGCCTCGCTGCCGGCGGCGGTCGCGGACGCTATCTGTCCGCGCAGCAGATCTGATCGTGCTCTCTGCAGGTCGCTGCAGGAGGTGCGATCGATGCTCGTCACGAGCTGAAGCGCCGTCTCGAACCTGCCAGCCTGCACGCTGGCGTGTGCAGCAGCCAGCAGACGATCGGTGCGCCGGCTCGGCTCTGCCGTCAGCACAACGGCGCGCTGCAGAAAGGCCGCCGCAGCTGCCAGTCCGCCGCGCGCCCGCGCACGTGCGGAGCATCTCTCGAGCTCCAGCGCAACGGACTCGTCGGGTCCTGTGGCTGCAGCGGCAAAGTGCCAGGCTCGTCGATCGGGGTCAGCGGCCGGGTCGGTGGCGGCCCCGAGCGCGCGATGCACGGCCCGACGGTCAGAGATCGATGAGGCCCCATAGATCGCCGACCTGACCAGCGGGTGGCGAAAAGTCACTCGCTCGCCGATGTCCAGCAGCCCGTAGTCCTCGGACTCCGCAACCGCTGCGGGATCTATCCCCAGAAGGTCTGCGGCGCGCCGCAGGAGGATCGCGTCACCGATCGGCTCGGATGCCGCCAGCAGAAGCAGCGAGCGGGCTGCACCGGACGCGGCATCGATCCGCCGCAAGAAGCTTGCCTCGATCGTGCCGGCCAGCGAGCCGCGAGTTGGCAGCCCGAGTCCGTCGCCAAGCTCGGTGGTCTCCAGCCCGAGCGGCAACTCGAGGAGAGCCAGCGGGTTGCCCCCGGCCTCCGAGACGATCCGGTCACGGATGCGCTCATCGACGAGCATCGGGCCAGCCGACTCGAGTAGCGCCCGTGCATCCTCGTCGCTCAGGCCACCAACCTCGAGCTGGGGCAAACCCGCAAGTTCATCGCTGGGATCGCGCACCACGAGCACAAGACCCACTGACTCGGCGAGCAAGCGGCGAGCCGCGAAGGCCAGAGCGTGTGCGGATGCGGCGTCCAGCCACTGGGAATCGTCCACGAGACACATCACGGGACGGCTTCCCGCGGCCTCCGAGAGCAGGCTCAAGACACCGAGGCCAACGGTGAAGCGGTCCGGCGGAACTCCGGCGGTGAGCCCGAACACCGTTTCGAGCGCCGTCCGCTGCGGCCCTGGGATTCGTGGCAGCGAGCCGAGCAGGGGGGTGCAGAGCTGGTGCACCGCAGCGAACGCGAGCTCCATCTCAGATTCGATGCCGGACGCCTGCAGCACTCGCAGGTCGCCCGCGGTCTGGGCGACATACTCGAGCAGAGCCGACTTTCCCACCCCCGCCTCGCCTCGTATCACGAGCGCGCGACTTTCGCCCTCTCGTACAGCGCAGACGATCTCGTCGAGCACGGCGCACTCCTGGCGCCGTCCGCGCAACTCGGTATGCCCTTGCCGGGCCGGGAGGCGTTCAAACATCGGCCCTCAGGGAGCGTACATCAAGGCATCACCGGTGCTGATCACCCTGGACTCCCTCGCCTGCGGCGCGCGCAGCCGGCCTCCAGTGAGGGGACCAGTGTCAGTGACGGGGGCGAGACGGGCCCCTGCGGGCGACGATGGGATCGAGAGGTCGCCGCCGAGCAGGCGATGGCCAGCAGTGCCGAGCGTGCAGATTGATCCCGTGGTTCGAGACGGCAGCGATCAACGCGCCGGAGCGCCCGCCGCCGCCCCCCGAGGCGGCAGTGAACAAATCGTCTCCCCCCCGAGTCAGACAACCCACAAAGGAGCGAAGATGAGCGCTGCACTCAGCAAACGACGGCCGGCGGTTGACGCCGGTGGAGCGAAACGGGCGGAGCCCTCGATCGAGGCTGTGAAGGGCCTCATCGGTGGTAGGTGGCTCGCCCCGCACCCCGGAAGGGCGAGCAGGTCAAGGTGCACGACGTTGACACCCCTCGGGGCGGTCTCCCGCGGGCTTGCGGCTGGCGCGGTGGGCACTCTGGCGATGGACAGCCTGCTGTTCACACGCTACCGGCGAGCCGGCGGCTCGGACGGGTTCGCCGCGTGGGAGTTCTCCGCGGGACTGTCCAGCTGGACTGATGCGCCCGCCCCGGCACAGGTCGGCAAGCGCCTGCTCGAGGGCTTTCTGGGCCGCGAGCTTCCCGAGAGCCGAGCCCGAATCGTCAACAACGTCACCCACTGGGCTACCGGGCTCATCGCAAGCATGCAGTACGGGCTCGTTGCGGGCTCGCTGCGACGGCGGAGAGTCAGCTACGGCGTGCCGTTCGGAGCCGGCGTATGGTCAGCGGGCTACGCGGTGCTGCCAGTCGCCGGAATCTACCGTCCGATCTGGCGCTATGACCGCAGGACACTGTCGAGGGATCTCACAGCGCACTTGGTCTTCGGCCTCAGCACAGCCGCCACCTTCCGGCTGCTGTCGGCCTCCGCGGGCTCTCGATGAGTGGCTCGCGCTCACCGGGCACCGTTGTACCCACGCCGCGGCCGGCGCACGAAAGGAGGAACCCATGTCCCGGACGGTTGCCGATGTGCTCATAGCGACGCTCAGGGGGTGCGGAGTGCAACGCGTCTACGGTCTGCCAGGGGATTCCCTGAACGGCCTGACCGATGCGCTGCGCCGCGACGGAGCGCTTGAGTGGGCGCACGTTCGCCACGAGGAGACGGCCGCGTTCGCTGCGGCGGGAGAGGCCGCCGTTACCGGCAACCTCGCGGTGTGTGCGGCAAGCTGCGGGCCCGGGAACCTCCACCTGATAAACGGCCTGTTCGATGCACACCGCAGCAGGGTTCCGGTCCTGGCGATCGCGGCACATATCCCCCGCGAGGAGATCGGAGGAAGCTACTTCCAGGAAACCCACCCGGAGGTGCTGTTCCGCGAGTGCAGCGTTTACTCGGAGCTCGTGAGCGTAGCCTCGCAGCTACCGCGTCTGCTTGAGATCGCCATGCGCTGCGCCATCGAGCGGAGCGGGGTGGCTGTCCTCGTGATCCCCGGCGAGATCCTCACGCATGAGGCCCCGCCGGGACGCAAAGCCCGCCGAATCCGCGCGACAGTCTCAATTACACGCCCGCACGAGAAGTCTCTCCGCGAAGCCGCGGATGTTCTGAACAGGGCCGCGAGGGTAACCATTCTCGCTGGAGCCGGCTGTCGAGGCGCGCACGACGAGCTGCTCCAGGTGGCTTCCGCGCTCAAGGCCCCGGTCGTCCATGCGCTTCGTGGCAAGGAGTACGTCGAACACGACAACCCCTTCGATGTCGGAATGACAGGGCTGCTCGGCTTCACCTCGGGCTACCGCGCGATGGAGCACTGTGACGCGCTGTTGATGCTGGGGACCGACTTCCCCTACCGGCAGTTCTATCCAGACTCGGTGCCGATCGTGCAGGTGGACATCCGCGGCGAGCACATCGGCAGGAGGGCTCCCGTCGACATCGGACTCGTGGGGAGCGTGAAGGACACCGTCGCCGCATTGCTCCCCCTCGTCGATCGCCATCGTGAGACCGCGCATCTCGCAATGATGACCTCTCACTACCAGAGGGCGCGCAAGCGACTCGACTCGCTCGCCGATATCCGTGGCGACCGCGGCCCGATTCAGCCCCAGGCCGCTGTTCGCGTCATCGATGAGCTGGCTGAGGAGGACGCGGTGTTCCTCGCCGACGTGGGGACGCCCACCCTGTGGGCTGCGCGCTACCTGCACATGAACGGCCGCAGGCGGCTGCTTGGTTCGTTCAATCACGGAACAATGGCGAATGCGCTCCCGCAGGCGATAGGTGTGCAAGCGTCACATCCTGGGCGCCAGGTAATTGCGCTCTCCGGCGACGGTGGCCTTGCGATGATGTTGGGCGAGCTGCTCACGCTGCGACAGCTGCGGCTAGCGGTGAAGGTGGTGGTCCTGAACAACGGAGCTCTGGGCTTCGTCGAGCTGGAGATGAAGGCCAACGGCATCGTCAACTTCGCCACCGAGCTGGAGAACCCCAGCTTCGCCGAGATCGCGCGTGCGATCGGCCTCCACGGGGTGCGGATCGATAGTCCCGCAGCACTTGGAACCGATCTGCGGGCAGCGCTCTCGACCGATGGGCCGGCGGTGATCGAGATCATGACCGCGAGACAGGCGCTCGCCCTGCCGCCGAGGATCTCTGCGGCTCAGGCATCCGGGTTCGCCCTGTGGGCCACGCGGAGCATTCTCGACGGGCGCGCCGACGCAGTCCTCGAGGTTGCCCGTACGAACCTTCGCGAGCTCACACTCGAGTGACACGCGCCACGTCGCACAAGGCGCTCGCAGCGGGCGACAGGGTACTCGGCCGCCCGATACCCGCCAGCGCCGTTGATGCGCCGGCCACCGCTCAGCAGAAGATCGCCTCTGGTAGGAGGGCGCTGACGATGTACTGGCCACCGTCGACGATCTCGGAGACCTTCAGATCGACCGCGAGGCTGCAGAGCACGTAGGCGTCCTCGGCGGTCAGGCCGTAGTGTGAGGAGATGTGAGCGATCATGGCCCGCACCGCGTCCTTGGATGCTCTGAAGAGGTCGCCTCCCACCCCGGTTGTCCCGAAGAACGGTGCGCCGTCGACCCGCGGTGTAAGCGGCCCGGGAGACCTGAACTGCGGCCCCGGGATTGACCGGCCCTTGGTGAGGGAGAACCGCAGCGCGGCATACATGGGTGCCTCGATGCCGGTCCCGCATACCTCGCCGTCGGCCTGTGCGCCATGGGCGTCGCCACAGGAGAACAGCGCGTCCGGGACCTCTACGCGAAGGTATAGCGAAGAGCCGCTGACGAGCTGCCGGATGTCCATGTTGCCGCCGAAGGTGCCCGGCCTCACCACGGGCTGCTCGACCGCGCCGGCTGGGCAGACGCCCATGGTCCCGAAGTACGGCGCGAGCGGGATCCTGACGTTATCGGCGAGGTGGGCCGCCGCTCCGTCGGACAGGTCGAACACACGTAGGTAGGCGGTCGGGAACTCCTCGGTCAGCAGACCGAACCCCGGCAGGATCCCGGTCCATCCCCAGCCTTGGGTCTGAACGTCGAGAACGTCGATCTGCAGGACGTCACCGGGCTCGGCGCCCCCGACGCCGATCGGGCCATTCAGGGGGTACGCACGCGACCAATCGAAGTTCTCGAGCACGGCCGCGCCCGAGCCTGGCGCCACCTGATTATCGCTGATATCGCGCGTCCAGAGGACGACGGTGTCTCCTGAATCGATCATGAGTGCCGGCTGGTTGCGAGCGTCCCATTTGTAATGGGCCTGCGTGTCGGGCAGGTAGTGGGTGCGGGGCATGGGGGGACCTCCCTTGTCTTGGGGCGTGGGTCGAACAAGACTCGCGTCGTTCACGCGGTGTCGCCCCCGGAGCCGCCCCTGGTTCGCTCACTGGTTGCGGCGGGCAGGCCGACTCGCACCGTCCCGGCTCCGAGCAGTGTCAGATCCGGGGCTTGACCAGGGCACTCACGGGCGCCTCGCTGCGATCCCGCTGCGAGGGTTGGATCAACGTGACAAGCAAGTGGCGCGACGGGCGAGCAGGACAGCCCCGTCCATGCCGGAGAGGAACGACATGATCCAGCAGCAGCCCCAAGCAGGCTCGGTCGCACCCGTGCCCAGAGGCCTTGCCATCTCTCGTGAGAGCATGGCCGATACGTGCACTTCGACCGTGCGCGAAAGCTCTCCGGGAGCCACGTCTTCCGAGAGGCTGAAGACCCTTCAGGCGGTCCTGCTGGCGAGCGCCGAAGAGACGGCCGTCGCAAAGCGGGAAGCTCTCACCCTACGTCGGGAGAACGCTCACCTCGTGCTGAGGCTGGCCGCAAGCGAGTCGCGCTTGAGGGGGCCGAGCGAATGACGACGATCTCCGTCCCAGGCACCCCGCTTGGCGCGCTTGAAGGTCAGGTCGCCCGCGCCCAATCGGGGGATCCGGGTCGCTACTACATGGGTGAGCGCTGCGGCGGGGGTTGTCGCGTTGTGGTGGTCGACGCCGCGTGCGCGCGGCCGCTGATGGCTCGCACGCGCGACCCGCTCTGGAGCTTCTGCTGGGGGCGTCAAAGCGCGTCGGCCCGGGAGCTCGCTTGGGCGATGCTCTATGACAGCACCGGCGATGGCGCAGTCGCCGACGACTGGTGCGGCGCCTTCAGCACCGAGGTCATCGCGACCCTGCCGCACGACCGGTTCGGCTTGGCGGTGTCCGGGGTCCTGGCATGGCTCGAGTGCGACGCGGCCCTGCCGCACGACCGGCTCGGTGTGTCGGTGTCGGGGGTCCTGGCAGGCCTCGAGTGCGACCAGACACCGGTAGAGGTGCAAAAGACGCTTCACCGAACACCGCGGCGCCCAAGTCTCCTGACGCAACCCGCGGAGTATCTACATCCAATCGCTACGAGAAAGCGAGCAGGCAATGACCGTCACACATCTGTCTAGCCGAAGCAACGGGACGGTGCACGAGTTTGCGCCCGCGCCCGTCCTCGAGGATGCGGCACAGTCCTTCGTGCAAGCCACCGCGCATCCGCCGTTCCTGTTCGAACTTGGTCCCCGGGAGGGCCGCCGAGCGGTCGACGAGGCACAGGCCGGCGACGTGCCGCGGCCCGAGGCACGCATCGAAGACGTCGAGGTTCCCGGAGGTCCCAGCGGCACCGTGTCTGTCCGCATCCTGCGGCCAGTGGGCGCGACGGGTGTGCTTCCCGTCATCGTCTACGTGCACGGGGCGGGGTGGGTGTTCGGCAACAGCCACACCCACGATCGCCTGGTCCGCGAGATCGTGTCGGGAACGGGGGCCGCAGTTGTGTTTCCCAACTACAGTCTCTCTCCGGAGGCGCGTTATCCGACCGCGATCGAGGAGATCTACGCGGTGCTCGAGTGGGTCGCCCGCAGCGGCTCCGAGCACGAGCTCGATGGCGCGCGCGTGACTATCGCCGGGGACTCCGTGGGCGGCAACATGACAGCGGCTGTGACGCTGCTGGCGAAGGCACGCTCCGGGCCGAGGCTGGGAGCTCAGGTGCTGTTCTATCCGGTCACGGACGCCGCGTTCGAGACACAGTCCTATCAGCAGTTTGCGGAGGGATACTTTCTGCGGCGGGACGCGATGGTCTGGTTCTGGGACCAGTACACGACGGATCCGATCGAGCGCCAGCAGATCACGGCGTCGCCTCTGCGCGCGACACCCGAGCAGCTCCAGGGGCTTCCGCGAGCGCTGGTCATCACGGCGGAGGCAGACGTGCTGCGCGACGAGGGCGAGGCATACAGCCGCAAGCTGCGAGAAGCAGGAGTGGATGTCGTTGCAACCCGCTACGGGGGAGCGATACACGACTTCGTGATGCTGAACAGCCTCAGGGGAACGAGCGCAGCGCAGGCAGCCATATCGCAGGCGGTTGAGTTCCTGGGGACGGCACTAGCCGAAGCGTGAAGCTGAGCGACGAGCTGGAGGCCTGGCGAGCCACGGACGGCGAGCTGAGTCTTCAGAGCCTGACCAGTGTGTTCCGCGAGCGCAGCTTCGCGATCGCCTTCGCGGTGCTGCTGGCGCTGCCCGCACTACCACTTCCCACGGCGGGCGCAACCCACGCATTTGAGGCGATCGCGATCCTGCTGGCGTGCGAGATGATTGCCGGCAGAGGCAGCATCTGGCTACCGCGCCGCTGGAGGCAGGTCACGCTTGATGGCGAGCGAGGGCAGCGGATCCTCTCTGGGCTCATCGCGCTCACGCGTCGGCTGGAGCGATTCACTCGGCCTCGTCTCTCCGGGACGTTCCGAAGACGAGCGAGCACAGTCGCATTCGGCACGCTGGTGATCGCTGGGGCGCTGGGTGCATTCGCCGCTCCGCCGTTTTCCGGTCTGGACACGCTACCTTCTCTGGGCGTGGTGCTGCTCTCCCTCGCCGTGCTCTTCGAGGACGCCCTCATCGCTCTCTTGGCGATCGCTCTCCTCGCCACCGGAATCGCGCTCGAGATAGCGCTCGGGTCCGCAGCGATCTCGGCGCTGGCAACGCTCGCGTGACCGCGAGCACGATCGCGCCCGTCGTTCAGGCGAGCTCGAGCAGGGGGAACGCCCTGTGCCTGCGTGGCGGCACGAGGAAGTTCTGTCTGCGGGTCGCCGTGATGAAGCGCTCGATACCGAGGTTGGCCGGCGGCACCGAGAAGCGCTCTGCGAGGTCCAGCGAGGCCTGGCTGCGGCGCATCGTGGCGAACTGTTCGGCCGTCGGCACGAAGATGCTGAAGTGGAGCTTTGGCTGTGCCGAGCCGTCGGGCACGTCGAGCGTGTCGTAGCCGGGCCCGTCCGCGCGGATGTGCAGCGGCGTGCCCTTTGCCGTGCGGCTCGTGCGCTGCAGGGCGGTCGTGTGGCCGATGTGGGGTTGTTTGTCGAAGGTGCCAGAGCCGCTGGCTTCGTGTTCGGCTGCGGTCGTGCCTCGGAAGGCGTTGCGCACACCCGCCGGACCGCCGCCGTCTGTGAACTGATCGGTGTTGCCTTTGGACGGCGGCGGGGCTGACGCGAACATCTCGCTCACGCGTCGCTCGAAGACTTCCCCGGGCCTCGCGTAGAACTGCTCGAGGTCCTGGATGAGGTGCGAAAGGTGCACCACCGAGCCTTTGTCGAAGTAGTCACCGGGCAGCGCCGTGGTGAGCCTCACGAGGCCCTTGCCGTCGAAGGTCACGATCGCCGGCGACCCACTGCTGCCGACCTGCTGGTCGACGAAGCCCATCCACATGTTCGATTCCGGGTTCAACGTTTCCGTATACGGGAGATCGTGTTCTTCGGCGATTCGACGGGGGAGGCCTACCTGATTGAACATCAGGCGCCGCGAGGTCGGCGTGAGCAGTCCTGCGAGCCGTGACGGTCCCTTGGCAAGGCCCGCCAGCTGTTCGGATTCGCCGCAGATCCACGCGAGGATTTCGTCGATGACCGCGAGCGAGTCGCTGCGCAGCATGAGCAGCACGTCGTTGGACTCGATCGCGACGGGGACCTGGAAGCGCTCCTTCGTTATGCCGGGGTTCAGCGAGGAGACGTCCGTCGGCCCTGGGAGGGCCTCCTCGAGCGCGTAGCGCGATTGTTCGGTGAGCAGTTTCGGCATGTGCGCCGCGACGAGTTCTCCGTTCATGCCTCCGGGCAGCAGATCGAAGTACGGGATCCCGTAAGCGATCGTCGTGAAAACGCCACTCGGCGAAAACGGGTAGGTGGCCTCGACCGTCGCGAGGGCCGTTTCAAGTGCGCTGCGGTCGCTAAGCGTAGGCGCGCGGCTGAGCGTGAATGTGGCGAACGTGGTGTAAACGGGGGCGAAGTGGACACGTACGCCGTCGATGGAGAACGCAGGAGCGAGGTGCGATTCGATTTCGAACTGTATTTCCGGGAGCCGCGGTGACCCCGCTGCGGCCGCACGCTCCGGCGCGAGACCAAACAGCTCCAGCGCTCCGAGCGTGCTCGCGCCAACGCCGAGGCTCACGGCGCGCTGAAGCAGCGTGCGCCTGGTCATGTCCGGGCCGTGAATCCCTCCGTGGATCGGGCTCCCCTCGCTCATGGTTGAAGGATACCCGGACGTCGCAGCGGCTGAGCACTCCCGCCTTCTCGGAACGGCGCAACAGCAGGACGGCCCTCACGAGGGCTCCTTGGTCGGCTTCAGGGCCGAGGCCGTACGCAGACGCGGCGCTCGCGGAGGCGGCGCGCCGGCCGGCCCCTATTCGTAGGTGTACTGGTCCTCGGGTGGACTGGCGGAGCTCACAACTTTGTCAACCGTGGCTTTGACGTCCACGGTGCCCGCCGCGTGTTTGGGGGCCTTCATGGTGCATTCGCTGGTCGTGATGCAGTCCACGGATGTCGCTTTGGTGGTTCCGAAATCAAACGTCGTGGCGGTTTTGCCGAGCGCGAATCCGCTGCCGGCGACTTCCACTTCGTTGCCGCCCGCGGCCGGTCCGATGCTCGGGCTGACGCTCGTCACCGACGGCGGCGCCACGTAGCTGAACTGGGTGGCCGCCGTCACCGAGCTTGTTCCTCCCGGCGTGATCACGGTGATTTCATCCTCGCCTTCACCCGCCGGGGAGACGGCGGTCAGCGAGGTGGCGGATTTCACCGTGACTTTCGTCGCCAGGCTGGTGCCGAAATAGACCTCCGTCGCACCGGTCAGGTTGGTGCCGGTGATCGTCACGGTCGTGCCTCCCGCTTCGGGTCCGTTGGTGGGACTGACTTTCGTGACGGTGGGCAGGTAGCTGAAGTGGTCAGCCGTGGTGCTTGGGCTGGTGCCCAGCTGGGTGGTCACGGTCACGTCGTTGATCCCGGTGCCCGCAGGCGATACCGCGCTGATCGACGTGGCCGAGGAGACCGTGAATTTTGCCGCGTTGTTGGGCCCGAACTTGACAGCTGTCGCACCGGTGAGCAGTTTGCCGGTGATCGTGACCGTCGTGCCGCCGGTCCCCGGTCCAAACGCCGGTGAGACTTTGGTCACGGTGGGCAGAGTGGTTTCCGCGCCCAGCGTGAATCGGCCGATCCGTCCGGCCGCCTGCTCCGTGAACCAGAGGTTTCCGTCCGGGCCCGCGACGATCCCGAAGGGCCCGCTTTCGAGGGTGATCCCATCGGAGAACTCGGTGACTTTCCCGGCCGTCGTGATTCGCGCGATGCGGTCGCCGAGCAGCTCGGTGAACCAGAGGCTCCCTTCGGGGCCCACGGTGAGGCCGCGCGGGCTGCTGCCGGCCGTGATCCCGGCCGAGAATTCGGTCACTTTCCCGGCCGGCGTGATCCGCCCGATGCGGTTGCCCGAGAGCTCCGTGAACCACAGGTTGCCGTCGGGTCCCGCCACGATTTCCAGCGGATCGCTGCCGGAGGCGATCCCCGTCGAGAACTCCGTGACCACGCCGGCTGGCGTGATCCGCCCGATCCGGTTGCCGCTCTGCTCGGTGAACCAGAGGTCGCCTTCGGGGCCGGCTACGATCGCGCGCGGGTGGCTGCCCGAGGTGATGCCGGTCGAGAACTCCGTGACTTTGCCCGCCGGCGTGATCCGCCCGATCCGGTTGCCCACGAACTCCGTGAACCAGAGATCTCCTTCCGGTCCGGTGGTGATGCCGGTCGGGTAGCTGTCCGGCGAGATGCCGGTCGAGAACTCGGTGACGGTGCCGGTGGGCGTGATCCGTCCGATGCGGCTGCCTATGAACTCGGTGAACCACAGGTCGCCTTCGGGACCGTTCGTGATACCGAAGGGCTCACTCCCGGCCGTGATGCCGGCCGAGAACTCGGTCACCGCTCCGGCCGGGGTGATCCGACCGATCGATTGTCCAGCCGCCAGCTCGGTGAACCACAGGTTGCCGTCCGACCCCTTGGTGATCTCCGACGGTTCGCTTTCGGGGTTTATCCCGGCCGAGAATTCTGTGAGCGTGCCGAATGGTTCGGCCAGCGCGGAGGCAGGGGCTGCCGCGCCCAGCACGGTGCCCAGCAACCCAAGAACAACGACCCATCCTGTGGCGACCCACCGTCGTCGGAACTGCATTCCCTCGCTCCCCTCAGATGCGACGGGTGCCCAGCGCTCCCATCAGGCGCCGAGAACCTAGTTTGTGAAGCAGACGCTACAGGCTGCGAGCGGCCGGCGCAAGGCGTGACCGCCGGGGGCCGGTGTGTGGTGTATATCGACGGACCCCCACCGGCCCATCGCGGCAGGGCGCTGTAGCCGGCCCATCGCAGCAGGGCGTTCATCTTTGGGGGCACGGGCGCGGACCTCACCTCCGCCGCCAGCCGGGGCTCCGAGCACGAGCCGCGCAGCGGCCGGTTCGCCGGGTTTTGCGCCCGGGGACTCAACCGGATCGCCCGCCGGGCCGATGATTAGACAGAGTTGCGATGTCCGGCCGCCCCAAACCCACGCTGAAGGGCGTGCCCAAACCTGAGATGCCGGCGCGAGAGCGCGGGCAGACGGGAGCGGATCGGACGTGATCCTGATGCCGATCCGACCTGGGGGGGAGGCTGGCTCGGCTGGGGCGCGCCGCTGGCTGCTTCCGGGCTCGCTGGTGCTGCTGTTCCTCGGTGCGCTGCTCTACACGGCTCACACGACCGTGGGACTCGGCGGCCACACACACGAAAACGCCTGGAACCACTGGCTGCACGACGGGGTGATCGGTGCCTCCGCGGTGATCTGCGGTCTGCGCGCGAGGATCGGCTGCGACCGGCGCGCCTGGGGCCTCGTGGCGGTCGCGATCGGGCTGTACTTCCTCGGCGAACTCTATTGGAACATCTACCTCGCCGGTGTGACGAACCCGCCGTATCCCTCTCCGGCCGATGCCTTCTGGCTGGCGTTCTACCTGCCGCTCTACGCGGGCCTGCTGATGATGCTGCGATCGCGCGTCGCCGGGCTCTCCGCCTCGATCTGGGTTGAGGCCGTCGTCGGTGCGCTCGCACTCGCCAGCGTGGGTGCGACCGTGCTGTTCGACCCACTGGTCGCCTCAACGCGCGGCAACGTCTCCACAGTCGCCACCAACCTGGCATACCCGACGATGGACCTACTGCTGCTGGCCTTCGTCACCGGCGGCTTTGCGCTGCTGGGCACCAAGGCGGGTCGCGCCTGGGTGCTTCTGGGACTCGGCATGGTGCTCTTCGCAATAGCCGACTCGGGCTACCTCGTCGAGGTCGCTCACAGCGAGTACAGCGAATCCAGCTGGATCAACGCGCTCTGGCCGCTGTCGACCGCGGTCATGGCCCTCGCCGCGTGGGTGCACGACGCCACGCACGCCTCCGCCGAGGAGCGCAGCGACGGGTGGGCCGCCAAGCTGCTCACCGGCTTCTTCGCGCTGCTGATCGTGGCGGTCATGGCCTACTCGGATATCACCGCGATACCAGCCGTGGCCAAGGTGCTCCTGACGCTGGCCGTGATCGCCCTGATCACCCGGCTGGCACTGGCCGGCAGCGAGCGGCGTGCGCTGGCGCGCAAGACGATCGAGGCGCAGACCGACGAGCTCACGGGTCTCGCCAACCGGCGCCGCCTCTATGAAGCCGCAGACCAGCTGCTCGAGGACGGCGGTGCAGCGGCGATGCTGCTGCTGGACCTCGACCGCTTCAAGGAGTTGAACGACACGCTCGGGCACAACATCGGGGATGAGATCCTCTGCCAGATCGCCTCGCGTCTCAGTCTCGCAATGCCACAGGACGGGTTGCTTGCTCGACTGGGCGGCGACGAGTTCGTCGCGCTGCTCGGCGCCGGACACGACGAGGCGCAGGCGGTCGCTGCAGCCGAGCGGCTGCAGCAGGCGCTCGAGGCGCCGTGCGTGCTGGATGGCCTGCTGATAACCGTCCAGGCCAGCATCGGCGTGGCGGTGGCACCGCAGAACGCCGCCACCCGACCTGAGCTGCTGCGCTGCGCCGACGTGGCCATGTATCAGGCCAAGTCCCACCACACCGGCGTCGAGCGCTACCAGGCGACCGGCGACGAGCACACTCGCGACCGCCTGCTGCTTGTCAGCGAACTGCGCAACGCGCTCGACGGTGACGAGCTCGTCCTTCACTATCAGCCCAAGGTCTCCGTCAGTGACGGCAGCTTCGCCGGCGTCGAGGCGCTGGTGCGCTGGCAGCATTCCCGCCTCGGTCTGCTGTTCCCCGACACGTTCGTGCCTCTTGCCGAGCGCGAGGGGCTGATGCGGCTGCTGACGCTCGACGTGCTCGAGCGCGCGCTCGCCCAGCAGGACACGTGGAGGCGAGGTGGCCTGAGCGTGCCGGTGGCCGTGAACCTCTCACCCGCGAATCTGCTGGACAGCCGTCTGCCGGACGACGTTGCGGCGCTGCTGGAGAAGTACGGCGCGTCCCCTCGCATGCTGGAGCTCGAGATCACCGAGGAAACGCTGATGCGCGACCCCAAACGAGCGCTTGACAGCCTCGCGCGGATCAGCGAGCTTGGCGTGGAGTTCACGCTGGACGACTTCGGGACCGGCTACTCCTCGCTGGCGCAGCTCAAACGCATGCCCGTGCGCACGCTCAAGATCGACAGGTCGTTCATCATGAACATGAGCGACAGCCCGGACGACGCGAACATAGTTCGGTCCACCATCCAGCTCGGCCACAGCCTCGACCTGCGCGTGGTTGCCGAGGGCGTCGAGACGCCCGAGCACCTGCAGACCCTGCGGGAGTTCGGCTGCGACGTCGCCCAGGGCTACCTGCTGAGCCGCCCCATCGATCCGGACGCGCTCACCGCATGGCTGCTCGCACGCCAGGCAGATGTCGCCCCGACGGCGGGCGTGTCCTCGATGGGCGGCGAGGCCTGGTCCACCGCCCCAGACGTCCCCGCGCCCCGACGAGAGCTGGGCCGCCCGGCCCCGGGCCTGGCGCGCGAGAGCTAGGCCGGCCTGCCACCGGTGTCCGTCGCCAGGACGCCGCAGCGGCGCAGGAAATCCACCTGGTCGGCCGCGACCAGCTCAGGGCCCTCGCCCCGGAACGCGCCGAAGTGGTCATAGGGGTAGGTGTGCAGCTCAGCGCTTGGCGCCCGCCGAGCCAGGCGCTCGATCGCGCGGCGCGAGACCGAGATGTCGTTCTCGCCCAGCCCCAGCCACAGCGGCGAGCCGATCTGGCGTGCCCGCGCCACCGGCCGGTGCATCGCCACCGTCAGGAACACGCCCGGCGAGATCTCGTTGCGCCACGGCGAGCCCCCCGGAACCACCGCCGCGAAGCCGTCCGCCTCGCCGGCCAGCGTCATCGCGGCTCGCTCGCCGGGCTGCCCCGTGACCGCCACCAGGTTGTGCCTACCCAGCTGGTCGGCCAGAGCCCTGGGTGCGATCCAGGTGCTCACGCCCAGCGGGGTGCTCAGAACCCTCGAGAGTCCGTCCAGCATCGGGCACAGCGCGAGCGTGGCGGCGATGCGCGAATCGCGCGCCGCGGTGGCCACGACGTGCCCGCCGCTGAAGGAGAATCCCCACAGCACGATCCGCTCCGGGTCGATCCCGGGCCTGCGCCGCGCGAAGGAGATGGCAGAGCGCCAGTCCCGGAGCTGCTCGCGCTTGCGGAAGCGCTGCCTGGGCTCGCCGGCGGAGTCGCCCAGGTGGCGATGGTCGAACACCAGCACCGCTGCTCCCGCGTCCGCCAGGCGCTGGGCGTAGGCGCCCAGCCCGTCGTGGCGGGTCAGCGAGAACCCATGTGCCATCACCACGCAGGGCGCGCCGGGCACCGCGGCCTCATACAGCCACGCCGCGCACGTCCCGTCCCCCGAGCCGAACGTCACCTCGATCCGCTCCCTGTTCACCATTGGCACACTACCTTCGCCGGCGCCGCGCGAGCTCGCCGCGGCTGGGCTCACGGACATGCGGCGGCGGCGGGATGACCCTTCGCCACCGCGCAGCAGCTCGCGGGGATCCGCGACAGTGAGGACTTCCGGCGCATCGTGGTCGATGCGGGCCTCATCGTCGAGGGCCTGCGACGGCACAGTCGATGGCACACGTGCCGTCGCGCTGGGTTGGGTGAGGCGGTGGGGGCCACGGGCCCCCGGGGTGAAACCGCCCGCATGCGGCTGTGCTTTCGGCAGTTATCCCATCTGCAGCTGAACTCAGAGCACGAACGGTATGACCGCGCGCACGCGGGCCCGGTAGCTGTCATACGCGCCAGGGAAGTGGCTGCTCATCACGCTCTCCTCCTGGCGCGCCTTCCACCAGACGCCGCAGATCACCGCGAGCAGCAGCGCAAAGCCGATGGCGCGCCCGTACGCCACCGCGGTGCCCAGCGTCATCGCGAACAGGCCCGTGTAGATGGGGTGCCTGGCAAGCGCGTAGGGGCCGGACTGGATCAGCTCGTGATCCTCCTTGAAGGTCACCTCCGCGCTCCAGTTGCCCGCAAGCGTGATGCGCGCCCAGATCGTGAACATGAACCCGCAGAGCACCAGCACGTCGCCCGGGACGCCGGAGCCCGGGCCTTCGCGCCAGAGCTCCGCGTGCGGCTGCACTCCGGCGAGGCGCAGCGCGCCGAGGCAGAGGCCCAGCGTCACGAGGCCCACCAGCCGGTAGCCCAGCAGGCTGGAGCGCTCGAGGGTGCGCTTGGTGCGCAGGGCCATCGCCACCCAGAATGCGAGCCACGCCGCCCAGCAGGCGTAGATGAAGACGTTCGTAGCCATCCGGCGCTCCTCGCTCGGGGTCTCCCGCCATGCACGATTATCGCGGACCCGGCGGCGCCGACGTCGGCGCCGGGTCCGGCGCTCGACCCCAGCGCCGGCGCCCGACGTCGGCGGGGGACGGGTAATCTGGGCGCCGGTGGCATCCGCGCGCAAACCTGGCGGCCGGGCGCAGCGCACGGCGCTGGTGCTGGCGGGAGGCGGGGCGCGCGGCGCGTACGAGGCGGGGGCGCTCGCGGCGCTCGCGCCGGCGCTGCAGGAGCACGGCCAGCGCCCGGACATCATCGTCGGCACCAGCATCGGCGCCCTCAACGGCGCCTTCTTTGCGGCCCGTGCGCACGAGCCGCTTGCGGACGCGGCGTCGGCGGCGCTGGAGATGTGGCGCTCGCTGCGCTGGGGAGATGCGCTGCGCCCGCTCGCCTCCCCCGCGGAGCTGCGCCGCGTGATCAGCGCCGGTGCGATGCTCGCCGGTCTGCCCGGCGGCGACCTCGCGGCGCTACTGGACCCCGCACCGCTGCGCGGCACGCTGGAGCGTATGGTGCCCTTCGCGCAGATCGCGCGCAACGTGCGCAGCGGCGCGCTGAGCGCAGCCGCTGTGGTGGCGACCGAATACGCGAGCACCCGCAGCGTCGTCTTTCATCACGGCGGGCCCCACCCGAGGCTCGATCACCAGCACGCGATCGACTACTTCGCCACCCCGCTTGCACCCGAGCACGTGCTCGCCTCCGCAGCGATACCCGGGGCGTTCCCCGCCGTGGAGATCCGCCGTCCGCGCGCCGCGGCGGGCTGGTACGGGGATGGCGGGGTGCGCCTCAACGCGCCGCTCGCCCCGGCCCTGGCCCTGGGAGCGGATCGCGTCGTGGTGATCGGCCTGAACTCATCTGTCACGCACGCCAGGGACGGCCGGCGCCCGGACGCGGTCGATGGCCTGGCGCAGCTGCTCCAGGTGGTGCTGGCCGATCAGCTCGCCGAGGACGTGGGGGTGCTGGCGGCGGTCAACGAGACGGTCAGCCGCTCCGGCGCGCCCGCCGGCAGCCGGGCAGCAGCCGGGGGCCGGCGCCGGCGAATCCCCTACATCTTCATCGCCCCCGCCGACCGGCTGGAGATCGGCGCTCTCGCCCGCGACGTGTACAGGCGCCACTACGCCGGCATCGCCAGCCTCGTGCGCGAGACCAACCTTGCGCTGTTCGGGCGCATCGTCAACGCGGAGCGCAGCGCCATCCACGGAGAGCTGCTCAGCTACCTGTTCCTGGCGCGCGAGTTCATCGACGCGCTAATCGAGCTGGGGCGCCGCGATGCCGAGAGCTGGCTGGCGAGCAGGCACGACGCGGGGATCTGGCAGGTGGGGCGCCTCGCGCTCGCCGCCCCCGGGCGCCGAAGGGGATAGTCTGACCGGAGGCGGCGCCGGAACAGCCGGGCCGGTCCGCTCAGTCAGCAGTCTCCCTATCCGTGGCTCGCCGAGCGGGCGGGGCGGTTGAGCAGCCATCTCGACGCGCGCTCTGAGCGGGGCGGTCGTGGCGGTGGTCATCTGTGACCCGTCGTCAACACTGGGAGAGCTATGAGCACGCCTGAGGGCCCTGAGCCGAGCGATGCCGCCGGCAGCCGGGGCGCGCGGTCGCTGGCAAACCTGTCAAACGAGATCGTGCGCATCTACAAGGAGCAGTTCGGTCGCGGGCCCACCACCGTTCGCTCCTCCTTCGCGGGCCCCGACACGCTGGTGTGCATCCTCGAGAACACCTTCACGCCGGCGGAGCGCAACCTGCAGGCGATGGGCGAGCATCAGCGCCTGCGTGAGATGCGCATGTTCTTCCAGTACGCCTCCGCGGCGGAGTTCACGGCAGCGGTGCAGCTGACCATGGGCCGCACGGTGCGCGCGTTCATCAGCGGCCTGGACACAGAGGTGGACATAGCGTGCGAGCTGTTCGTGCTCGAGCCCGCCAGGGCAGCTGAGCTGAGCGACAGCTGACCTCTCGCTCCGGCAGGCTCCGAGAGCTCTCTGCACCAACTCTGCAGCAGCCCGTCCGCCGTTTGCGCCAGCCCCTTCCGCTAGTGTTGGGGCCGGCGGAGCGGGGCTTCCCGGCGCTGTGCGCGCTGTGCTCGCCCGCTCGGCTCGGGCTGCTCCTCGCGCCCGGCGGCCTACGCCTGCGGCGCCCGCGACCCAGAGCACCAGACAACGCAACATGCGCGTATTCCTGACCGGCCACGGCACCACACCGCGCCGCCTCGCTGAATACCAGCAGGCGATCTCGTCACTGACTCCGCGCTTCCAACCGGCTTCCTCGCCGGCGCGCGCGGACATCATCCTGTGCGCGGAGCCCGGCGACAACAAGTTCCGGGGCTACAGGGATGTGCTGCTCGCGGACCCGCTGATCGCGCAGTTCCCGCAGAGCGTCTTCGTGTACGAGTTCAGCGACCGGCCCGTGCCGTTCCTGCCGGGCCTCTACGTGGCCGTGGAGCCGCCGGGGTTCGACCGCAGGCGCATGCGCTCGGCCGACCGCTGGACCGCCATCGACGCACCCTCGGAGAGCGCGCTGCTCGGCGACGCGCGCGAGCCGCAGCTGCTGTTCTCCTTCCGCGGCTCGGGTACGGCGCCGGTGCGCAGGCGCCTGTTCGGCCTCGACCTCTCCGGCGTGAGCGCGCGGGTCACCCAGACGTTTCGATGGCGTGACTATGGCTCCATGGATGCCGACGAGGGCAAACGAACGTATCTGCTGGAGATGCGCGAAAGCCAGTTCGTGCTGTGTCCGCGCGGCCTAGCGGCGTCAACGTACCGCCTGTATGAGGCGATGCAGATCGGGCGCGTCCCGGTGATCCTGGCCGACGACTGGATGCTGCCCGAGGGGGTGCCGTGGAGCGAGTGCTGCGTGCGCGTGGCCGAGGAGCGGGTCGCGGAGCTCCCGGAGATCCTCGAGCGCTTCAGGCCGGAAGCAGCGGCCATGGGCAGGACCGCACGTGAGGTCTGGGAGCGCTACCTGCGCCCGGGGCCGGTGCTGATGGGACGCTGGCTGCGCGCGATCGAGGAGATCATGGACATGCGCTCGCCCGACTGGGATGAGTCCGAGCATCTGGGCCGGAGCTGGAGCTCACAGCGGTTCCTGTGGGAGCACCACATACACCCGTTGCAGGGCATCGCGGGGCGAGCGGCCGCCGGGCTCAGCCAGCGCCGCGGGCGGGAGACCGCCGACGACCCGCCGGAGGGCGCGCCGGCACCGTGACGGCGCCGCCGGGCCGGCCGGCCGGCCGGCCGGCCGGCCGGCTGTGGGGCTATGCGGCGCGCGCGCTGGGAACCAGTCGCAGCCTGTCCGGCAGCAGCGGCAGCACGGCGCGCCTGACGTACTCTGCCCCGCCGGCCACCAGTGCGCGGCGCACCAGCGTGGGCGGCAGCGGCGAGAAGCCGTACTGCTCGCGGATGCGGTCCGGCAGCAGCGCCACCGTTATGAAGTTGGCGGTCTCGAGCAGCGGACGCGCGGCGAGCGGCACGGGCGGGGAGAGCACGATCTGGCGGGCCCTGCTGCGCGCCCAGTCGGTGACGAACAGCTCCTCTCCCTCCAGCATGCGCACCCTGTAGGCCTCCAGCGCCGCCAGCGTGTCCGGCATGTCCCGGTCCTTCAGCCCGAACAGCCTGCCCACCACCCGGTAGTCCTGCCAGAACGCCGCCTCCTGCTCGCGCGACATCGGCCTGACGTACTTCCGGTAGACCACCAGCGAGGAGTCAAACAGCGAGAACAGCACCCACAGCAGCAGGTCGGGGTCATCCGCCCTGTAGGGCGTGCCGGCCGGGTAGGGCCCGACGGGATCCTTCAGCACGCCGCTCACACGGCGGTGCATCGCGCGCACCCGGCGCGTGATGCGGTCCGCGTCCGCGCGCGAGCCGAACGCGATCGTGTCCATCGTCACCGCCGTGCGCGCCAGGCGTTCGTAGGGCTCATCCAGCGAGTTGGTGTGCGCCAGCAGGCCGATCACAGCGACGGGGTGCGCGGCCTGCATCAGCAGCGCGCGCTGACCCGACAGCGCAAGGGCGCGCTCGCTGTGCACCGTGCGCATCATCGAGTGGGCGCTGAAATAGGAGTCGCCGGAGGCCATCCACCGATTCTAGATCCACGCCTCCCGCCGCCCGGGCCACGGATTCTGATTGGCTGCCCGCATGCGTGCAGCCGCAGTCCAGCCGACGGCGCCGGAGCTTGCGCCGGATCTCCCGGATGGGCGCACGGAGGCGCTCGCTCACGACCTGCGGCTCAGCGAGATGCGCCTCGCCGGCGCCAAGCTGAGCGATCAGGTGGCCAGGGGCGTGACGTTCCGGGCGATGAGCATCTTCGACGTGGACCTGTCGGGATCGCGCCTGGAGCACATGCGCATCCTCGACACCGTGATCGAGCAGTGCAACCTCGCCAACATCCACGCGCGCGGCGCGTCGCTTGACCGCGTGCTGATACGCAACTGCAGGCTGACCGGCATCGAGCTCGCCGAGAGCAGCCTTGCGGATGTTGTGTTTGAGAACTGCCGCATGGATCTGGCGAGCCTGCGCGCGTGCAGGCTGGCGCGCGTGCGCTTCGATGACTGCATGCTCGCCCAGACCGACTTCCTCGACGCGCAGCTCGAGTCGGTGCGCCTGGATGACTGCGATCTCAGCGGCGGCGACCTGCGCGGGGCGCGCATGCGTCATTGCGAGCTTCGACGCGTCGAGCTGAGCGGGCTGCACGGCGTGCAGAGCCTGCGCGGCGCCGCGATGGACTGGAGCGACATCCTCGCCAGCGCCGGTGTGCTGGCAGCGGCACTAGCCCGGATCTTGCAGTAGCGGGTTAACGGTCCGCGCCCCGGGTGTTCCGGGGCGCGGGGATGTCCGGCTGGGCTTGGAGAATCGGGGTTGTCGAAGTCCTGTTCCCGAGCTCAGGA
>Ga0182012_10000911_pt1 | contig 32604 bp, 32 predicted proteins | sample 612S2SmetaG_FD_120486 | JGI IMG/M metagenome (GOLD analysis project Ga0182012, IMG submission 120486) | Permafrost microbial communities from Stordalen Mire, Sweden - 612S2S metaG | ecosystem: Environmental > Terrestrial > Soil > Wetlands > Permafrost | place: Sweden: Stordalen | collected...
CGTTGTCGCCACTGACTCGCCAGTCGGCCGCCAGGGCCAGGGTGAGGCCGGCACCCAATGCATATCCGGTGATCGCGGCCACAGTCGGCTTGGGGATCGCCGCTACGGCGTCGACGGCCTCGCGGCGTACCCGGGCGCCGATGTCGGCCTCGGGCGCGATCAATGTCCGCAGCTCGGGCATGTCGTCGCCGGCCGAGAAGATGTCGTGACCCCCGAACAGGATCACCGCGGCGACGTCGTCGCGTTCCCCTAGCTCAGCGGCCGCGGCCGCGAGCTCGCGGTAGAACTGCCGGGTCATCGCGTTGGTGGGCGGTCGCGACAGCAGCAGCATGGCCAGGCCGGCATCCTGGGAGCCGTCACTGACCACGACGTGAACGAACTCGCTCAGAGCGGCCACTGCATGGCTCCGCCCGATTGTCGTGCCTGGTGGTAGCGGTCGGAGTCGAAGAACTCGAACACCCAGTTGTCGCCGTCGATCTCCAAGTGCGGCGTGACCGGGACGATTTCACGCTCGACCGCCAAGACATCGGCGACGGTGCGTCCTGCCAGCGAGTCCAGCTGAGTCCAGGTCGGCGGTAGCAGGACGTTGCGACCGGCCGCGAAGTCGTCGATGGCGGCCTGCGGCGTCGTCCAGCCGGCGCGATCGGATTCGGTGTTCTCACCGTCGGCGCGCTGGCCCGCCGGCAGCGCCGCCACAAAGAAGTAGGTGTCGTAACGGCGGGTGCGCTCTGCCTCCGGGGTTACCCAGTTGGCCCACGGTCGCAGCAGGTCGGATCGCAGCACCAGGTTTTCGCGGCGCAGGAAGTCCGCGAATGACAGCGTCCTCTCGGCCAGCGCGCGGCGGGAGTCGCTGTAGACCGATGCGTCCCCGACGATGCGGTTCGGGTCGGCGGCCGGCCCGGCGAACAGCACCCCCGATTCTTCGAAGGTCTCGCGGGCAGCGGCGCAGACCAGCGCTTCGGCCAGGTCGGGTTCGATGCCGAACCGCTGCGCCCACCACTGCGGCGGCGGCCCAGCCCAGGCGATATCAGCGTTACGGTCGCGCTCGTCGACTCCACCGCCGGGAAACACCATCACTCCGGCGGCGAATTCCATCTTTGAGTGGCGCCGCATCAAGAAGACGGTGATGCCCGCCTCTGAACCTGGCTCGGTGTCGCGGACCAGCATCACGGTCGCGGCCGGCCTGGGAACTAGAGGGGGCACTAGGGGGGGTTGATCGTGCGGTGAAGTCACAACTGCCTCCGATGAGCTGCGCGGGCGCGAACCCGTCGGGCGAAGTATCGCCCGTCGACGACTTCCAGGGCGATCCGCTGCCCGAACGCGGCAGACAGGTTTTCGCCGGTCAGCACATCTGGCAGCAGACCCGCGGCGACCACGCGGCCCTCCGACAGCAGCATGGCGTGGCTGAAACCGGGCGGAACCTCCTCGACGTGGTGGGTGACCAGCACCAGGGCCGGCGCGTCGGGGTCGGCGGCCAGGTCGGTGAGTCGAGCCACCAGTTCCTCGCGGCCGCCCAGGTCAAGTGCGGCCGCAGGTTCGTCGAGCAGCAGCAGCTCCGGGTCGGTCATCAGAGAACGGGCGATCAGCACCCGTTTGCGCTCGCCTTCCGACAGCGTCCCGTAGGTGCGATCCGCGAGGTGCTCGGCCCCCAGGCTTTCCAGCATGTCGACCGCCCGCTGGTAGTCGACGTCCTCGTAACGCTCCCGCCACCGGCCCAGCACCGCATAACCGGCCGAGATGACCAGGTCACTCACCAACTCCTCGCCGGGCACCCGCTGCGACAGAGCCGACGAACTCAGCCCGATCCGCGCCCGCAACTCGGTCATGTCGACCCGGCCCAGTCGCTCACCCAGCACAAACGCGACGCCCGACGACGGGTGCTCGGCGGCCGCCGCGATGCGCAGCAGCGACGTCTTGCCGGCCCCGTTGGGGCCGATGATCACCCAGCGTTCGTCGAGCTCAACCGTCCAACTCACCGGCCCGACTAATAGGTGTCCGTCGCGGCGCAGCGACACATCTCTGAAGTCGATCAGCAGGTCGGGGTCGACCGCATCAGGGCCGGATGCGGGGCCGGTAGTGGAGCCGGGTTCGGGCACTCGATCATCGTGCCGTACCGCGACGCTGCGACGGCTGCCGGGTCACCTTGCCGAGCAGACGCAAAAGCCCCAATTTCAGGGTGAAATTGGGGGCTTTTGCGTCTGCTCGCGCAGCTACTCGGGCGGGATCTCGACGCGCTGTACCCCGAAATCGATCGCGTCGGCGGCCTCGATCTCGCTGCGTGTGACGCCCAGCAGAAACAGCACCGTGTCCAGGTACGGATGGGTCAACGACGCATCGGCGACCTTACGCAGCGCAGGCTTGGCGTTGAACGCGATTCCCAGCCCAGCGGCGGCCAGCATGTCGATGTCGTTGGCGCCGTCGCCGACCGCGACAGTCTGATCCAGCGGCACGGCGAACTGTTGCGCGAAATCCCGGAGCGCCGTGGCCTTGCCGGGCCGATCGATGATCGGCCCGACGACTCGGCCGGTCAGCACGCCGTCGGCGATCTCCAGCTCATTGGCCGCGACGAAGTCGAGCATCAACTCCTCGGCCAACGGCTCGATGATGCGCCGGAAGCCTCCCGAGACCACGCCGCAGCGAAAACCCAGCCGTCGCAGCGTGCGGATCGTGGTCCTGGCGCCCGGCATCAGTTCCAGCTGGGCGGCGACCTCGTCGATCACCGTGGCGGGCAGGCCCGCCAAGGTGGCCACCCGTTGCTCGAGCGACTCGGCGAAATCCAGCTCACCCCGCATCGCGGCGTCGGTGATCGCGGCGACCGCTCCCTGGGCACCCGCCCGGGCTGCCAGCATCTCGATGACCTCGCCCTGGACCAGCGTCGAATCGACATCGAACACAATGAGCCGTTTGGTGCGCCGGCCCAAGCTATAGTCCTCGACTGCCACGTCGACGTGCTGGTCGGCGGCCACCCGGTTCAGGGCAGTCTGCAACCGGCCACCGATGCCCGGCGGCACCGACACGCGCAACTCCAAGCCGGTGACCGGATAGTCCGAGACGCCGCGGATGAAGTCGATGTTGACGCCCAGGCCGGCCACTTCCCGGGCCACCGCGCCGAAGGCCCCGGCGGTAATCGGCCGGCCCAGTACGTAAATGGTGTGCGTCGACGGTTGCCGCATGATCGGCAAGTCGTTGCTGCGCTCGATGCTCACATCCAGACCCACCCCGCGGATCGCGGACTCGACATCGCCCCGCAACGTGGCACTGTCGGCGACTTCCAGCGGACAGGACAGCAGCACCGCCAGGGTCAGGCGGCGCCGAATCACCACCTGTTCGACGTTGAGCAGCTCGACGCCATGCCGCGACAGCACCCCGAAAAGCGCTGAGGTGACACCTGGCTGATCCACGCCGGTGACGGTGATCAGCACCGACACCTTAGGTGGCGTGCTCACCCGCGGCTGCCGCCGCTATGGGTCATTGGCTGCGAACAGCTACGTCGTCGATCCGGGTGACGTCGCCATCCTCGGGGCCGTGGCTGCGCCCGACATGGGCCTCGGCGCGCATCCGTTCCACCATGTGCGGGTAGTGCAGCTCGAACGCCGGACGCTCGGAACGGATCCGGGGCAGCTCGGTGAAGTTGTGCCGCGGCGGCGGGCAACTGGTCGCCCACTCCAGCGAGTTGCCGTATCCCCACGGGTCGTCGACGGTCACGACCTCGCCGTAGCGCCAGCTCTTGAAGACGTTCCACACGAACGGGAACATCGACGCACCCAGGATGAAGGCTCCGACCGTGGAGATAATGTTCAAGCCCTGGAAGCCGTCGGTGGGCAGGTAGTCGGCATAGCGGCGGGGCATGCCCTCGTCACCAAGCCAGTGCTGCACCAAAAACGTGGTGTGAAAGCCGATGAAGGTCAACCAGAAGTGCAGCTTGCCCAGCCGCTCGTCGAGCAGCCGGCCGGTCATCTTCGGGAACCAGAAGTAGATACCGGCGAAGGTGGAGAACACGATGGTGCCGAACAGCACGTAGTGGAAGTGCGCCACCACGAAATAGCTGTCGGTCACATGGAAGTCCAGCGGCGGGCTGGCCAGCAGCACTCCGGTCAGGCCACCCAGCAGGAAGGTGGCCAAGAAGCCGATCGAAAACAGCATTGGCGTCTCGAAGGTCAACTGGCCCTTCCACATTGTACCGATCCAGTTGAAGAATTTGATGCCGGTCGGCACCGCGATCAGATAGGTCATAAACGAAAAGAACGGCAGCAGAACCGCTCCGGTGGCGAACATGTGGTGCGCCCACACCGCGACCGATAGCGCGGCGATCGACAGCGTCGCGTAGACCAGCGTGGTGTAGCCGAAGATCGGCTTGCGGGAGAAGACCGGGAAAATCTCCGAGACGATCCCAAAGAACGGCAGCGCGATGATGTAGACCTCGGGGTGCCCGAAGAACCAGAACAGGTGCTGCCACAACAGAACTCCGCCGTTTGCCGCGTCGTAGATATGTGCTCCCAGGTGGCGGTCTGCGGCCAGCCCGAACAGCGCGGCGGTCAGCAGCGGGAACGCGATCAGCACCAGGATCGACGTCACCAGGATGTTCCAGGTGAAGATGGGCATCCGGAACATCGTCATCCCAGGTGCGCGCATGCAGATCACGGTGGTGATCATGTTGACCGCGCCCAGGATGGTGCCGAGCCCGCCGACCGCGATACCCATGATCCACAGGTCGCCGCCGACACCGGGCGAGTGGATGGCATCGGTCAACGGTGTGTAGGCGGTCCAGCCGAAGTCGGCGGCCCCGCCCGGCGTGATGAAACCGGCGGTCCCAATCGTGGCACCGAATAAGAACAGCCAGAACGAGAACGCGTTAAGCCGCGGGAATGCGACGTCCGGTGCGCCGATCTGCAGCGGCAGCACCAGATTGGCGAAGCCGAACACGATAGGGGTGGCATAGAACAGCAGCATGATCGTGCCGTGCATGGTGAACAGCTGGTTGTACTGCTCATTGGACAAGAACTGCAGTCCGGGCGCGGCCAACTCGGTCCGCATCAACAGCGCCAGCAGACCGCCGATGAAGAAAAAGATGAAGCAGGCGACGCAGTACATGATCCCGATCAGCTTGTGATCGGTGGTGGTGATCAGTTTGTAGATGAGGTTCCCTTTGGGACCCGTCCGGGCCGGGTAGGGACGAAAGGCCTCAAGTTCTCCCAACGGGGGGGCTTCGGCTGTCAACAGCTCCTCCAAACATCCGTCCCGGACAGGGGCACTACCCCCTACTGAAAAGAATCTTAGCCCGCGATCGGGCGGACGGCAGGGCTGGTCCTACAAACTGTCGTAAATGCCTCATCAGTGTCTGCGGGCCGTTTCGGCAGACCGCTCCGGGCCAGCCGGATGTTAGCGTCGAACGCGTGCTATTCGGCGGGATGCGACCCAGGTTGGCCGCCGCCGCACTGGCGACAATGATCCTGGCGACGACGATCCTGGCGTGCGTTGGTTGCGGCTCCGGGCAGCCCCCCACCAAAGCATCCCGGTCTCTGATCACCCCCACTACCCAAATCGCGGGAGCCGGGGTGCTGGGAAACGACCGCCGGCCAGACGACTCCTGTGCACCGGAGCCGGCCGCGGCCGATCCGGGGCCGCGGACACGGCCGGCCCACAACGCGGCGGGAGTCAGTCCGGACACAGTCCAGGTGCCCGGCGAGCCGCAGCGCATCGTGGTGCTCTCCGGTGACCAGCTCGATGCCCTGTGCGCCCTTGGCCTGCAGTCCCGGGTGGTTGCTGCCGCTTTGCCGGACGGCTCCTCGAGCCAGCCCTCCTACCTGGGCAACACGGTGCACAACCTGCCCGGTGTCGGTACTCGCACCCACCCTGACCTGGGCGGCGTCGCGGCGGCCCATCCCGATCTGATCCTGGGCTCGCAAGGATTGACGCCCACGTTGTATCCACAGCTAGCGGCGATCGCCCCGACCGTGTTCACGGCGGCCCCGGGTGCAGCCTGGGAAGACAACCTGCGTGGTGTCGGCGCGGCCACGGCACGCGGCGCTGCCGCGGACGGGCTGATCAGTGGCTTCGCGCAACGGGCCGACCAGATCGGGGCCAGTCACGACGCGGCCCACTTCCAGGCGTCGATCGTCCAGCTGACCACCAGCACCCTGCGGGTCTACGGGGCCAAGAACTTCCCGGCCAGCGTGCTCACCGCGGTCGGGGTGGACCGGCCGGCGTCACAGCGGTTCACCGACAAGACGTACATCGAGTTGGGCACCGCAGACGCCGACCTCGCGAAGTCGCCGGATTTCTCTGTGGCTGACGCCGACATCATCTATGTGTCGTGTGCGTCACCGGCCGCCGCTGAGCGCGCCGCCGTCATCCTGGACAGCGACCCGTGGCGCAAGCTGTCCGCCAATCGCGACAACCGGGTGTTCGTCGTCAACGACGAGGTGTGGCAGACCGGCGAGGGCCTGGTCGCGGCGCGCGGCGTCGTCGACGACCTGCGTTGGGTCAACGCCCCGATCAATTAGCGCCGACTAAACTTTGACAGGACGCATCTAATCGAAGAGGGATTTACATGAGCACTGTTTCTGCGTACGCCGCCACCTCGGCCACCGAACCTCTGACCAAGACCACCATCACCCGTCGCGACCCGGGCCCGCACGACGTAGCGATAGACATCAAGTTCGCCGGGATCTGCCACTCCGACATCCACACCGTCAAAGCCGAGTGGGGAGTCCCGAATTACCCTGTGGTCCCCGGCCACGAGATCGCCGGAGTGGTTACGGCGGTGGGCTCCGAGGTCACCAAGCACAAGGTGGGCGAACACGTCGGCGTCGGCTGCATGGTGAACTCGTGCGGCAAGTGCAGCAGCTGCAAAGCCGGGCTCGAGCAGTATTGCAAACCGGGCGCGACCTTCACCTACAACTCCATCGACAAGGACGGCACGCCGACGCAGGGTGGCTACAGCCAGGCGGTCGTCGTCGATGAGAACTTCGTCGTGCACATTCCGGACTCCATACCGCTGGACGCCGCCGCACCGCTGCTCTGCGCAGGCATCACGCTGTTCTCCCCGCTGCGGCACTGGAAGGCCGGCCCGAACACGCGGCTGGCGATCATCGGCTTGGGCGGCCTCGGGCACATGGGCGTGAAGCTCGGCGCGGCGCTGGGCGCCGAAGTGACGGTGCTCTCACAGTCCCTGAAGAAGATGGAAGACGGACTGCGTCTGGGAGCCAGCAACTACTACGCGACAGCCGACCCGGACACTTTCAAGAAACTGGGGGGCAGCTTCGACCTGATCCTGAACACCGTCTCGGCGAACCTGGATCTCGGCGCATACCTGAGCCTGCTTGACATGGATGGCACGCTCGTCGAGCTAGGCGCCCCCGAACACCCCATGGAGGTGCCGGCATTCGCGCTCATGCTGGCGCGGCGCAACCTGTCCGGGTCGAACATCGGCGGCATCGCCGAGACCCAGGAGATGCTGAATTTCTGCGCCCAGCACGGTGTGACCCCCGAGATTGAGGTCATCGAACCGGATTACATCAACGAAGCGTACGAGCGCGTGCTGGCCAGCGACGTGAGATACCGCTTCGTGATTGATATCTCAAGCTTGTAACGAATTGCTTGCCGCAATCTTTTCGGCTACCTAAGCGTCTTCATGACTGGGAAGGTCATCGCGGACGGTGCCGGCCAGCGGCCAACCGGCGGCGGCCAGCGTGGCAGCCACGCGTTGGATGTTCTCCGGCCCGGGGTCATGGTGGGTGGTGTTGGTGATGAATTTGGTGATCTCTTCGCGATCGATCGGCGCGTCAGGCGTCTTTGCGGTGATCTTGTGGACCACCTCTTCAAGCTGTTCCTTGGTCAGTGGTGTGGCCTGCAACAGGGCAAATAACGCTACCTGGTCCGGCCCAGGGACGCCCTGCGGGTAGCCGACGTCCAGCCAGTTGATCACTGACTGCAGAAATTTGACGTGCTTGTGAGAAGCGTGGGTTGAAGTCACCCCCTCAGTCTCACGGCGCGAAGCCGGTGTGGCGTCGCGGCCTGGCCACAATTCATATGCAGTTCATGACCTGAACATGTGGCGCCAGAAATGCCCGCGTTTCGCATTGGATGAAGATTGCATAAACGCCAACGAGAGGAGATTGGACGGCAAACCCGCGGGTATCACTCCCTCCTACCCTTGAGGAGGAAGCAATGCGAACAGTATCCGCAATCGTGCTCGGTGCAGCGGTAACCGTCGCGGCACTGGGCAGCGCATACGCCGGTGACCTGGCCGATCACGAAGGCCACGGCACGATCGTGCCCAGCATCACCGGCGCTCAACCCGTCGATTCGCCCCGCAAACCGGTCGCGATGCCGGAGAATTCCGGACCCGCGCAGGGGACTCCCGTTACTCCCGTAACCACAGATAATCCTCGCGGACTGGTGGAGACGCCGGCGTCACCGCCGCCGCCACCCCCACCGCCCGGCAGTTAGCAGCCGCGCAGAGTTCGGTCAGCGGTCGCTTCTCCCTGGTGGCGGCGTGAGGGTCAGCAGGTAGTGGTCGGCAGCTGTGCGCATCGCCGGATTGACATTCAGTAGGTCGGGCAACTCGACGACCAGCTTTTCGGCGACGGCGAAGAGCTTGACGTTGAGTTCTTGGGATCGCCACTGAAGGAGTTCGAAGGCGGCATCGGCGCTGAGATGGTAGATCGCCATCAGCATGCCCTTCGCCTGCTCAATGATCTCTCGGTGGGGCACGATTACCTGGAGCTCGTCGCTGATCGATTCCTGAAGATCGGTTTTGAAACTCTCGGTGATGTCGATGTAGAACCCGCGAGTAGCAACGGCGCAACCCGCCGCGTCGGTGACCGGTTCGCCCACGACCACCACCTTGCGTACGTCTCCGGTGTTCGTGCAGATTCTGTGCCGGCTACTGAACGGAGCCGTCGCCTGCCCCACTATCTTCTTGACGCGGGCCAGGTCCTCGGGATGCTTGTGACTCAAGATGAGTTCGGTGGTCGGCACGACTTCGCCGGGCTGGTAGCCGTACATCCTGGCGACGGCGTCCGACCACGTCCACGCGCCGTCGGCGTGCCGGTATTCGAACCTGCCGACTCGCTGCGGTTCACCCCCAATAAGAGCCTTGTCGAGAGGGCGGACTGCATCGCCATTGGTCCCGGGCTGGCTGTCAGCGGACGGCGACCATTCCACTGGTGTCTGTTCAAACCGTTTTCCGCTGTCAGCCATTTTTCTGACCTTGTGCTCTCGAGTACTGCCCGGATTCGTCTGCGCCTTCGACTAGAAGTGTCCGTCAGCGAGCATCCAATCGCCAGACGGGTCTCACAACGCAGGATTACGCCCGATGAGCTGTGGCGTTAGAAGTCCCAGACGTCATTCGCGTTCCGGATGGCGAGAAAGCGCTCTGGCCCGCGATACAAGATGGCTCATCAGTCGCGGACGAATCCCTTGTTGCGCATGAGGAAGTCGGCGGGGTAGCCGTCATGGGGAATTTCCGGTCTCATGTAGTACGTGGGACGGTGGCCGGAATAGACGTTGGTGATCGTCGGCTCGTCGATGAGCTGGTCGATCAACGTTGCGTCGTCGGTGATGGCGCCGAGGACGAGTGAGCGGCGCAAGGGGGCAACGCCATCTGCACGCGACCACGGTGCGATCCACACGCAGGGGAACGGCATCTCGGTGTTGAGGATGGCGAGGTCGGGTGTGTCCAAGAGATGCACCGCGGGACGCAGTGCTGCATTGGACCCGTCGAGATCGGCGACGATCTGGTCGGCGCCGAGTAGCGAGGTCGTTCCCGCGGCGCGGCGGGCCACCAGCCCTGCGGTGGCGCGAGCGCGTTCGATGGGTTGCGTCGGCAGCACGGCGTTGGGGTCTTCTGCCGGAAGAGGTTCGATGGCTGCCAAGCGTTCGGCAATCGCCTCCGCCAGCGGGGTGGGATCCCCTTCGTACAGGACGGCCGTAGCGTTGACGCACCCCATGCCGCCCAGGTGGCTGATCGAGTCGACGATCGTATCGAGGTAGTCCCGCCAGTCTTTCTCCGCGGTGATGAGGATCTTGGAGCGGCCGGGCCCGTTTGCGAAGACGGTGGGGTCGTCGGAGTACTTGTCGACGACGTCTTGGCCGCCGTAGACCATGCTCAGGTCTACTGAGCGCAAGATCTCATCAGCTCCGGCGTAATCGGTCGGCAGGTAGACGGCGTCGATCGGGCGCAGCCCGGCTTCCCGCAAGGCCAGCACCATGCGGTGGGCCGTGAAGGGTTCCCGGCGCGACGGTCTGATGGCGACCCGGTATCCCAGCAGAAGCGCTTCGATCCAGAACCCGAGCAGAGCGACCACGTTGCCGGAGGCATGTACGCCGTACACTCCCCCGCGACGCGCCCATACGGCACCACCGCGGCGAGTGCGTTCTTCCCGCCAGTCCAACGACGCGCCGTGCGGCTGGGCAGCGCGAAGTGAATCCCGGGCGGTGCGGCACTGCTCGGCGATCGACGCGGCCCCGCTGGTCGTCATGGAGATGGGCAGCCCTGACACCCGCGCTGCCAACTCGAGGTACCTGTCATAGGTCAGCCCGCCGATTGTCGAATGCGCGAACAGGTCGGCGGCCGCGTCGACGATGCGCAGCCGCTCGGCCATCGGCAACGGCGTCGCCTCCCGCTGGGCGTCGATGCTGCGTCCGATCAGAAGGGGCGGCACCATGCTCATCTCGGCGATGGGCAGCCCAGCGGTATCGCGGATGACCTCGGTGCGGCGTGCCCGGTAAGTACCGTCTGCGCTTAACGCATCCAATGCCACCAAATCACAAGGGGTGTCGAGTCGCGTGGCGGCGGTGCTCATCAGTAGACCCCCTCGATCACGGCTTCCCCCTCGAAGGAGCCGACCGGTTGAACGGCGCTGATGGCATCCCCGTAATGGCCGTCCGGGCCGTTGATGCGGATAGCTGTGTCGCGTTCGAGGTTGTTGGGGATGAACATGACCTTGCTGAGGTGATGAGTCACCATCTGGCCGCGCTGGCCGTAGGGCACCGGCTCACCGCTCTCGGGATCGATCACCTCGAAAGCAACGTAGGGGCAACGTGCGTCGTACACGAACACACCGTCGTCGGGTTCCGCCGAACGGCTGATCGCCGAGGCAAGGATCATCGTGTTGCCGAAAGTCATGGTGATCGTCGTGTCGGGGAACACGTCCTTGAGGAGGAAGTACGTGTCGGGGTCGAGGTGTGCACCGGCGAGAACCAGGAAGCGCACCTTCTCGTTCACCACATCCACCAACTCCTTGCGTCGGGCCATGGCCGACACGATCGGAGGCGTGGTGAGCATGTTCCCCACGTCTTGACTTTCCAGTACGAAGGCGGCTTGTTCGATGATGTGGTCGACATAGGCGGTGGCTTCCTCGGCCGCGCCGCGAGCGACGAGTTTCTTGGCCCAGCGAGGATCCAAGTCGACCGCAAAGAACGGCGAGCCCAGTCTCTCGGCCACCAACCGGGTCGAGTAACCGACACCGTGGGGCCCGCTGGGAACGATGCCGAGCAGTCCCCGGCCGCGCTGGTAACCCCCGACGCTCAGATCGTCAGCCTGCCAACGGATGGCCTGCTCGAGCCAGTCTGGCATCTGAATCGTGCGCTTTGGAGCCCCCGTCGTCCCGCCCGATTCGAAGATCTGCGGAACCGGTGCCGGCAAGCCATATCCGCGCGGGATCAGGTCTTCCACCGCTGTAGTCCTCAGGTCGCCAACGAAATTCGGGAAGCGCCGCAGATCAGCGAACGTCGTGACGTCGGTGAGCGGATCGAAGTCCAGCTCCTCGGTCTTGCGCAGCCAATAGGCCGATCCCGTGTCTTCGGTGAAGTGCCAGGCGATCACCGCCCGTAGGTACGCGTCGACATCGGTGACGGGCGCTTCACGCGGGACGTCCAGCAGTGAGTAGTCAATATCATTCATGATTCGAGAATCGTCTCCGTGCGGGGAGTTAGGCAGAGCGGGTTTTTCCTAGGAGTTTCACACCCCGGATAAGCGCGAACGGAGGTCTTATCGTGGAGGCATGACTGGCAACGGACTGGGGGATTTCCTACGTGCGCGCCGCGAGTCCGCATCACCCTCCGCCGGCGAGGACCACTCGCTACGGCGCCGGCGAACGCCCGGCTTACGCCGAGAAGAAGTCGCGATACGAGCCGGCATCAGCGCTGACTACTACGCCCGCCTCGAACAGGGCCGCGAACGCCACCCATCGGCACAGGTGCTGGCAGCCCTCGTACGGGCATTGACACTCAACGCCGAAGAGGCGACGTACCTGGACGAGACCGCCAGGCCGCGCACCGGGCTGGAGAACCAGGATCGGCAAGAAGGGCCTGAGGAGTATCTGCTGTTAGTCATGAACGCCTGGCCATTCGGGCCGGCCTACATCATCAACGAGCGTTCCGACATTCTCGCCCAAAACCATTTCACGCAAGTGCTATTCGACCAGTTCGAGGTCACCGACAACGTCCTGCGCATGCTCTTCCTGGACCCGGCCGCGAGAACTTCCTGGGTGGATTGGGAGACCTACGCTCGTGCGATCGTCGGCGGCGTTCGAGCAACGATCGGCCTCGACGTCGACCGGCCAGCGATGGCTGGTCTACTCGACGAACTGACCAGCGGCAGCGACGACTTCGCCCGCATGTGGAGCAGCCAACACATCGACACCCCCCGCGTGAAACACAAGAGCTTCCGCCACCGCGACCTCGGACACCTGGAATTCGACTACGAACTCATCTCGGTGATGAGCAACCCGCGGCAACGCCTCCTCCTCCATCGAACCACCAGCGGCACGCCTCCCATGCAGCCGACAATTAATCCTCCGCGGAGCGCTGACGGGTAGTCCTAGAGGGCTCGCTCTGAACTGCAACTTTAGAAGTCCCAGTCCTCGTCCTCGGTGTTGACGGCCTTACCGATCACGTACGACGAGCCCGACCCGGAGAAGAAGTCGTGGTTCTCGTCGGCGTTGGGCGACAGGGCCGAGAGGATCGCCGGGTTCACGTCGGTCTCATCACGCGGGAACAGCGCCTCGTAGCCGAGGTTCATCAGCGCCTTGTTGGCGTTGTAGCGCAAGAACTTCTTCACGTCTTCGGTCAGCCCGACCTCGTCGTAGAGATCCTGCGTGTACTCCACCTCGTTGTCGTAGAGCTCGAAGAGCAGTTCGTAGGTGTAATCCTTCAGTTCGGCGCGCTTGACGTCATCAACCAACGCCAGGCCACGCTGGAATTTGTAGCCGATGTAGTAACCGTGCACGGCTTCGTCGCGGATGATCAGCCGGATCATGTCAGCGGTGTTGGTCAGCTTGGCCCTGCTCGACCAATACATCGGCAGATAGAAGCCGGAGTAGAAGAGAAAACTTTCCAGCAGCGTCGAGGCCACCTTGCGCTTGAGCGGTTCGTCACCGCGGTAGTACTCCATCACGATCTCGGCTTTGCGCTGCAGGTTGACGTTCTCCTCCGACCAGCGGAAGGCGTCGTCGATCTCGGCAGTCGAGCACAGCGTGGAGAAAATCGAGCTGTAGCTCTTGGCGTGCACCGACTCCATAAACGAGATGTTGGTGTAGACGGCTTCCTCGTGGGGTGTGAGCGCATCGGGAATCAGGCTGACCGCCCCGACCGTGCCCTGGATGGTGTCCAGCAGTGTCAGTCCGGTGAACACCCGCATCGTCAGTTGCTTTTCGCTGGGCGTCAGCGTTCCCCACGACGGGAGATCGTTGGACACCGGCACCTTCTCGGGGAGCCAGAAATTTCCGGTCAGCCGCTCCCAGACCTCGGCATCCTTGTCGTCTTGCAGCCGGTTCCAGTTGATCGCCGAGACGCGGTCAATCAGCTTCATTTTTTCGCTCACCAGAACCCCACTTCACCAGACGCTTTGCCTGCGGTAGACAGGTTTCAAACACTACCCCTGGGGTCCGACAACACGACGCAACACAAGGGCTTGTGTCTGCGTGTCGCGCACCCGCAGCGCATCAGTCCAGCCCGGCGTACCGCAGGGTGTGGGTGAGGCCGTCCTCGAGGGCGCTGAGCGCGATGTCGGTGAGGCGACTCAATTCGTCGATATCCTGGTCGCCTTCTTGCTCACCCAAGCTCATCCACGCTTCCAGCGAGGCGAACACCGCGGTGGCCAAGCTGTGTGCGGCGATGTCGGCGATCATGGCCCCGTCGGCGGTGGGCGCCGACCGTTCATGGATGAAGCGCTGGATCTCTTCGGCGACCTGATCCCGCATCCGTCGAATGTGGCTGGTGATGATGTCCTGGTCGAGGTCGCGCGACCGGATGGTGGCGGCCTCTCGGACCATCCGGAAATCAAAGGGGAACGCGTCCATGGCCTTACGCACCGACTGGGTGATGGGTTCCCCGTGCGGGCGCAGTGCCAGCGCGCGAGCAAACCACTCAAAACCAATGTCGTAGTCAGCGAAAATCACCGCGTGTTTCGACGGGAAGTGCCGGTAAAAGGTTCGCTCGGTGACCCCGACATCGCCGGCGATATCGGCGACGCTGGTGTGATGCACTCCGTCAGCGACAAAGCGCTTCATCGCCGCCTGTTGTAGCGCCTGACGGGTGCGCCGGCTACGAGATTCCACGGTGCCAGCACACACCACATGTCACCATTGACGCAAATATGTCAGGTATGACATTGTGCGTTTCATGGCGGACTATGACGCAATCATCATCGGGGCAGGCCACAACGGTCTGGTCGCCGCGAACGTGTTGGCCAAGAGCGGCGCGAAAGTGCTTGTCCTGGAACGGGCGCACTTCCTCGGCGGGATGGCCGCGACCCGGGAACTCTTCGACGGATACAAGCACAGCGTCGGCGCATGGGCGGTATTGATCTGGCGACAGGAGATGACCGAGCGCTTGGAGCTCACCAAATGGGGCTTCGAGTTGATGGATCAGTGGACGTCCACCTGCACGTTCGGCGACGCCCAGGACACCCCGTTTGTGATGTACAACGACCTCGAACGCATGGGACGCCACCTTTTCGAGGATCACGGAACCGACGTCGCCGCGGCCCTCGGTGGTCTGTTCGCACACATCGGCCGATTCGCGCCCTATTTCGTCGACTCGGCGTTCGGTCCGCCGCTGGACATCATCGAAGTGATCGCCTCCCAGCCGACGCCAAAGGACCGCCACGATTTCGCCCAGATGTGGTACGGCAGCACCATGGACACGGTCCGCCGTTTCCTGGAACCCGACCAAGGCCGCTGTATCCAGGGCTCGTTGGCAGCGATGTCCATCGATGCTTTCGACGGCGGCCCCTGGACACCCGGCTCGAATGCGTCGACTCTCTACCACTACCTGATCGGCGGCGGCAACGTCGAATACATCATGCCGCGCGGCGGCATCGGCTCGCTGAGCACGGCGCTGTGTCGCCGCGCTGAATCACTGGGCGCCGAGGTGCAGCTCAAGCAGCACGTCAAGCAAATCCTGGTCACCGACGGACGTGCCACCGGCGTCCAACTGCGCGACGGCACAACGATCTCCGCCGATGCCGTGCTCTCGTCACTCGATCCGTACACCACATTCGTGAATCTGGCCGGCACACAGAACTTTCCGCCGGATTACATTCGAAAGATCAAGGAGATCAATTTCAACCTCGGATACATCCAGGCGCATCTGACCATTGACCAAGCCCCCCAATGGATCGAACGGCTGCAGCCTTATATGCAAGACCAAGGACAGCGGTGTCCCACCGTCGCCTATGCGCCGTCTCCGGAATACATCAGCGACGCGTGGGAGCAATACCGCAAGGGTCAGCTTCCCGACGCACCACCGACCTACCTGTACATCCCCAGCATGGTCGACACGTCATTGGCGCCAGAAGGCAAGCACAGCGCGACCATCTTCACCCCGTACTTCCCGACCGGACTCGACGCCGATGACAACCGGAGCTGGAAAGAGCAATACGCGGACACCTGCGTGAGAATCTTCGACACCTATGCTCCCGGCTTCGCCGACTCGGTCACCAACCGCGTCGTGTTCTCCAACCGCTACTTCGGCAGCACCTTCAGCGCACACGCCGGTGACTACTCACACGGCCTGCTGCAGCCCAACCAACTCTGGACCGGCCGCGTCGTCGACGGCGCCGACAAGTTCGCCACCCCGGTCGATGGGCTCTACCTGTGCGGGCAGTGCACCCACCCCGGTCCGGGAGTGACCGGCATCCCGGGATGGAACGGCGCCGAAGCAGCCCTCAAGCATCTCGAGGCGCGAGTCTCATAACCTCTAGGCCTTTCCTCAACTCTCACAGAAGGATTTAGAATATCCGGCCGCGCTACTGCTCAGGCTTTCGCTCTGCGGTCACAGCGTTGAAAACACTCCAACTCACCAGGGTCCCCAGCGCGATCGAGAACACCGCTGCAACCGCGCTGATCAACGTCGCGAGGTCGGCGGGTCCGCCGGTGGCAGCTTCGGACAGCGTCTCAAAGCTCAACGCTCCGGGCACCAGAGACCAGAACGCCGCCAGCACCATCACCAATGCCGGCGGCGCGTATTTGAGACGCGCGGCGATCAGTGCGAACGGTAGAGCGAGCGCGGCTCCCAGCGCGCCGGCGTGCGCCGGGGTGAGAAACAACCCGCCGACCTTCTGTCCGATCAGCGCCACCCCGACCGTGAGGGTCAACCACACCAGCGATCCCCGCGGCGCGGACAGGTAGATGTAGAGCCCTACTCCGATTAGCAGGATCGCCGCGTAAAAACCCCACGGACCCATTTGCGGCGATGGTTGTTGCGGCGCGACCCTGCCCGCCAGCGCCATGCCGATCGCCACCCCGAACGCCAGCAGCATCAACTGGACGACGCCGTAAATGAAACGGCTCGCGCCGGCGATGATCGCCGATCCCGCCAACTCCATCGCGCCGACCGTTAACGCCAGGCCGGGCAGGATCGCCACCAACGACGGGGCGATCACCCGCATCAATCCGTCGTTGGCGGCGTCAGCGACAAACCAGGTGGCCAGTACCGTCACGACCATCGCCGCCAGGGTCGGCGCAATGGCGTTCAACGCCGGAATCCACCGTGTCGCAAGCACAATCACGCCGACGACAAACCCCAGAAACGCGTGACCCCACAGCGACGCCCACGTCGGGTTGATGATCATGCCGAAGCCGAGTGTGGTGATAACGTAGCCGAGCACAGTCAGCGCGGGGTTGAAGCGCGGTGGCATTGCGCGGGCCTCGGCCAAGGCCGCCAGAGCGTCCGCGGGTGCAATGGCGCCGAGCGTGGCCAGGCGAGCGATCTGGTCGATGCGTCCGGCCTGATCCAGCCGAGAGCTAGCGCGACTCGTAAAGTCGATTTCGTAACTCTCGTTGCCTACCTGGATGAGCATGACCGTCGGCAGCACCACGATCCGAACGTCTTTGGTGGTGTAACGCGCAACTACGCGCAGTAGGCGCCCGCGCACTACGTCCGTGGGTTGCACCATCTCGACCATCGCAATACCGAGTTCGCGCAGCATCGCGGCTATCTCGGCGTCATTGAATGTGTCGGGTGGCGCGATAGGCGCGGGCGATTCTTTACGGAGTGCGAGCCATATCCGGGTGATCCGACTTCTCCACATAGTGCTCTGATTGTGTCGCAGTGGCGCCAACGCAGTAACGCGACGCGGCTCGGCAGCTCAGGGTCCGGTGCGCCGCCCCCGGCTTGGGCATCGAGGTCAGGTCGAGACGGCCACAGCCGGGCGGTCGGCGGGCCAGCCGGTGCCCACTCCGGAGAACGCGTACTCCGCGGGCTTGACCGAGCGCGTCGCCATCCAGTACTGCCAGGTGTAGCCGCCCCACAGGACCGTGTTCTTACCGTGCTCGTCGAGATACCAGCTGGCGCAGCCGCCGGTGTTCCACACCGAGCCGGCCAGCTTGCGTTGCAGCTCGTCGTTGAATCGGTCCTGCGCCTCACGCGTCGGGGCCAGCGCCTGCGCGCCCAGCTTGTCGCATTTCGCGATCGCGTCGGCGACGTAGTGGATCTGCGATTCGATCATGAACACCACGGAGTTATGCCCCAGCCCGGTATTGGGTCCGAGCAGGAAGAACAGGTTGGGCACATCGGCGACAGTAATGCCGCGGTGAGCACCGATGCCTTCGCGGTTCCAGCGATCAACCAGGTCCTCGCCGTTGCGGCCCTTGATCTGGACGTAGGTGTATGAGTCGGTGACGTGGAATCCGGTGGCGTAGACGATCACGTCCACTTTTCGCAAGACCTCACGGCCAGTGCCGTCGATGGTGACGATCCCGTCGGGCGTGATGCGGGATATCCGGTCGGTGACCAGTTCGGTCTTCGGGTCCGCGACAGCACGGTAGTAGGTGGTGGAGTTCAGGATTCGCTTGCAACCGATCCGGTAACGCGGGGTCAGCTTACGACGCAGTTCGCGATCTTTCACCGAGCGGCGGATGTTGTATTTGGCGTAGGCCTCGATGAAATTGAGCGCGTTCGGGCGCTTGGTCATGCCGAACGCCAGCGCCTCCTGGCCCCAGTAGATCCCAAGACGCACCAGCGCACGTAGCCCTGGAACGTTCTCCATCGCCCGACGCAGCGCCACCGGGAGCTCGGGGTTGCTGCGCGGCACCACCCACGGCGGGGTGCGTTGGTAGAGCTGAAGCTCGGCGACCTGCCCGACGATCTCGGGCACGATCTGGATTGCGCTGGCGCCGGTCCCGATGATCGCCACCCGCTTGCCGGTCAGATCGACGCCGTGATCCCACTGCGCGGAATGGAACGCGGGGCCGCGAAATTCCTCACGCCCCTCGATGTCGGGCAGGGACGGGATGTGCAACGCGCCGGCCCCCGAGATCAGGAACTGGGCGACATATTCCCGTCCGTCGGTGGTGAACACATGCCACCGGTACTCGTCATCGTCCCAATAAGCGCGATCGACCAGCGAATCGAACACGACGTGTCGGCGCAGGCCGTATTTCTCGGCAACCCCTTTGAGGTATTCCCAGATCTCGGGCTGGTAGGAGAACGGGTTCTTCCAGTCCGGCTTGGGCTCGAACGAGTACGAGTACAGGTGCGACGGGATGTCGCACGCGCAGCCGGGGTAGGTGTTGTCGCGCCACGTGCCGCCGATGTCGTCGGCCTTCTCCAAGATGACGAAGTCCACACCCTGCTGCTGCAGCGCAATGGCCATACCCAGGCCGGAGAATCCGGTCCCGATGATGACCGCGCGAGTATGCACCGGCGGCTCCTGGACCTGGGTCTCCGCTTGGGTAACGGCATCAGTCATGGTGGATCGGTCTTCCTATTGGGGCCTGTGTCAGCACGGGTGTTAGCCGGCGCATCGTTGCCCACCCGCGCCCGGCTCACGTGAATACCCAGTACCGAGGGTATCGGTTACGGCAAGTTTTGACGAACGCCCGGACGCTGTCAACGGGCCTTTAGTCCTCAGCTCGCAGCAGAGTTGCTGGACAGTGCGTTGTGGATCGGCTGGTCGGGGTTCATCGCGATGCCGAGCGTCTCGGCGGTGCCGACGATGACCGCCATCATGATGGTCGTCAGATGGGCGACGAACTGCTCACGCGGCATTCGTGGTGGGCTGTCGGGTTCGGGCCCCAACCACCACTCGGTGGCCGACGTGGCGCATCCGAAGGCGGCGAATGCGGCAAGTTCGATCGCTGCATGGTCGAGTTCCATCTCTTGCAGCTCGTGGTCGAACATATCGGCCATGGCCAGCGTGATTTCGCGGCCCTCGTTGAGAGTCCGCACGGTCGACTCGGAGGTAGCCGCGGAGCGGGCCTGGATGAAGACCCGCAGCACGTTGGGATGCTTATCGACGAGACTGACGTACTCCTCGACACTGCGCCGGATGACCTCACGGGCCGAGTCGGTTCTCAAGTCGATGGACGGGAAGATCGCCGCCCACAGCATGTCGCGCAGACGTTCCCCGATCGCCTGGAACAGATCGGACTTGTCGTGGAAATGCCGGTAGATCTTGGGCTTGGCGGTGCCGGCCTCTTCGGCGATTTCTCGCACACTCAGCTCGGGCCCCAGGCGGTCGATAGCGCGGAACGCCGCCTCGACTATGTCGCCGCGCACCTTCGTGCGGTGTTCGCGCCAACGCTCACTGCGCGCGTCGACCTTCACCCCGGGTTTGGCGCTGGGGTGGGGCCGGGGAATTCTCACCACGTCAAGCAGCTTACCGCGTAGCGACCGATGAACCGGGCTGACCTGGGCATTCCGCGGGGCTCGCGTCGCCGGCGCGCCCCTACAGCATGCAGGACACGCAGCCCTCGACCTCGGTGCCCTCCAGCGCCATCTGCCGCAGCCTGATGTAGTACAGCGTCTTGATTCCCTTGCGCCAGGCGTAGATCTGCGCCTTGTTGACGTCGCGGGTGGTGGCGGTGTCTTTGAAGAACAACGTCAGCGAAAGCCCTTGGTCCACGTGCTGAGTGGCCGCGGCGTAGGTGTCGATGATCTTCTCGTAACCGATCTCGTAGGCGTCCTGGTAGTACTGCAGGTTGTCGTTGGTCATGTAGGGCGCCGGGTAGTAGACCCGTCCGATCTTGCCTTCCTTGCGGATCTCTACCCGCGACACGATCGGGTGGATCGACGACGTCGAGTGGTTGATGTAGGAGATCGAGCCGGTCGGCGGCACCGCCTGCAGGTTCTGGTTGTAGATACCGTGCGTCTGCACCGAGTCCTTCAGCCGTCGCCAATCGTCCTGAGTCGGGATGCGGATATCCGCATCGGCGAAAAGCTGACGTACCTTCTCGGTCGTCGGCTCCCAGACCTGCTCGGTGTATTTGTCGAAGAACTCCCCCGACGCATACTTGGACCGCTCGAAACCCTTGAAGTGCGAACCGCGTTCGATCGCGATCCGGTTCGATGCCCGAAGTGCGTGGTACAGCACCGTATAGAAGTAGATGTTGGTGAAGTCGATGCCCTCTTCGGAACCGTAGAAGATGCCCTCACGAGCCAGGTAGCCGTGCAGGTTCATCTGCCCGAGCCCGATCGCGTGAGAGTCGTTGTTGCCCTGCTCGATCGAGGGCACTGACGTGATGTGCGTCTGGTCGCTTACCGCGGTCAGCGCCCGAATCGACACCTCAATCGTTTGGGCGAAGTCCGGCGAGTCCATCGCCTTGGCGATGTTCAGCGACCCCAAGTTGCACGAAATGTCCTTGCCGACTTCGGCGTAGGACAGGTCGTCGTTGAACAACGACGGTGTGGACACCTGCAGGATCTCCGAGCACAGGTTCGAGTGGGTGATCTTGCCCTCGATGGGGTTTGCCCGGTTGACCGTGTCCTCGAACATAATGTACGGGTAACCGGACTCGAACTGCAGCTCGGCCAGCGTCTGGAAGAACTCCCGCGCCTTGATCTTTGTCTTGCGGATGCGCGCGTCGTCGACCATTTCGTAATACTTCTCGGTCACCGAAATGTCGGCGAAAGCCACACCGTAGACGCGCTCGACGTCGTAGGGCGAGAACAGATACATGTCCTCGTTCTTCTTGGCCAACTCGAAGGTGATGTCGGGAATCACCACACCCAGGCTCAGCGTCTTGATCCGGATCTTCTCGTCGGCGTTCTCCCGCTTGGTGTCCAGGAAGCGGTAGATGTCGGGATGATGAGCGTTCAGATACACCGCGCCGGCGCCTTGACGCGCGCCCAGCTGATTGGCGTAGGAGAACGAATCCTCGAGTAGCTTCATGATCGGGATGACACCGGAGGACTGGTTCTCGATGTTCTTGATCGGTGCCCCGTGCTCGCGAATATTGCTCAGCAGCAACGCAACTCCCCCACCGCGCTTGGAGAGCTGAAGTGCGGAGTTGATCGATCGCCCAATCGACTCCATGTTGTCCTCGATCCGCAGCAAAAAGCAGCTCACCGGCTCGCCGCGCTGTTTCTTGCCCGAGTTCAAAAACGTCGGGGTGGCCGGCTGGAACCGGCCGTCGATGATCTCGTCGACGAGCTTTTCAGCCAGGTCGGTATCGCCGGCGGCCAACGTGAGCGCGACCATGCAGACGCGGTCCTCGAACCGCTCCAGGTAGCGCTTCCCGTCGAAGGTCTTCAACGTGTATGAGGTGTAGTACTTGAACGCGCCGAGAAACGTCGGGAACCGGAACTTTTTGGCATAGGCGCGGTCCAGCAGCGTCTTGACGAAGTTGCGTGAGTACTGGTCGAGGGCCTCACGCTCGTAGTAGTTCTCGCGGATCAGGTAGTCGAGCTTCTCGTCCTGATTGTGGAAGAAGACTGTGTTCTGGTTGACGTGCTGCAGGAAGTACTGGTGGGCAGCTTCCCGATCCTTTTCGAACTGGATCTTGCCGTCGGCGTCGTACAGATTCAGCATCGCGTTCAGCGCGTGATAGTCCGTTTCCGGCGGGCCACCCGGAAGGGAGGGGTGAGTGCTCGCGGTTACAGGCTCTGCAGTGACGGTTGGTGGCACGTCTGTTCCTTCCAGAAATCAGTAAGGCCCGCGCGGACGGCGTCCACGTCGTCCGGGGTTCCCATCAGTTCGAAGCGGTAGAGGTAAGGAACGCCGCATTTGCGGGAGACCACGTTGCCCGCGTAGGCGAACTCAGCGCCGAAATTGTTGTTGCCCCCGGCGATGACACCGCGAATCAACGACCGGTTGTGCTCGTTGTTCAAGAAAGCGATGACCTGTTTCGGAACGTAGCCACCAGCGTCGGGATCGGGACCGTTGGCGTGGCCGCCACCGTACGTGGGCAGTACCAGCACGTACGGCTCGTCGACCTCGATACGGCCATGTAACGGTATCCGCGTGGCGGCGACACCCAGCTTCTGCACGAAGCGATGGGTGTTCTCCGACACACTGGAAAAATAGACCAGGTTGCGCCCCGTGATGTCCATGGCACCGCAACCTCCTTATCTGATCGCCTGCCGCTTTCGAACCGTCAAGCGCTCAGCGCGGCACCGGCGAGCGCCTTGATGCGATCGGGCCGGAAGCCCGACCAGTGGTCGTTTCCTGCTACGACCACGGGGGCCTGTAGATAACCCAGCGCCATCACGTAGTCGCGCGCCTCGGCGTCCAGCGTGATGTCGACCTTGTCGTAGGCAATGCCCTGCTTGTCCAGTGCCTTGTAGGTGGCGCTGCACTGCACGCACGCGGGCTTGGTGTAGACGGTGATGCTCATCTGGAATGCCGCTCCTTTGCGGAAGTCGGGAAACTTGTTAAGGACTGGCAACTACTTGGGTACTAGGTCTGCACTATGTTTCAGCGCTCCGTCAAGCCCCGGAATTCCCGTCATACGGCTGTCAGGCGATACGGCCTGGCGTGCCGATTCGGGGAAGTTCACCAGGCCCGGCTGGCTTGATGAACGTGGGATCTGCCGGCCCTCGAAACACTACACCTAGTGGGTGACAAGATCTCGAGGTACAAGATGTTCTGAATAACAATTATGAAATTCGCTGGTCGTAAGCCCTGTCGCGGGCAATCTCTCGGCGTGTCGGAGCTCACACCAGTGGCTAGTCGTGTTCATCTGCCCAGGTATATCAGCGACCACCGACACAGCTGGCACCAACTTCCCGCCCCGTAGGCCGACAGCAAAGCCGCCAGCCTTGAGGCTGGCGGCTTTGACTATTCAGTTCGCAAGACGCTGATGATCAGCAGCGAGCAGTCAGCTCACCTCGGCGGCCAACTTGCCGACAACGTCGCGCACCTCGGCCACGAGTTCGGCGTGCTCCGCGGGCGCCTTGCCTTCCAAGGTTCCGAACGGCACCGAGAGTTTGATCGCCTCCACGACCTGAGCACCGGCAATTCCGAACGACTTGCGGGTCTCGTCGTGCGCCCACACCCCGCCGTACTGCCCGAATGACCCGCCGACAACGGCCAGCGGCTTGCCCGTCAACGCGCCGTTGCCGTACGGGCGAGACAGCCAGTCGATCGCGTTTTTGATGACCGCGGGAATGCTGCCGTTGTACTCCGGGGTGACCACCAGAGCGGCGTGCGCGTCAGCGGCCGCGGCGCGCAGCGCGGCTACCGGCGCAGGCTCGTGCTCGCCACCGACTGCAGGGTCGATCTCCTCGTTGTAGAACGGCAAGTCCCCCAGCCCCTCGAACACCGTCACGGTCACGCCGTCTGGAGCAACCGCCGCCGCAAGCTCGGCGATCTGGCGATTGACCGACGCTGCACGCAGGCTGCCCACTAACGCCAAGACTTTGATGCTGGAGTTCTCTGTCACTGTTCCGTTCCCTTCGGTTATTGGTGTCCATCTTCCCACGGATAAAACGGACTATAGTCCGTTTTATTCCGGAAGCGTTAAAGTGCAGGGGTGAGCGGCGTCGAGCGGTTTGGTGAGTTGTCTTTGTCCGCTCCCCAACAGCTGCCGCAAGAGCGGGGCGACGCAGCGCGAAATCGCGCGCTCCTGCTGGATGCGGCCCGCAGCCTCGTCGCCACACGCGGTACGGACGCCATCACCATGGACGACATCGCCGCAGCCGCCGGCGTCGGCAAAGGCACGCTGTTCCGCCGGTTCGGCAGCCGGGCGGGCCTGATGATGGTGCTACTAGACGAGGATGAACGGGCCAGCCAACAGGCATTTCTGTTTGGCCCGCCACCGCTGGGACCCGACGCCCCGCCGATGGATCGGCTGGTGGCGTTCGGCCGGGAGCGGATGCACTTCGTTCATGTCCACCACGCGCTGCTGTCTGAGGCCAACCGGGATCCCCGGGGCCGTTACAACGCACCGGCCATGGTGCTCCGCACCCATGTGCGGGTGCTGCTGCTGGCGGCTCAGACCACCGGTGATCTCGATGCCCAGACCGATGCCCTGCTGGCTCTGCTCGACGTCGACTACGTCGAGCATCAGCTCAACGACGTCGGCCACACCTTAGAGACGCTGGGCGAGGCGTGGGAGAGTCTGGCCCACAAGCTGTGCGGGCGGTGAACGGGGGCTGATGCCCATGACCGAGTCACCTGCGAGCTGGGTCCTGCATGTCGACCTCGACCAGTTTCTGGCCTCGGTCGAACTGCGCCGCCACCCCGAATTGGCCGGGTTGCCGGTCATCGTCGGCGGCAATGGTGATCCCACCGAACCGCGCAAGGTCGTCACCTGCGCCTCCTATGAGGCCCGCGAGTTCGGTGTCCACGCGGGCATGCCATTGCGCGCCGCCGCCCGCCGCTGCCCTGACGCCACATTTCTGCCGTCAGATCCAGCCGCCTACGACGAGGCGTCCGACCAGGTGATGGGGTTGTTGCGCGATCTGGGGCACCCGGTCGAGGTGTGGGGCTGGGATGAGGCGTATCTGGGATTAAGAACGGATCTCGCAGTGGCGGCTGATCCTGGCGAGGTCGCTGAACAGATCCGCACCGTCGTCTTCTCGGAGACCGGACTGTCGTGCTCAGTCGGCATCAGCGACAACAAGCAGCGCGCCAAGGTCGCCACCGGCTTCGCCAAACCGGCCGGGATATTTACCCTCACCGACGCGAACTGGATGAACCTGATGGCCGGCCGTCCAGTCGACGCGCTGTGGGGCGTAGGGCCCAAGACAGCGAAAAAGCTTGCAGCCCTGCAGATAACGACGGTCTGGGATCTTGCGCACAGCGACGCCGAGCTGCTGACGTCCACATTCGGTCCGCGCACCGGCTTGTGGCTGCTGTTGCTCGCCAAGGGGGGCGGCGACACTTCAGTAAGCGCGCAGCCTTGGGTTCCGCGCTCGCGCAGCCACGTGGTGACCTTTCCGCGCGACCTCACCGACCGGGCCGACATGGATTTGGCGGTAACGGAATTAGCCGAGCGAACACTGGACGACGTCCTGGCGTCGGGGCGGATCGTCACCCGGGTGGCGGTGACCGTGCGCACCGCGACGTTTTACACCCGCACCAAGATCCGCAAGCTGCCGGCGCCGACCGCCGACCGCGACGTCATCACCGCTGCCGCCCTGAACGTCCTGGCCCTTTTCGAGCTGGACCGGCCGGTCCGGTTACTCGGGGTGCGGCTCGAACTCGGGATGCCCGAGTAACTTTAGTGAGAAGCCGAAGTGCACGAGAGGCGTCTGAGGAGGTGGAAAACGATGAGTGAGATGGGCGGTGTTGAGACCGATGGTATGCACGCGGAGGAGCGGCTGGCCTACAAGGGGGGCGTCTTCATCAATTTCCGGACGAGCCGACAATGGGTGTCGATCAAGCTATTCGCGTTGCCGGCCAACACCGATGACCACGCGGTGCTGTCGTTGCTGATAAGCAACGTACGCTATCGCGACAGCTACGGAGGAACCGGTGATAAAGACATGGAAACCATCCACGGCCCGTATTGGTTGTACGCCATCACCCCAGAGGTGTTTTCCCCCGCGTCGGCTTCCGATGCCGAAGCGCTTATCCGCACCTGGACCCAATACGACGTGCCGTTGACCGCCGACGACTGCGCAGCCATGGAACGGGAGGTCTACCCGCGCATCCAAGAAGCAACCAGCCGCTACCACTTGCCCGATTTAACCGACACCGCCCAACACGACTGGGGCTCCTCGATCGGAACTGACGGCTTTCACGAGTTCGTGTTGATCGACCGCCGCAGCGCCAGCGTGGCTCTGCTGGTGGCCAGCGACGACTAACCGGCGGGGTCCTCCGCTCTGAGTGCGCCGACAAATCCTCGATATACCTCGTCGCTCACCTGAGCGATCTCGCCTCCCAGCAGAGGGCGGCACGCGGCGTCTACGAACATGGTGTGCACGATCAGTCGGCCCGCGTGCGGCTGCTCGGAGCCTGCCACGTAGGTAGTCTGCTGCACCCATACAGGGTTACTGTCCCGCGCCCATACAGGTCGGCCGCCGATTAGAGCTATTCCGCTGTTCCGCAGCGCGACCGTCCACTGAATTGGCGGAATGGGTAGCACCTTGGTGGCGATATCCCTGGCACCAAGAGCACGCAGCGTGTCTACGGCCTTTTTGAGCACCTCGTAGAAGGTGGGCCAGCCGGTGTATCCGAACACGCTGATGGTCTCGGCGGCCTCCCATCCACCGTCAGCGCGCTCTCCACACACCGCCACACGCGCCAGCGGCAACTCATGCTTGCCAGGCAATGTGACCAGCTGCCAGCCCTTAGGAATTCCCAACCGCTGCAGCCATCCCGGGACCCGGTCGCCGGTGAGTGCAACCACGTCCGCGATCTCCATCCATTCATCCTCAGTGAGCACATCCACCATTGAGGACGCCGCAGAAGACTGCCATTCAGGCAGTGGAAAGGATGTACTCACGGGGCCGGCACCTCCCTCCTTTGCCCGCCTACACCCAAGACGCCGCCCGCCAAGACTCCTGCGATCACCAACCACTCGAATGTCTTCTCGCCTGCCTCACTGAGATCATGGCCGATCTCGGGCAGCCACGACGACGACCCATCCGGAGCCACCGCCGCCGGCTGAGGCAACGGTGCCGACGGCGGGTCCGCCCGATCCCAATCAAAGGCCGGCGGCTGTTGCACCGGGCTGATGTGAAAACCTGGCGGTGAGGGGTCCTTTAGCCAGGGCGGTAGGCCAGCCGGGTCAGCAAACTGCGTCGGCGGCAACACCGCCGGCGGCGGATGCCCGGTCGGCAGCGACGGCAGTTCCACCGGAGGATTTAATCCGATTTCAGGAAGCTCCGGATCATTGGTGACGATCGGCGGCATTGGCAAATGCACCTTCGGGATCTTGCCACCGTCGGGGTATTCGACCTCGATGGTTGGCCCTCCCGAGTCGCTGTCGGGCCGCAGCTTGATCCCGGTGCCGTCCTGAAGAACCTTTCGCGGAAACCCGGCTGAGTTGGGCGAATCACGCACAGAACCCGCGCTCAGCCACTTATAAAAACTTCGGATCTCCTCCGGAGTGTCCAACTCCCGGTGCGGCTTCCTCTTACCTCTACGCAGTTGCTCTAACGCATCTCGGACATCTTGCGCCGTCTTCGGTGGGGGCTGGTTCTCCCACCACGGATCAACACCAGGCGGTGGTGGGTCTTGTTTGAAGGTGCGGTGATCGACGGCGTGGACGCGGTTGTCCTCGTAACGAATGCCGGAGTTCGGGTTTTGCGGGAACGTGTGGCGGATTCCGGCCACGGCTGCGGTGACCTTGCCGGCGACCTGTTGATCGAGGCTCACCAGTTGGGCGGCACGCTGGCCGATGTCACCGGCAAAGGATTGTGCTTGGGCTTGCCGGGCAGCCCGCTGCGCGGCCGATCCACCGGTCATGCAGTCGGTGACCGAGAGGTCTTCACCCACCTCGAAACCCGCCGCGCGGGCATCCTCTACTGCGTAGCGGACCCGGGACCGGACCGCATACAGATCTGAGGCCCCGCTTCGGGCAACTTTCGCCGCCTCATGCATCTGGTCGGCGACCGCGCTGGTCGTCATCATGTCGAAGTGGGTTGCGCTGCGCAGCGTGTCGGCAGCTTCGCCTTGCCAATCAATCGATAGCGCGTCACGCCAGACCTGGCTGGCCACCCCGTAGCACCGCCCGCCAGCGGCCTCCCAGTAATCGGCGGCCTCCGTTAAATGCTCAGTAGGCCAGGCTAACAGCGACGAGAGGCCGGGAACCGCCGCGAGCGCTGACATCGCGCTATACGCCTGCCACCCGATGGGCCACAGCAGCCAGCTGGTTCGCCGAGCTGGCCTCATTGGCGATGTAGCGAGTGTCGGCTTCGACGACTTGGTTTGCGTGGGTGTCCACCCGAGCGACCAGTACCGCTGTGAATGCTGTGATGTCAGCATGGGCGGCGTTGACTGCGGTGGCGCTGGCCTGACACGACAACCCGAGCCCCGCCGGGGCCGCCGTATCGCTTAGGTCGCCCACCGAGGCGCTCCATCGGGTGGCCATCGCCACCACGCCAGCGGCGTCGACACGCAGTTGCTGCTGCATCGATGGAAGGGTAGGCAGGCTTGTCACTTGCCCGCCAGTCACCCTGGCCGCTAGTGCGGCTCGAATTCGAGATGCCAGCGTCAGCGAAGCACCGGGCTGGGCCGAAGGGCGCGCGTGAACAACACGTTGACCCGGCGCATCGCCACGCTGTACGGCCACCAGGCCAGCCGTTTGAACGCGTACAGCGCCCGGATGTCGGCCGACGTGTAGACGAGGTACCTGTTTTTTGCGACCCCGGCCAAGACCTTCTCGGCGGCTTTTTCCGGCGACACGGCATGACCGCCGAAGCGCTCGACCCACCGGCTCACCTTGGGGTGGTCACGGTCGACGCCGGCGATCTCGATGGTGTTGACCAGCGGGGTGTTCACCGCACCCGGCACCACGACCGACACACCGATGCGGTGCCGGGCCAGGTCGAAGCGAAGCACCTCCGACAACCCACGCAACCCGTACTTGCTTGCGCTGTAGGCCGCATGCCAGGGCAGCGCGACCAGTCCGGCCGCCGAGGACACATTCACCAGATGCCCGCCCCGGCCGGCTGCCACCATCGGCGGAACGAAGGTTTCGATGACGTGAATGGGACCCATCAGGTTGACCGCGACGATTTTGCTCCAATGCTCGTGCGTGAGTTGGTCGACGGTTCCCCAGGCCGAGATGCCGGCGATATTCATCACGACATCCATGCTGGGATGCCGGGTGTGGATATCGGCCGCGAACATGGCCACGTCGTGGTAGTCGGAAACGTCGAGAGCTCGATGTTCGGGCACCTGTGCGCCCAGCGCGCGTGCGTCGGTGACGGTCTGTTCGAGACCGTCGGCGTCGCGGTCGGTCAGGTAGAGCTCGGCACCCTGTGCGGCGAGCCGCAAGGCGGTGGCGCGGCCGATGCCACTGGCCGCACCGGTGAGAAAGCACCGCTTCCCCGCGAAATACCGCCCGGATGCCGTCTGCGCCACGGCTTGACGATACCGGCGGTAACAACTATGTCTTGGCGGAGCCACCCCAGAGCCCGGTGAGCCACATCTGCTCGAGCACCCGCACCCGGCGCTCCATGTCTCCGTCGTGGCCGACGAGCAGAGGGTCGCCGGTCAGCATCAACGCGGTAGTGCCCGCCAGGGTGCGGATCAGTGTCGGGAGGTCCGCACTGATCGGATGCGCGGTCCCGGCCTTCAGCTCCGCCTCTACGATGACGACGATCTGGCGGACCACCCCTTCGAACTGCCGATCGAGAATATTGCGGATCTCAATATCGGTGTGGCGGGCGACATTACAGGCCGTCATCACCGGGTCGTTGTCCGCATACACCGCGGCGGCGCTGCCGACCATCCGCTTGGCGAACTGCTCCGGTGACTCGTCGGACTGACGCGGAGCAAAGTACTGCGTGAGTTCCTCGAGTTCTTCAGCGGCCTCCGCCAGGATCTGAGCGAGCACTGAGTACTTGGAGTCGAAGTAGAAGTAGAAACCGGATCGCGCCACCCCAGCGCGGTTGCTGATAGCGCTGACTGACAGCTCCGCGAACGGTCTTTCCTGCAGTAGGTCACGCACCGCCTGCATGATCGATTGCCGGTGCCTGTCACCCCGCCGTCGTATCGCCGGCGCGCTGTGCTCCGGCATGGGGGGATGGCTGTGCACGCCCTCGACCTTGCACCACGGGCCCCAAAAAAGAAAACTTGACAGCCGTCAAGTGTCTCCCCAAGGATGGTGGATGACGACTGTCACTATCGCGCAAAGGAGCGTCCATGGCAGCGACCATCAGCACGCCGCAGTATCTGCTGGGACAAGCGCAGCGCCGCTTCACGCCGTCGATCAATAACTTTCCCGGCATGGGGCTTGTGGAACGCAAGCTGCTCAACACTCGATTCCCGGAGCGCACGCTCGCAGAGCCGCCAGCGGGCAGCGATCTCAAGCCGATCGTCGGTGACGCAGGGCTGCCGATGCTCGGGCACATCATCGAGATGATGCGCGGGGGGCCGGACTATCTGATGCATCTCTACAAGACCAAGGGGCCGGTGGTATTCGGAGACTCACCCATCCTGCCCGGCGTCGCGGCGCTGGGCCCGGACGCCGCCCAGGTCATCTACTCCAACCGCAACAAGGACTACTCGCAGCAGGGCTGGGTCCCGGTGATCGGGCCGTTCTTCAACCGTGGGCTCATGCTGCTCGACTTCGAAGAGCACATGTTCCACCGGCGCATCATGCAGGAGGCCTTCGTCCGGTCCCGGCTGGTCGGCTACGTCGAGCAGATGGATGAGGTCGTGTCGCAGGTGATCGCCAACGACTGGGTCGCCAACGACGCTCGTTTCCTTCTTTACCCGGCGATGAAGGAGCTGACCCTCGACATCGCCTCGATGGTGTTCATGGGCCACGAGCCGGGCACCGACCGTGAGCTGCTCACCAAGGTCAACAAGGCGTTCACGACGACAACCCTGGCCGGCAACGCGGTCATCCGCACCAGCGTGCCGCCGTTCAAGTGGTGGCGGGGCCTCAAGGCACGAGAACTGCTGGAGAACTACTTCTCCGCCCGCGTCAAAGAGCGCCGCGGCAAGGACGGAAACGACCTGCTGACGGTGTTGTGCCAGACCGAAGACGAGGACGGCAACCGGTTCTCCGACGAGGACATCGTCGACCACATGATCTTCTTGATGATGGCCGCCCATGACACGTCGACGTCGACGAGCACGACGATGGCCTATAACCTGGCTGCCAACCCGGAGTGGCAGCAGCGCTGCCGCGACGAATCGGACCGCCTCGGCGACGGGCCGCTCGACATCGAATCGCTGGAAAAGTTGGAGTCGCTCGACTTGGTGATGAACGAGTCGATCCGGTTGGTCACGCCCGTCCAGTGGGCGATGCGGCGAACAGTGCGCGACACCGACTTGTTGGGCTACTACCTGCCTGAGGGCACCAACGTCATCGCCTATCCCGGGATGAATCATCGTCTGCCGGAATTGTGGACCGACCCGCTGAAATTCGACCCGGACCGGTTCACCGAGCCGCGTAACGAGCACAAACGGCATCGCTACGCGTTCTCACCGTTCGGCGGCGGCGCACACAAGTGCATCGGGATGGTGTTCGGCCAGTTGGAGATCAAAACAATCCTGCACCGGTTGCTGCGCCGCTACCGGCTGGAACTCCCCCGGCCGGATTACCGGCCGAGCTGGGACTACGGCGGCATGCCACTACCGAAGGACGGCATGCCGATCATGTTGCGCCCGCTGTGACGCCGCCTCGCGCGAGCTGGGGGCGCCTCGCGCGACCAGCCGGTTAGCGCAAGCGATCACCGCGCGCAGCGCGGACTGCGTGGGATCCTCCGACCAGCCCATTGCCCACTCGGCGCAGATCCCGTTGCTGCCGCGGATGAAGGTCGCAGTGTATCCGCCTGATCTCAGCTGATGGAACCTCAGTATCTCCATCGTGATCCCGCGCTCGTGCAGTATCGCGGTGAGAGCCGCGATCGGCCCGCTGGCGGCGGCGGTCGAGGTGCTGATGCGATCGCCGACGGCGATCACGGCCCGGAAGTTGCGGGCTTGCGGGCCCAGCCGCCCGGCAGAGCGCTCGGAGTCGGTGCACGCCCAGTGTCCAAGCCGCAGCGGGCCGGCAGTGTGACAGTAAGTCGCGACGAACCTCTCCCAGGACATCTCGTCGGCGAGCTCCCGCAAACCGCGCGGCAAGGCGATACCGAAATGGTCGGCGAACCAAGCGTTGGCGACGCAGTGTCGCGCTGATCCACCTGAGGAGGAACGGTTCGCAGAGAGGGGCAAAGAGAGAGGCAAGGAGTGAGGCATTGTGTCGGTCTTCTCTGGTCAGCAGGAGCGACCGACGACAGTAGCTTGCGACCCACAGCGGGGGGTCGGTC
>Ga0182012_10000912_pt1 | contig 32600 bp, 30 predicted proteins | sample 612S2SmetaG_FD_120486 | JGI IMG/M metagenome (GOLD analysis project Ga0182012, IMG submission 120486) | Permafrost microbial communities from Stordalen Mire, Sweden - 612S2S metaG | ecosystem: Environmental > Terrestrial > Soil > Wetlands > Permafrost | place: Sweden: Stordalen | collected...
ACGATGAACCGCTATGTTTACGTGGCGAATAACCCATTGAGCAATACTGATCCGAGCGGATTGATATCGCCGATGCCGCCCGGGATTGGGCCTCCTGGTGCCTGCGACTACATATTGCCAGGCGATGCGCCGGGCCCTTGCACCGGGCTGAACCAGATATCCTGGAACTTGTATCAACCCTGCAATTTCCTGACTCTCCTGACGGACGGCGGACCGTTAACGGCTTGCCAATACGGGGGTGCGATCTTCTTCGGACCAAATTCCGGAGGAGGACCAAGCGGCGGTGGCCCGGCCGCTATGCTTGCGTACCTGAAAGCGTGCGAGGGGCACAGCATACATGGTTACGGCGCCTACAACGACTCGCTACAGAATTGCACGACCGGGTTTGGCCAGTTCCTCCATTTCGGGGCATGCAGCGCTTCCGACATAACAGCCTATCAGGGGGAGACCGAAGCGGAGGCCGAGGCGAAGCTACAGGCTGACTATGACGCCGCGATGGCGTGGGTACAACAGAACACTTCCTACTTAACCCAGAACCAGCAAGACGCATTAGTGGACCTGTACTTCAACATGGGTCCAGGGACGCCGGGCGGCAAGCACGGGCTGCTCAACCACGATGTCTGGACGACTCTGACGACCGGGAACCTGGACCAGATCTCTCCAGCCATCATGTCCCTAACTGCGGGCGGCCGGGGCATAATCCCCAGGAGGGCCGCAGAGGTGCAAATGTTTGTGAACGGGGTCTATTCTCCTACGTGTGGGAAATGAGGCTCGAACGATGAAGGAACTGTTCGTTGCTTTCTTCGCCCTTTTGTTGTTGTCCCCAAACCTAGCGCGCGGCCTCAGCCCTTGCCAACCCGGGGATCTTCTTCTGGAGCCGCCGGACGACGTGAAAGCCGTCAGCTCATTTCTCGCCGTGCTTCAGACGGCGGTAGCGAAGGGCGACAGCAAGCGGGTCGCTGCCATGATGTCGTACCCCTTGAGTTTCGGCGACGAAAGGGGGAATATGCAGGTGCGTTCGAAGGCCGAGTTCATCAGGCTCTTTCAGAGGATCTTCACCCCTGAAATGAAGTCGTTGTTGGCGAGGCAGGAGCCGGCTTGTTTGGGCCGGGTGGGCTCGAAGGGGTTCACCTTAGGCAGTGGCCAGATCTGGTTCGATTTTTATCCTGGCGGCGCGATCAGAATCTTCACGATCACGTCCGTCGTCTACCCGGACGACTTGAAATAGAGGCGCGAACCTAGGAATTCGAAATCGCTTTTCCCGAACGCGGCAACGAGCCAACACGGACAGTCTACAAATCTAGACGCGCCGTTCGCTGGTGCCAGGGACATGTGATCCGGAACCGGCCAAGCTCTATCCGAGGGCGTCAATAGCCAAATAAATAGGTGAGAGGTTGTCTTTTACGATGTCTCTTCCTCGGCGTCATACCCAGGAAAGCGTAAGCATCAGATGAACACCACTAGAGCGGGCCGCCCTAGCGAAGCGCGATCCTGATAAATGTCGAATCACGCTCGCGCCGCGGCCCAGCGGTGAGGCAACAACTCATCGAAGGGTTAATCGTTTCACGCAAGCGATATATCACCGCATTCGAATGATACTGTGCTCAGTCCAATCTGTTATTATTGGACTGGATGGATCTGCTACCACATCTCGACCCGTCGTCGCAAACGCCGCTCTACCGGCAGCTTTGTGGCTGTTTCGAGCGTCAGATCGCCTCGGGCGAGCTGGCGACGGGCGAACGACTACCAGCCACTCGTGAATTGGCTGGCCTGCTGGGCGTCAACCGAACTACCGTTTCAGCCGCCTACGAGTTGCTGGAGCAGAAGGGGCTGATCGCCGGCCATGTGGGTCGTGGCAGCTTTGTGGCTCGGCGTTCGGCCACTGCGCAGGTCGACTGGTCCAATCTGTTGGCGCGGCCGGCCCGCCAGTTCGCCGTGAATCCGGCGGCCATCAGTTTTGCGGCATCGCGCCCGCCGGAAGAACTTTTTCCCGTGGAAGACTTTCAGCAGAGCTGCGAGGAGGTTCTGGGCAGTGGAAATCTGGGTTCGATCCTCCAATTGGGATCCCCCGGCGGATACGAGCCGCTCCGAAACTATCTTCTGGAACAAGCCCGTCGGGAAGACGCGATGGGTCCGGATGACGATCTTCTGATCACGAGCGGGTGCCAGCAGGCGCTCGACCTTTTGCGCCGGGCGCTGGTGCGGCCGGGTGCGCGCGTGGCCGTTGAAGATCCCATATACCCAGGGTTGAAAAACATTCTGCTGGAGGGCGGCGCGCGGCTTGTGAACTATCAGAAAGGCTTGGAGCAGATTGCCGTCTTGACGCCGAACTTCCAGAATCCGACGGGATTGACGATGCCTTTGGCGGAGCGTGAGTCGGTGCTGCGAGAGGCGCGCGACAAAGCGACCGTGGTGATTGAGAACGATATTTACAGCGCGCTGCGTTACGCGGGAAACCCGCTGCCGTCGCTGAAACAGCTAGCGCCACAGGCGGGCACGGCTTTGATTCGCAGCTTTTCCAAAATCGCGTTTCCCGGACTGCGCCTCGGATGGGTGATTGGTCCTCGCCCGCTGATCACCGCGCTGCGCGAGACCAAGCAATTGACCGATCTGCACTCCGATCAGTTTTCGCAAGCTGTGATGTTGCGCTTCGCGGAATCGGGCCGGCTGGCCGCCCACCAGTCCAAAATGGTTGAAGCCGGGCGCGAGCGCCTGCAAGCCGCCCTCAACGCCGCGGAGCGATTCCTGCCCAGCGGCTCGACATGGACCAGGCCCGAGGGCGGGTTGAACTTCTGGGTAACGCTGCCGGAAGGCTTGGACGCCGGCCAGCTTTTGGGACGGGCCCAGCGTGAGGGCGTCTCTTATCTGCCGGGCGAGGTTTTCCGCGTGGAACTGCCGCAGCATCATTCGCTGCGCGTCAGTTTTGGCGGGGCGCGACCCGAGCAGATTACGCGCGGCATCGAAATTTTAGGGCGCGTGTTTCGCGCCGAATCGGAATTGCAAAAACAAGCCGAACGCGAGCCGGCAGCCGCGTGGGTGTAACGAATCAGGAGGAGTCAAGACGATGTATATGAACGACGAATACCGGCTCAAAGTGGGCCTGGCGGAGATGCTGAAGGGCGGCGTGATCATGGATGTGGTCAACGCCGAGCAAGCTCAAATCGCCGAAAGAGCCGGCGCGGTAGCGGTGATGGCGCTGGAACGCGTGCCTTCCGATATTCGGAAGGAAGGCGGCGTGGCGCGCATGTCTCCGGTTCGCATCATCCGCGAAATTATGGAGACCGTGAGCATCCCTGTGATGGCCAAGGTTCGTATTGGACATTTTATGGAAGCGCGGATTCTGGAAGTGCTCGGCGTCGATTACATCGATGAGAGCGAGGTTCTCACGCCCGCCGACGAAGAGCATCATGTGGCCAAGCGCGACTTCAAGGTGCCGTTTGTGTGCGGCGCTCGGAACCTGGGCGAAGCCCTGCGGCGGATCGCGGAAGGCGCGGCCATGATCCGCACCAAAGGCGAGGCCGGCTCCGGCAACATCGTTGAAGCGGTGCGGCACATTCGCACCATCGTGAAGGAGATGAAGCAGCTCACGGTTCTGGGCAAAGAAGAACTGGTGGCGGAATCGAAGAAACTGCAAGCTCCCCTCGAACTGGTGGAGTGGGTGGCCGAGCACGGGAAGCTGCCGGTGCCGAATTTTTCGGCGGGCGGCATTGCGACTCCCGCGGACGCGGCGCTGGTGATGCAGCTCGGCGCAGAGGCGGTGTTCGTGGGCTCGGGAATCTTCAAGTCGTCCGACCCCGTCGCTCGCGCCAAAGCCATTGTGATGGCGGCTACGTTCTACAACGATCCGGTGAAACTGCTGGAGGCCAGCGAGGACCTTGGTATCGGGATGGCGGGCCTCGATGTTTCAAAGATCCCCGAAGGCGAATTGATGCAGACGCGCGGTTGGTAAGCAATCCGGGAATGAAGAAGCGGATCGGAGTTCTGGCGCTGCAGGGTGATTTTGAAGCACATGAGAAGGCGCTGGCCGCCGCCGGCGCCACTCCGGTGCTGGTGAGGACACCGGAAGAGCTCCGGCACGTTGACGGGCTGATTCTTCCCGGCGGCGAAAGCACCGCCATGTTGAACCTTCTGCATCGGCTCGAAATGTTTGAACCTCTGCGCGAGTTCGGAAAATCGAAAGCCATTTTCGGAACTTGCGCTGGAGTCATTTTGCTCGCGACGCGGGTCACACACCCGGAACAGGAAAGCTTGGATTTGATGGATTTGACGGTGGAACGGAACGGGTACGGCCGGCAGATCGACAGCAGCGTCGGCGAAATTGAGCCTGCGGACGCTTTTCTGCAACGCACCGGGCCGGGCAAACTTGAAACCGTCTTTATTCGCGCGCCGGTAATTCTCAGGACAGGTGCGGGCGTTACCGTCCTCGCGGAGCACGGCGGGCATCCCGTATTGGTGGAACAAGGCCGCCACTTAGGGGCGACATTCCATCCGGAACTTTCCTCGGACGTTCGCGTGCACCAGTTGTTCCTGGAGAAAATATGAAGAGCGTCCTGTTCATTTGCATCGGCAACTGTTGCCGCAGCCAAATGGCGGAAGGCTTCGCGAGAAGTCTGGGGAAGGACATGCTCAAAGCCGCCAGCGCCGGCCTCTCTCCCACGCTCACTGTATCGGAAGATACCATTGCGGCAATGGCCGAAGTAGGGATCGATATCAACGACCAGTTTCCAAAAGAATTCGACTACCGGCTGGCCGCGAGCTACGACATCATCGTGAACATGAGCGGTTTCGATCTGCCGCCAATGGAAACCGCGCTGGTGACGGAATGGAAAGTAACCGATCCCTATTATGAGCCGATGGCGGTATTCCGCGAAGTGCGCGACGAAATCGAGCGACGTGTGCGGAATCTCATCGCGGATGTCGAGCGCAATGGCACGGTCACGGAGGATTTAGTTGGCCAGCGGATTGCTTCCAAGCAAACGAGGAAGCCGGGGCTGTGGCAAAGATTCACGGCCTGGCGCTAGAGCCCTGCCCAGACACCGGCTCCCCAGATTGGTTCTGTAACTGCTCCAGCATTCCTGGAAGGAACGCAATGACAAACCAATTTCAGAACAACTCCAGAATCAATATTGCGAATGTAGAGCGGGCGGCGTCGGTAATCGGCGGATCGCTGCTTGTGTATAGCGCACTGCGGCACTGGAGATGGCTCACCATCGCGACGGCCGTCACGGGAGCGGCTTTGATTCGCCGCGGCGTGACGGGACACTGCGAGGCCTATGGGGCGCTCGGTTTCAGCACGCGGAAGAGCGGAGATAATGTCTCGGTCCCTTATCGGCACGGCATTCGCGTGCACAGTTCCATCACCGTCAACAAGCCGAGATTTGAGGTTTATTCTTTCTGGCGCGCTCTTGAAAACCTGCCGAGCTTCATGCAGCATCTGGAGAAGGTTCGCGAGACCGGCAAATTCGTCTCGCACTGGGAAGCCCGGACTTCGCTGGGACAGACGGTGGCGTGGGATGCGGAAATGATCACGGACGATCCAGGCCAGCTGATCGCCTGGCGCTCGCTTCCGGGCGCGGACGTGGACAATGCCGGTAGTGTTCGCTTCGCCGATGTATCGGGTCATGGCGCGTCGGGGAACGGCGGCTCAGGAAATCGCGGCACTGAAGTGCACGTCGAACTCAGCTACGTGCCGCCCGGAGGCGTGATCGGCGCCTGGTTGATCAAGGCCCTGGGACAGAATCCCAAGGAGCAGATTCAGCAGGATTTGCGGCACTTCAAAATGATGATCGAGACCGGCGAGGTGCCGCAAACGCAGCGCGAAACTCGTAAAGCCGCGGAGGAAACCAAGCAGGCTCAAGAGGTGGCGCTTCAGGATGCTTCCGAAGCGTCATTCCCCGCAAGCGATGCGCCCGCTTACATCTAATCGCTTATATCCCATAGGGATCTGGAGATCAAACAATGAAAGCAGTCATCTGGAACAGCACGAAGAATGTCAGCGTCGCGGATGTTCCTGAACCCACGATTCTGAATCAGCGGGACGCCATTGTGAAAATCACAACCACGGCGATCTGCGGGTCGGATCTGCATATTTACGCGGGCGACGTGCCTTCCATGGAGGCAGGCGATATTCTGGGCCACGAATTCATGGGCGAAGTGGTTGAGATCGGCAAAGATGTCAAGAACCTGAAGAAAGGCGATCGGGTGGTGGTTCCCTTCGTCATCGCCTGTGGCGCGTGCTTCTACTGCCAGCATCAACTGTTCTCGTTGTGCGATAACTCCAACCCCAACGCCGCCATGCTGGAGAAGTTATACGGCCAAAGCAGCGCCGGGCTGTTTGGTTACTCGCACTTATACGGCGGTTACGCGGGCGGTCAGGCGCAGTATGCCCGCGTCCCGTTTGCCGATGTGGGGCCGATATGCATCGCGGATGATTCCCTTTCCGATGAGAAAGTCTTGTTTCTCTCGGATATCCTGCCTACCGCCTGGCAAGCCGCGGAGAATTGCGGAATTGAACGGGGCGACACAGTTGCGATATGGGGCTGCGGGCCGGTGGGTCAATTGACGATTTCCTGCGCGTTTATGCTGGGCGCGGAGCACGTTATCGCGATCGATCGAAATCCGCGGCGGCTCGAAATGGCGCGGAAGAGCAACGCCGAAACGCTGGACGCCGGCGATCCGGAATTGCAGCAGAAGCTACGCGACCTCACCGCGGGTCGTGGCCCGGACCGATGCATTGACGCGGTAGGGATGCAGCCGCGCGCGGCCATCATTGATGCTCTCTACGATCGCGCGAAGCAGGCTTTAATGCTCGAATCGGACCACCCGGACGCGCTCAGCCAAGCTATACACGCTTGCCGCAAAGGAGGCACCGTGTCGATTCCCGGTGAGTATTCCGGTTCCGTAGACCGCTTCCCTCTCGGCGCGGCTTTCGCCAAGGGATTGACTCTGCGTTTGGGACAGACGAATGTGCAACGCTACGTTCGTCCCCTGCTGGAAAAGATCGAGCGCGGAGAAATCGATCCATCCTTCGTGATTACGCACCGGCTGAAACTGGATGACGCTGTCGAAGGGTATGCCAATCTTGCCTCCGAGAACGGCGAGTGCATCAAAATCACTTTGAAGCCTTGGTGAAGTTAGGCAATCAGATTGCTTCGTAGTTGGCTGGAGGCTTTCACTTATGCTAGGTACGATTCTTCTGATCATTATTGTTCTTGCGCTGCTGGGCGCACTGCCCACATGGGGTTATAGTTCTGGCTGGGGCTACTATCCTAGCGGCGGTTTAGGCTTAGTTCTGCTGGTCGTCGTGATTTTGCTGGTCATGGGAAGAATATAGCTCTCGGAAGGTGGGACATGCGGTCATAGCTCGTGTGTCGACCCTCCCTGAATTGAGTAAAGGTAAGTCCGGCGTGCTCCCGGCGATCGTGATACCCATCATGATTGCCGCTCTACTCACCGTTCCGGTCACCACCTTGTATGTCTTCTTCCGTGCCTATGTGATGCCAACGGGGTCGATGGAGCAGACGCTCCTGATCGGGGATCACCTCGTGGTGCGAACCCGAGGGATTGGCCCCGTTCAGCGCGGGGAGATCGTGGTGTTTCACTACCCCGTCGACCCGCGCCCGGTTTTTATCAAGCGCGTCTCCGGCGTACCGGGAGACCGCCTGAAACTCGTAAACAAGCAGCTCTATTTGAACGGGGTAGCAGAGCTGGAACGATCTCTCGCTGGACAGCCGCTACTGGGGCTTCGTCGACCGCCGCGAGATATTCGGCAAACCCCTCTTCATCTACATGTCAATTGACGCGCCGGCGAAAGGCTGGCCCGATCGCTTCTTCAAACGCGTCCAATGAAGTGTAAAATGACACCTCAGTAGGATTTCAGGGAACCGGGATAATATTTGTCCTGCACCTTGTGAATCCAGCCCGCATCGTATGCGTGGCTGAGGCTCTCCCGGAACGCTTCGCTACATTCCTCATTCATGGCCTGCGCCAGCCGTTCCTTGGTCAAACCTGGCTTGGTTTGCAACGCCTCGAGCAGCCGTTCCTTGAACTGTTCCATGACACACATTAAATCACCCGCCACGCCGATTTCCTGGAACTTATGACGTCATACGTGTTCATTACAGAAAGGTGACAAGACCAAGAACTGTTTTCCTCCTCACTTGCATCGCACCGCTCTTCGCGCAAACAAACGTAACCACGTACCACAACGATAACGCACGCACTGGCCAATACCTCACCGAGGCACTGCTCTCGCCCACCACGGTTCAGCCCGGGCTTTTCGGGAGGCGGTTTGCGTACCTGGTGGACGGCAACATTTACGCGCAGCCGCTCTATCTGTCTCGCGTCAACGTGGCCGGCGAGGGTCTCCACGACGTGGTTTTCTTGGCCACGACTCACGATAGCGTCTACGCCTTCGACGCCGACAGCCCTGGTCCGAATGCGGCGCCGCTGTGGCAAGTGAACTTCCTGGACGCCGCGAACGGCGTGAGCGCCATTCCCATGGCTGATGTGAACTGCCCGGTGATCGCTCCCGAACTGGGCATTATTGGAACTCCGGTAATCGATCCGGCGGCGGGCACGCTCTATGCCATTGCCGCGACACGCGAACCCGGTCCTGCCTACGTCTACCGCCTGCATGCGCTCGACGTGACCAGCGGGGCGGAGCGGGCGGGCAGCCCGGTGGTGATCCAAGCCGCCGGCTTCGTCGCGCTCGCCGAGAAACAGCGCGGCGCACTGCTGCTCTCGAACGGGGTCGTCTATTCTGAATGGTCGTCCAGTTGCGACCATGCTCCTTATCACGGATTTGTTCTCGCGCACGACGCGACCACGCTCAACCCGACTGGCGCCTTCAACTCCAGCCCGAACGGGAATGGGGCATCCTTCTGGAATGCCGGCTCCGGTCCCGCGGCCGACTCCGATGGGAATCTGTTCGTGGTTGCCGCCAATGGCGACTTCGACGCTGACGCCGGCGGTCCCGATTACGGCGAATCGGCTATCAAGCTCAGCCCCGGCAACCTGAACCTTGCCGATTACTTCACGCCGTTCAACCAGAGCTATCTGGATGACCTCGACCTGGATGTCGGATCGAGCGGCGCGGTCCTGCTTCCGGATTCCGCTGGCAATGGCGCGCATCCACACGTTCTTTTCACCGCCGGAAAGGAAGGACGCATGTATCTTCTCGATCGGGACAGTCTGGGCCACGCGCAAGTTCTGAGTGACACCTCCGCGTTGGCTTCACTGCCCGCTTTCGCCAATGGCGCATTCGGCTCGGCCGCGTGGTTCAACGGCAGCCTTTTCGTGGCCAGCCAGAACGCGGCGCTGCAATCGTTCCCGATATCGAACGCCACGCTCACGAACGCCCCCGCGGCGCAGTCTTCAAAGCTCTCGGGCTCTCTCGGGGCGGTGCCCAGCATCTCCGCGAATGGCACGGAGAACGGGATCGCGTGGATGCTGACCAATGATGCGGCCCTCAGTGCGTTCGATACCGCGTCGCTGAGCGAACTTTACGACAGCAATCTCCAGGCAACCGATGGACCGGGCACGTACGTTGAGTTTGCCGTGCCCACGGTGGCCGAGAGTAAAGTCTTCGTGGGAGGATTGGGAACGCTGATTGTCTACGGCGAGCTTTCCCAAACCCCTCCGGTTGTCGCTGCCGTGGCGAATGCGGCCAGCTTCGAACAAGCCGCCGTTGCGCCGGGCTCGCTGGTGGCGGTGTTCGGTTCCGGCTTGTCCCTAACAACGGCCATCGCCCAATCGCTGCCCCTTCCTATTTCGCTCGACGATGTATCGGTCGCTTTCAACGGCATTCCCGCGCCGCTGCTCTATGTTTCCCCGGGGCAAATCAATGTAGAGGTTCCGGCCGCCACTCCCACTGGTCCCGTTTCGGTCAGCGTTCGCGTGGCCAACGCGTTTTCCGCCGCTTTCACGATTCAGGTCAAACCTTCCGCGCCGGGAATATTCCTGATTGGTTCATTCGCCGCTGTGGTCAATCAGGATGGCTCCGTCAACGGCAACGCGTCTCCCGCCGTGTCTGGATCGTACGTCTCGGTCTACCTTACCGGCGATAGCGCGCTCGATTCAAATGTAATCGATGGAGACCCCGCTTCGGGCGTGCCGCCGTCTCAGCCACCCACCGTTTCCGCTACAGTTAACGGCGTACCCGCAGGGGTCAGTTATGCCGGACCCGCGCCTGGGTATATTGGTCTCATTCAGATGAATCTTCAGCTTCCCGCGCTGGCCCCAGGAAATTACCCGCTGGTGGTCACCATCGACGGTCAAGCGAGCAACTCGGGCCTGGTGTCGGTGAGCGGAAGTTGAAACCATCCTCCGCGGCGCCTAAGCATCTTCAGCTGGTGCGGGCGGCGTTGCGGCGGATGAACGCGTTTCTGAGCCGCCGCTATGAGCTCGCCGAAGCCCAACGGCACCCCGCGCCCGGACGACAGCCAGTTCCGCGAATCGAGGAAGCGGAGCGGTTCTTGCGCCAGCTTGATGTCGAGCGCGGCGGGTCTCTCGATTACTTTGAAAAGCATCTTCCCCGCCTCGCACGTACGCTCACCATGGTTCCGGAATCCGGCATCCACGGTGCCGTTCTCGAACTCGGTTGCTACGGGCAGATCACCCCATTCCTGAAGGATTTCAGCGGCTATTCTTCCGTTCGCGGCGCACACTTCGGCCAGAGAGGCGTCACGGAAGACAAGTTCATGAAGGTGAGCGGGAAGTTCGTCAAGGTGAAGGTCGATCTGTTCGACGCGGAGCGCGATCCCTTTCCCTACGGCGACGGCTCGTTTGAATCCGTCCTGGTTTGTGAAGTGATCGAGCACCTGCTGCACGACCCGATCCAGATGCTGCTCGAATGCCGCCGAGTCTTAATCGAGGGCGGCCGTCTGCTGGTCACAACTCCCAACGCCGCGAGCCTCACTAGTGTTGCCCGCGTGTTGCATGGTTATGACAATCCGCAAATTTACTCCCACTACAGTGTTCCCACTCCCGGGGCCAACGAAATTCCACACGTAAGGGAGTATACGGCCGACGAGGTTCGCCGTGTGCTGGAAGCGGCCGGCTTCGAGATAGAAACGCTGATCACCGAACCTATCGCCGAATGGAGCAAGCATCTCCCCATGTGGAATTTTCTTGAGGAGCAGGGCTATCGCACTGCGCTACGCGGCGAACAAACATACTGCGTGGCGATTAAGCGCTCAGCCCTGCCCGTCGACCGTTACCCTACTTTTCTATACGCCTGACGATTCGTTACGCGCCCGTATACATTACGTGCACGTAAGTTCCCAGGCGCACATTGTAGGCGAGATACCAGCCCACGTGATCCGGATCATCGTAGATGACGATCTGATCGGAATCCCACAGCCAGTCGGCGCAGTAACCAAGGTCAGGCCCCGCCACGCTGAAATAGAACCCGCCGAACCAGAAGCGATTCGGTCCGCCGCCGGCCAAGCGCCAGACATGCCCGCGTCCGATGCCGCCGGTAAACCGTCCGTGTTCCCAGGGATGGTCGAGATGGTAAGCGGCATCGTTCTTGCCCGTATCATGCCCGATCCACTTGCCATTCGCGTGAACGTGTGGCGCTTCGGGATGTCCCGCCTGGTCGGAGAAATGGCGCTGCTCGCCCTGTGCGGGCGGATGCGCGGAGGCTTTCGCCGGAGGAGGTCCGTGCGACGGAATGTGGCTGCCCGCGGGCGCGCCGTGCGATCCACCGCCTTCATGTCCGCCGCCGTGCTCCTGCGCTGGCAGGGTCGCGCCGAACAAAGCAACTGAAGAGATAAGCAAAACGTTGGTAATACGCTTCATAACTGAGGTGACGAGAGGTCCTTTCAGAGGTTACTTCCTCTTCGGTATTTTTATCACAACCGACCAGACAATCCAGAGGAGCCCAATGGCAAGCGCCGCTGGACTCAAGATGCGCGCTACGCGCATCTCCGCCCCACCGTCCCAGACGAGTTCCACGGTACACGGTCCGCTGCAGCGCGGCTCAACCACCATCTGGCCCAGCGGGTCGGCCCAGGTCTTGCGCGGCTGGCCGTTTACACGCGCGTTCCAGCCCTGGTCCCAGGAGACCTGCACGTAGAGCAACAGATCCGGGCGCAGGTCCGCCGAGATGATTGCCGCGCTGGAGTTGCGCCACCGGAACGCGGCAACGGGCAGAGACGGATCGTCCAACGCGGTGAGGAAAGGTTCCAGCGGTTTCACGTCGTGGGCGAGCGGCGCTTCGCGTACAAGGTCGCCCGGGCGCAATACATGGGCCAGCGAGGGGCGCGCCCGGGGCGCAGCGTAGATCACTTCGGGACCATCGCGCCAAAGTTCGTGCAGAGAGTGCAGCTTTTCCGGGTGCGCGTAAGGGTGATAGACCTCGCCTGTTCCTGGATCGCCCCCGACGATGGCGTCACAGCCCAGCGCCTTCAGCCAGGCGAGCGTCGTTTCGAGTTGATCGCCGGCGTTGATCTGGAAATTAACGCCCCAGAGTAGTTGATTGCGGATGCCGTTGTCGAAACCGCCGGAAAGAATGGGAGTGTCGCTGAAGGCGTTCATCCAGAAGCCCACCGAACCCGGAGCATAGACGCGCTGGCCGGGCATCTGTTCGCCCAGCCAATGCGAGATACGGTATTCGGCCGTGGTGGTGATGTCGATCGACTTTTCGAGATTTCGCGCGAGCCGGTGCTGGTGAACGGCCACCGGCAGGCAGGCCAACGCGACGGCTACCCAGCCGTACTTGCGAAAGGCCGGCCACGAAGGCAAACGCAGGCGCGCGGTCAGCGGTTCGGAGGCCATGATGACGCTAAGCCAGAAAGCCATGTCCATCTCCAGGTGGTAGCGCTCCGGCTGCGGAATCATCTTGATATTGAGCCAATAGGCACCCAGCGTGACCACGGCCATGCCCCAAAGGAACATGAGCGAGAAGCGCATTCGCGGCTCGACGCGCCACTGGCGGAGAATCCATGCCAGCAGAAGGAGTCCGGCGGCCATCACCGCCCAGAGCAAGCCTTCGGGAGCCGTGAAGTGCCAGTCCACCAGCTTGGGGGCGTTGATCCGAATCGTCTGGATGGTGGAGGGCGTGGCCCACGGCATGGCCAGCGCGTAGGCATAGCATCCGATGGCGGCGGCTGCAAGCCAGCGCGCCCAGCGCGTTCTGTCCCAGCCGGCCAACAGGTAGCAGCCGACGGCCACGGCCAATGCGAAGGCACCAATCCAGTTGCTGAGCACCACGCACGCCAGCGCCAGCGCCGCGGCTAGATAAAGATGGGGACGGCGTTTCTCAAGCGCCAGGTGCAACGCTCCGACAGCCAAGGCAAAGAAGAGGAGTGAAGTGAGGTGCGGCCCTTCCCCGTAGGGAACCAGGTCGATTAGGCGGCGCGGGCCGAACCAGCCGCCCGAATCGGCGCGGATGTCGCGCACCAGCCAGCAAGAGGGTGACAGGACGGAATAGAGCAGGCTTCCCGTGAATGCCGCGGCGCGGCCCGCCCCCAGACGTCGCGCGGCCCAGTAGAGCGAGACAGGACCCAGAGCATACACGGTGGCCACAACGGCGTGATAGGCGAGCCCGGGGGAGATATGCGCGGCCGCGGACACTGCGGCGTCGATGAAGTGCAGCAGGGGCGGGTAGCTATCGGGATACGGGATTCCGCCATACCAGAGGGGAAACCAGTTGAGCTCGCGGAAGTGACCGGTAATATATCGCGCCAGCCCGATGTAAGCGCCTTCGATGGAACCCATGTGCGCGGTGAACGGCGTGCGGAATAGCCAGATGGTGACCCAGGCGTTGATAGCGAAAAGCGTTACGGCGGCAAGGGCGCTCTTCCATTTGTCGCTGGGCATTGGTTGATTATAGAGGGGTTGATTATCGTGGGGTCGGTTGTAACCGCCCGTTAAAATAAACCCCGATGAAGATCGCATTCGTTTTTCCCGGACAAGGTTCCCAATCCGCCGGAATGGGCCGCTCCCTTGCCGCGACGTGGCCCGTCGCGCGGCGTGTTTTCGAGCAAGCCGACGAAACGCTGGGGTTCCCTCTGTCCAGACTTTGCTTCGAGGGTCCCGACGAGCAGTTGAAGCTCACTGAAAATACGCAGCCGGCTCTGCTGGCGGTTTCCGTTGCCGCTTTCGCGGTCTTGCGCGATTTGGGGGTGGAAGCCTCCATCGTGGCCGGGCATAGTCTGGGGGAATACTCGGCGCTGGTGGCCGCCGGGGCCATCGATTTCGCGGACGCGCTGCGCCTGGTGCGCAAGCGCGGCCAGTATATGCAGGAGGCCGTTCCGCCCGGCGCGGGCGCGATGGCCGCTCTTCTCCGCATGCCGGAAAACCTCCTGGCGGAGGTCCTCAATGAAGCCCAACGAGGGTCGGAGGTGGTGGCCGCCGCCAACCTGAATTCGCCGGATCAGATTGTGATCGCCGGTGATCGGGACGCGGTGGAGCGGGCGATCGAACTGGCCAGGGCTGCGGGAGCGCGCCGCGCCGTTCTGCTACCGGTGAGCGCTCCTTTTCACTGCGCGCTGATGCGCCCCGCGCAGCAGAAGATGCGCCCGGAACTGGATTCCACAACTTTCCACCCACTCCTGTGCCCGCTGGTCAACAACTGGCAGGCGCGCGAGATTCGGACCGCGGATGAGGCGCGCGAGGGGCTCTACCAGCAAATCCCGAACCCCGTTCTGTGGACCGCCACCGTACGCCACATGGCTGCCGCCGGCGTCACGATTGCCGTAGAAGTAGGCACCGGAGCGGTACTCAGCGGACTCATCCGGCAGACCGAGCCGGCCATCAAAACCACCAGTTTTGGGGGCGCCGACGCCGCAGCCGATTGGGAAAGGCTCAGAGCCTTCATTTCCTGACGCCGCCCTAAAGTCGTGCGCGCCATCCGCCGATGAAACATCTGAACGAGCCGGTGAACGCAACGGAAGCGCCATGCGGCTCTGGAGGTTTCGTGGGATTAGCGCTAGCCGCCCAAAAAGTCATCACCGCTCTCCGGCCTCAAGCCGATCACAGACGCCGCCTGGAAAGGCTGCTGGTCGTGGACGACGAACACATGGCCTGCAATCTGATCTCGTTGCGTCTGCGGCAGAACGGATTTCAAGTAGAAACCGCGCATAGCGGCGCAGAGGCATTGGATACTCTCCATACCAAGAGTTTTGACCTGGTCCTTCTTGACCGGCTCATGCCGGGCTGGAGTGGGGATCGTGTGTTAAAGGAGTTGCGGCAGGCGCATTCCTCATCGGATCTGCCCGTCATCATGGTGAGCGCGGTGGACGACAGCGAACAGATCGCCGAGGCCCTCGAGATGGGCGCCAACGACTACATCACGAAACCCATCGATTTCACCGTGGCGCTCGCCCGTATCCGAACACAACTCATTCGAAATACGTCCGAAAATGCGGGGCGCAATGCCGCTCAACACCGCTTTGCAAACGAGGGCGAAGCCACTCCGCGCCCCGACGGCGATGGCCTTTGGGATTGGAACCTCGATTCGGGCCGGATCTACTATTGCCCCCGCTGGGCCTCCATGCTTGGTCTTGCTCCCGAAGAAATCTCGAACGAGCCCGGCGCGTGGCTCTCCCGCGTGCATCCCCAGGACATTGGTCCACTTCGCAACGCTCTCCAGGCGCATCGCGACGGCAAGACCGAAACTTTTGAAATGGAGTACCGCATCCGTTGCAAGGACGGAGCTTTTCGATGGATGGCCAGCAAAGGCGTCGCGTTTCGCGATGCGGCCGGAAAAGCGATTCGCATGGCCGGGTCGCAAACCGACATTCACGAAATGAAAACGGTTGACGGATTAACCGGTCTTCCAAATCGAACATTATTTATAGAGCACCTCACCGAGGCACTCGAAGACAAGTGCCTCGACCCGGGCCACGGTCTCGCGATTCTCGTGATCAACGTGGACCGGTTCAAATTGGTGAACGATAGCCTTGGCCGCTCGGCCGGAGACCGCTTGCTGATCGAGTTCGCCAGCCGGATTCGGGCGGTGGTGCTGAAGTGGCGCTCCGCGGCGGAGGGTAGGGAAGGCTCCCTCGTCAGTCGCCTGGGGGGAGACAAGTTCGCCGCGATGGTGGACGGGATCTCGAGCCCCTTACAGGCCGTAAGCGTCGCCGACCAGATGCTCCACGCACTCCGGCCGATGTTCGCGCTTGTTCCGGAAAGCGGGCACCCGGGAAACCTCCCCGGCGGCGACCTGCAAGAACGCGGGTTCCAGTGCACCGCAAGCATCGGTGTGGCTCTGTCGGGGTCCAGGTATCAGACGGCGGAAGACATTGTGGAGGACGCCAACGCCGCTATGTGCTCGGCCAAGTCGCGCGAGAAGGACTGTTGGGCCTTATTCAGCGATTCGATGCACGATCTGCCGCGAGGCCGCGATGGGAGCACGGACGTGCGCAGCGATCTGCGAAGGAATGAAAATGAGCTCCGCGATGCCTTGCGGCAGGGCCAACTGAGGGTTTTCTACCAGCCACGGGTCGATCTGAATACCGAGAAAATCCTCGGATTTGAAGCACTCGTCAGGTGGAGCCATCCTCGGCGCGGGTTGATCGTTCCCGCGGATTTCATCCCGCTCGCTGAACAAACCGGACTGATCCGCGAAATCGGCTCGTGGGTGATGGAAGAGGCGTGCGCGCAGGTATCGCAGTGGCAGACGAAGTTCCCGATGGACCCGCCGCTCGATATGGCCGTTAACGTTTCGCCCGTGCAACTCCGCGAGCCAGACTTCGTTGGATTGGTTATGGGTATCCTTCAACGCACCGGCTTAGCCGCACCCGGTCTTCAACTTGAACTCACCGAGAGCGTGCCCGTCGAAGATCTGGACGGGGCCCGCCAGAAGCTTCTCGAACTAAAAGATTTCGGCGTGGGCTTGAAAATGGATGATTTTGCGACTGGCTATTCGAGCTTGAAGTACCTCAGCAAGCTCCCCTTCGACACACTCAAGATTGACCGGTCGTTCATCGGCGATCTCGACGACGATCGAGGGGTGACGAAGGAAATCGTGCGGACCATCCTGCAGCTCGCCGCTAATCTCAAGGTGGGCGTTATCGCCGAAGGCATCGAACAGCCCGAGCACCTGAAGTGTTTACGCGAACTGGGATGCGAGTTCGGGCAGGGCTTCTATTTCTCGGAGCCGGTGGATGCCGCCGGCATTGAAAGGCTCCTGATGCAAGCCCGAACTGACGCGTAGCCAGGGCGCCCGCGTCAGAAGAGCTTCACGACCATCGTGCTATCGCCTTCGCCGTAGATCAGATCGAGTGCTTTGATCTTCTTCGTGCTTCCCGGAAACGCAAAATAGAGGTAGCCGCCCTGGCCGCTGTGCATCAGGTCCTCCGGCAGCGCCATGCGGGTCACGACGTCCGTCACCGGTTCCGGCCCCGCGGACCGGGAATCGAGAGGCGCATTTTGGTCCGACGGCTGGGGCAGCGGTCCCCCTTGGACCGGCGCCGGTCGGCGCATCTCCGGGGGCACCGAGTTGATGGAACTCGTTATGGTGTAGGCCACCATCTGCGGAGCTTCCGGATGCAGAATAACAGTCTCATCAGCCTTCTTGCGATTTCCCTGCAAAGTGAGCCGCAGAGAAAACTGGCTCCTCTTCACATCCAATGCGCCGTGCGGGTAGACGGCGGTATCGACGATCAGGTACTGCGGACTGTCGTACATCTGGCTCCCATTCGAGAAACTGTGCACCAGATATTCGGCCCCAATAGCCAGTTTCGTGGAATCGGCATGGGCCGGGTAATCCGTCGGTTTGGGCCGCGGGTCCACCGCGAACAGGCACGCGACGAAGAGCAGAGCGGGGAACAAAGCGCGGAGCATCTACGTATGATGTTAGCGAATATGCGAGCCAACTCTGTCGCTGAATGGGTCTTCAATTTCATCGTCCTGATCTTCGCGACCAGCACGATCGCCCAGCCCTTCGTGATTCCTTCCGCGTCCATGGAAAGCACGCTGATGACCGGCGATCATGTCATTGTGGACAAACTCGCCTACGCTCCTTCCAACTCGTGGAGCGCGCGCTTACTGCCCTACGAACAGATCCAGCGCGGCGACATTATCGTCTTCCGCTATCCCGTGGATGAAAGGCAAAACTACATTAAACGCGTGATCGGCCTGCCCGGCGATCGCTTGAGGCTCGAAAATGGAGCCGTTTGGCGAAACGGCGTCCCCCTCGACGAAAAATATGTGCAGCACATCTTTCCCTTTGCGCCCAATCAGTATCGCGACAACTTCCCCGCCGGCACGCCAAACCCAGGTGAACTCGATTGGCGGGCGCAGCAGATGCTCGAATATTCGGTTCGCGGCGGAGAGCTGGTGGTTCCGCCGGGCAACGTCTTCGCCATGGGAGACAACCGCGATAACTCGCTCGACAGCCGGTACTGGGGCTTCGTGCCGGAAGAGAATATTGTCGGCAAACCGGTGCTGGTCTGGTGGTCGTATGAGGCGCCGGAGAACGAGTTGACCGATTTCATCAACGTCCGCCACGTCTTCGATCTGGCGACGCATTTTTTCGTGAAGACAAGATGGAGCCGGACGATGCGGGTGGTACGTCCGGCCTAAAGCACAATGTAAAGTTTGGTTAAACAACGGGAACGGGGGCTGCATTACCGGGAAGGAACGCGTCATCCTTGTGAAGAGGAGACACGCATTTCGACAATTTTCAACATGGTGCGAGCCTTGGCGCAGTCGCCCCATTCGCTCGATGGCTACTGGCGTCTCAATCACGCGCTAGCGGAAGGGAAGCTACCGGCGAAGCTTCGGGAGCAGATTGCTTTGGTTGTCGCTCATACGAATCAGTGCGAATACTCTCTCGCGCAGCATGTCGCCCAGGCGAACCAACTCGGCCTCTCTGCTGAAGAAATCCGGCGAAGCCGTCGAGCCCGCACCCGGGACGCGAAAACAAACAAGGCGTTGTCGTTCGCACGAGAACTGGCTGCCCGCAGCAGGGATGCGTCAATCCAGTCGTTGAGCGAGGCCGGGTATGACCAAGCTGAGATTGTCGAGATCGTCGCGAATGTGTCGTTGAACGTGTTCGAAAATCACTTCAACGACGTCCCCCAGCTAGCTGTTGGAAGTTGACCGGCTCCGCAGGTCAGGCCACCCGTTTTCAAGCGCGCGGCGGACGCGCGCAGCTAAGACAGCCGAGGTGAAAGGCTTTTGCAGCACTTCGATTTCGTCTGGTAATTGCCCGGTCTCTTGCAGCGACCGGTCCGTATACCCCGACATGAACAGCACGCGCGTTCCGGGACGGCTTTCGCGAACCCGCCGGGCAACTTCCATCCCGCTCATCTGGGGCATCACGAGGTCGGTCAGCACAAGATCGATATGCTCCGCCTGACGCTCAATTTGTAGCGCTTCGGGCCCGTCGGACGCCACCAGAACGTGGTACCCGCGACGCTCCAGCGTGGCCCGCACAAGGCGGCGCACGGCTTCCTCATCCTCAACCAGAAGAATAACTTCGCCGCTTCCCCGGTCGTCAAACACCTGGGTATCTGTGTTTTGGATCAGCGCCACTTCGCCCACCATCGGCAGGAACACCCTCACGGACGTTCCCCGCCCCGGCTCGCTGAAGAGGCTGACGTTTCCCCCGGCCTGCTTCACGATGCCCGACACCGTGGAGAGTCCCAGCCCCGTTCCACGGCCTTTCTCCTTAGTCGTGAAGAAAGGGTCGAAAGCGCGCTCCCGAGTTTCCCGATCCATTCCAGAGCCAGTGTCATTCACGGCGATCGTGACGTAAAGCCCAGGGCGAAGACCAGGCTGACGGTCAGCCTGGTCCTGATCCACGACCACGTTTGAAGTCTCGATCAGGAGTTTGCCACCGTTCGCCATGGCATCCCTGGCGTTGACCACCAGATTCATAATCACCTGGTCGATCTGTCCGGGGTCGGCGTGAATCGCCCCCAGACCTGGAGCCAGCGAAAGCTGTAGCTCGATATGCTCGCCGATCAGACGTCTCAGCATCGTGGACATTCCAGACACAATGCCGTTCACGTCCAATCGCTTGGGCTGCATCTCCTGCCGCCGGGAGAAGGTCAGCAACTGCCCGGTCAGTTCCGCCGCGCGTTCGCTCGCTTTCAGCACCTGTTCCACCGAAACGCGCTCCGCTGCGGATACGGAGCTGAGCAACAACTGGGTATATCCGGAAATGATCGTCAGCAGGTTATTGAAGTCGTGCGCAATTCCCCCGGCCAACATGCCGATGGCTTCCATCTTGCCCGCCTGCCGGAGCCGCTCCTCGAGGATCTTCCGGGCGCTCATGTCCAGCTCGCAAATCAGCAGGGCATCCTCGCCATCATGCTTCAGAAACCGGACGGAAAGATCCGTGTCGAGCGTGTGGCCGTCGGCGGTGCGGGCGTTCCAGCCGCGGAGTTCCGCCGACAGGGAGTCCTTCGCAGAGGCCGCCTGCAGCAGGCGCTGGATGTTCTGTTCGCTGTGAAAGTCGGAGAACTTCATCGCCAGAAAGCGTTCGCGGGAAAATCCAAACCGCTCGGTAGCCGACAGGTTCACATCAATGATCCGCAGGTCCCGCTGGCGCACCAGCCAGACCGGTTCGGGCACCTGGAGGAATAAATTTGCGGGGGCCTTCATAGCGACACCGGATGGATCGCCTGCTGTGTCGCCAGCGTTTTTTCGCGAATGTCTTCCCACACCGAGTTGGGAATCTTGAGAAAGCACCGGGTCACTTCGGGATCGAATTGCGACCCGGCGTGCCGCGCGATCTCTTCGCGCGCGTGTTCACTGGTCTGTCCCCCGCGATAGGGTCTGTCGGAAAGGATCGCATCGAGACAATCGGCCACCGCGAAGACGCGAGCGCCCAATGGAATCCGCTGTCCCGAAACCGCCGCGGGATACCCCTTTCCATCGAACCGCTCATGATGCGAGATCACGATGTCAGCCGCCCGTTTCAGCGACTCCACACCGCTCACGATCCACGAGCCGATCTCCGGATGTTTGCGCATTTCCACCCACTCATCCTCGCTGAGGCTTCCCGGCTTCAGCAGAATTCTGTCCGGCACGCCGATCTTGCCGATGTCGTGCAGCATCGAACCCTGGCGGATGACTTCCAGTTCGGCGCCCCCCACCCCCATGGCGCCCGCCAGGTGAACGGAGTATTCGCTCACGCGCTTGGAGTGTGCCTGCGTTTCTTTTTCGCGCGCATCCAGCGCCGTCACCAGCGCTTCCAGCGTCTCCTGGGACGCTTCCTGAAGCTGGTTCAAGGTACTCCGCAATGTAACCGATTGGTCCTGCAACGCCGCTTCGAGACCCGCCAGGTAGCGCTCCCGTTCCATCCGCGCCTGCTTGCTCGCGATCGCACGGCCGATGGTGCCGGCCACTTCAGCCAGATCGAACGGCTTCACGATGTAATCGAGCGCGCCACCCTGCATGGCGCGGACAGCGAGTTTGATATCGCCGGACCCGCTGAGCATCACCACCGCGGTGTCTCCGCGATGGGTCGCGATCCAGTCGAGAAGTTCAAGTCCGTCCGGCCCCGGCATTCGCACATCCGTGAGCACGAGATCGAAAAATCGCCGCTCGATATGTTCAAGAGCCTGCGCCATATCCTGAGCTGAATCGACTTCATAGCCAAGGTTGCGAAGATGCCTGCCGAGCATCGTACGGATCGCCTCGTCGTCGTCGACGACCAAGACCCTGTAATGCTCCATTTGAAATGTACCTTTATGCTACGCTAAATGGCCCAAACGCTCAATGTTGATCCGTGCGAACCGTAACAACGCAGGCGCGTCCTGGGTACTGAATTTGCGTAGAGTGTACCGCATACGGCCCTTGACTGAGCAGAAATCAGGATAAACCAAGCAGCCGCTTCGTATAGTCGAGACTCGCTTCCAAGTCCTCACGCTCGCGTTCCTTCTGATTCGGTGTTTCCCAGGGATCCTCCGGGCGAGGCTTACCGCGCTCAGAAAGCCTGACGAACCGCTCGAAGCCCCACGCGGGCACGTCGCGATAAGCTTCCCAGAACTTGTTATCGCGGTATGGGAACATGCGTGGTCCGAAGACAATGCACTCCATCGAGAGCGCGCGGCCGGGGCACAGCATGGCGTAGTCCTTCACGTAGGCATCGATGTCCACGTTTCCCTGCCCCATCCGAACCCACGACACCGCCGCGCCTTCCGCCGTGTTCCAAACCGCGCTATCGCGAACGTGGCTCGTCAGCACATAAGGCGCGAGGGCTTCGAGCGTGACATGCGGGTCTTCCAGCGTCCACAGCGGGTTTCCGGAGTCAAGACAAGCACCGACGAAGTCCGGTCCCGCTTCCTCAATCATCATCTTCAGCTCGTGGCCCTGCATGTCGCCCGCGTGGTTCTCAATGGCGATCCTGATGCCGTTATCAGAAGCCTTTGACCGCATATTCTTCAGCACCTGCACCGTGCTTTCAATGTGCTTTTCGATGGGAGCGGTGTGCCGGTCATCCATGCTTCCCAGCACCGCGCGTACGATCTTCGAACCCACCTGATTGGCCGCGTCGATCATGCGCCCGAGCTGCTGTTCCGCCGTGCCTTCCTTGGGATCGAACATCTTCGAAGTCGGGCAGATCGATTTCATGCCGATCTCGATTTCGATTCCGAGCTCCTCCGCACGCCTGCGAACCAGCTTCAGATTCTCCGGATCGAGGCTGCCGATGAAACGGATTTCGGAAAAGTGTACAACTTTGGCGTGCTGGCGGGCGCAGTAGTCCAGGTATTGAAAGGGCGTCCATCCCTGCGAGCGCAGGCTGAACAGGTCGATCCCCAGCTTGACCCCTGCCTTTACCCCGGGCTTCACCCCGGCCTTAAGCGCGGCCGGCGGTTCCCCTTGCAGAAGCGGTACCGCGGCGGCGCAGAGCAAGAAATTTCTTCGATGCATTGCGTCCGTGATTCTACCAGCCTCGGCGATTGCCGTATGATCTTTCTTCATGCCCACTCGCCGAGAATTCCTCTCCGCCGTTCCGCTCGCCGTGGCGGCCGCGTCCCTGAAAGGCCAGCCGCCCACTCCAAACCCTCTGTCGCTCACGTTCGGCGAACCCGCGGCGGAGTGGGCGGATGCTCTCCCCATCGGCAACGGCCGTCTTGGCGCAATGGTCTTCGGAGGGGTCAAGAACGAACGCCTGCAGCTGAACGCGGACACACTCTGGTCAGGCGGCCCGCGTGACTGGAATAACTCCATGGCGAAGCAGTACCTTCCCGTTGTGCGGCGGCTGGTGCTGGAAGATGCCAACTATACAGAGGCCGATCGCACTTGCCAGAAAATGCAGGGCCCTTTCAACGAGTCCTATCAGCCGATGGCCGATTGTCACCTCGAATTCGATCATGGTGACGGGATAAAGGCTTACTCCCGCTCATTGGATCTGGATACCGCGATCACGGCGGTACGTTACGAGGCGGACGGAGTACTCATCACGCGGGAGGCGTTTGTCTCGGCCCCAGACCAACTGATTGCTCTTCGTATCTCCGCATCAAAGTCCGCGGGTTTGTCTTTCTCCGTTTCCCTCGACAGCCCGCACCATCCTGAAATTCGGTCGACTGGTTCCGGTGAGTTCACGCTCACCGGCAAGGTTCCAGAACACGTGGTGCCGAATTACTGGGGTGGAGAAAATCCGGTGACGTATAGCGATGAAGATGGCAGGGGCATGCGCTTCGCAACCCTCCTGCTGGCTCGCCCGGAAGGCGGCGAAATGCGGCTTGAAGGAGACAAGCTCAGAATTGCGGGAGCAAACGCATGCGTCATTCTTATTGCGGCGGGAACGGGTTTCATCACTTATCGGGATGCTCCTGCACTTTCGGCGGAGGCAATTCACGCAAAGCCGCGCGCGCAACTCGACGCGGTCCGCAATAAACCCTGGGACGGGATCAAGGCGGACCACGTGCGGGACCATCAGGCGGTTTTCCGGCGCACGTCGCTCACCCTCGGAACCGGCGGGGATACGCGCACTACGCCGGAGCGACTGGCCGCAACCGCCGATCACGCCGACCCGAACTTACTCGCCCTCTACTTTCAGTTCGGACGCTATCTGCTGATCGCCAGTTCGCGAGAGGGTACGCAGGCGGCCAATCTCCAAGGCATCTGGAATGACAAGGTCCGGCCTCCGTGGAGTTCCAACTGGACGGCTAACATCAATGTCCAAATGAATTACTGGCTGGCGGAAACCTGTAACCTCTCCGAGTGCCATCAGCCTTTGTTTGACCTGATCGAGGGGGTTCGCCACTTCGGCGTGGTGACGGCCCGAATTAACTACCGTGCCGACGGCTGGTGTTCCCACCATAATATCGACGTATGGCGCCAGACGGGGCCCGTTGGCATGGCGTCAGGCAGCCCCACCTGGGCCAATTGGGGCATGAGCGGCCCATGGCTCTGCGCGCACCTCTGGGATCACTACCTGTTCACGGGCGACAAGGCATTTCTGAAAGAACGCGCTTACCCGATTATGCGGGGCGCGGCGGATTTCCTGTTGAGTTGGTTGATTGACGACGGGCACGGCGGCCTGACGACTTGCCCTTCGTTTTCGACCGAGAATAACTTCCTGACGCCCGGCGGGAAGAAGGCGGAGACGAGCGCGGGTTGCACCATGGATATGGCACTCACGCGGGAATTGTTCCAGCACACCATCGAAGCTTCTCAGATCCTCAAGTTCGACGCGGAATTCCGGACTCGGATGGAGCGCGCCGAGGAAAAGCTGCCGCACTATAAGATCGGCAGGTTTGGCCAGCTTCAAGAATGGTCGATTGATTTCGAAGAGGCGACGCCGGGCCAGCGGCATATGTCGCATCTCTACGGGCTGTATCCCGGCAGCGATATCTCGCCGCGGCTCACTCCGGAGATCGCCAAAGCCGCGCGGACGTCGCTTGAGCGCCGTCTGGCGAACGGGGGCGCTTATACAGGCTGGAGCCGCGCGTGGGCGGTTGGGTTGTGGGCCCGCCTGGGAGACGGCAACAAGGCCGAAGAATCGCTCACCAAGCTGATGCAGCACAGCACGCAGAAGAATCTGCTGAACACGCACCCCGCGGAAGGAGGAAGCATTTTTCAGATCGACGGGAACTTCGGCGCGACGGCGGCGATTGCCGAGATGCTGCTGCAAAGCCATGACGGTGAGATCGCGTTGCTGCCCGCGCTGCCGGACTACTGGAAGTCGGGTGAGTTCCGGGGTTTGCGGGCGCGCGGCGGCGTGGAGGTGGATCTCTCATGGCGCGACGGGAAGGCCGAAACCGCGGTGCTGCGTGCGTCGCGCAAGGGAACTTTTCGGGTGCGTGCGCCCAAGGGGCAGCGGATCAAGCATGGAGAGGTGCTGGAGCTTACGATGCACGCGGGTTCATCCCACCAGATCCACTTCGCCAGTGCATAATGGCTGTTGATGAGGGCAGCAGTACTGGCTGGTCCGCGCGATCTGCGCATGGAGGATGTGCCGAAGCCGGAACCGCAACGCGGCCACGTTCTTCTGCGTGTGCTGGCTTGCGGCGTTTGCAGAACGGACCTGCATATTCTGGATGGCGAACTGCCACCGCTTCATGCTCGCAACATCCCGGGCCATCAGATCGTCGGCGAAACCGAAGATGGCCGGCGCGTGGGCGTCTCGTGGATGGGCGGCGTCGACGGCACGTGTCCCTATTGCGTGCGCAAGATGGAAAACCTTTGCGACAATCCGGTCTTCACCGGATACACGGTGAATGGCGGGTATGCGGAATACGCGGTGGCGCGCGAGGACTTCACGTTTCCGCTGCCCGACGGGCTGGACCCGCTCCATGCGGCGCCGTTGCTCTGTGCCGGGATTATCGGGTTCCGCAGCCTTCGCGTGGCCGGCGTAGAACCAGGCGATCGTGTGGGCTTATTTGGGTTCGGTTCTTCAGCGCATCTGACGATTGAGGTTTTGAAACACTGGCACTGTGAGGTGTTCGTGGCAACGCGGGGCGCTTCGCACCAGCAACTCGCCCGCGACCTTGGCGCGAACTGGGTGGGTGGGGAAGTCGATAAGCCGCCCGCGCTTCTGGACCGCGCACTCACCTTCGCACCGAGTGGAGATGTGGTGGTGGCCGCACTGGCCAGTTTACGGAAGGGCGGCGTTGTAGCCATCAACGCGATCCACCTCGACAGAATCCCGCAATTTGACTACGACACTTTACTTTGGGGCGAACGCCAGATCCGCAGCGTTGCGAACATGACGCGGGATGACGCCCACGCTTTCCTGAAGATCGCCGCCGAAATCAAGATGCATCCCAAAGTAACTCCATTCCCGCTGAGCCGCGCGCTGGAAGCGCTCGATGCGGTCAGAAAAGACGCCGTCGATGGCGCGGCTGTGCTCATCCCCGACTGATGCGCTTCATTGGTGAGGAAGAAGTACGAGAGGTGCTGAGCTTCCGGCAGCTCATCCCCGCCATGCGGGAAGCTTTGCGCGCGTTTTCTTCCGGCCGCGTCCTGCAGCCGGTGCGGGGAATTATCCACGTGCCGGAGCACAACGGCTGGTTCGGCGTCATGCCTGCCGTTTACGAAGATGTGATGGGCGCGAAGTTAGTCACCTTCTATCCGGCGAACGCTCCTCTACACACTCACCAGGCGACGATCCAACTGTTCCGCGCTTCCACGGGTGAGCCGCTGGCTTGCATGGACGGCCGGGTGATCACGGAAATGCGAACGGCCGCGGTTTCCGCGATCGCTCTGGATCTTCTGGCGCCGCGCGTTCCGTTGGTGCTTGCCATTGCCGGCAGCGGAGTTCAGGCCCATTCGCATTTGGAGGCGTTCCGTCAGATTCGCGGGTTCACGGAGGTTCGCGTGTGGAGCCGCACGCGCGCTCATGCGGACAACTTCGCCGAGGCTCTTGGATCTCAGTCCTTTGAATCCGCGGAAGCGGCCGTCTGCAACGCGGATGTAGTTGTTACCTTGACCAGCGCTTCGGAACCCATTCTGCGAGGCGCCTGGTTGAAAGCGTGCGCGACGGTGATCGCCGTGGGCTCAGTCGGGCCGAATCGGCGGGAACTGGACGACGACGTAATGCGAAGCCCCGTGATTGTGGAATCGCGCGAATCTGCCGTTCGCGAGGCGGGCGAATTGATTCAGTCCGGCGCCCAGGTTTACGCGGAGATCGGCGAACTCCTGAATGGCGCGAGGCAGATTCCGCCACCGCCCGTGGTTTATAAATCGCTCGGCATCGCAGTGGAGGACATCGCTGCGGCGCGCCTGGTTTATGACAGTATTTTGGGTCGTGATGTAGCAAACTAGAACAATGCGTTTACTTCGGGATTTATTCGACAAGAATGCGGAATGGGCCCGCCGCACGGAAGCCGAGGAGCCCGGTTTCTTTACGCGCCTTACCGGTGAGCAGACACCCCATTTCTTCTGGATCGGCTGTTCGGATAGCCGCGTCCCAGCCGAGCAGATCACGGGACTGATGCCCGGAGATCTTTTTGTGCACCGGAATGTCGCAAACCTTGTCGCCCATCAGGACTTGAGCTGTCAGGCGGCGCTCCAATATGCCGTCGATGTCCTGAGAATCCGGCATGTGTTAGTGGTTGGCCATCACGGTTGCGGCGGTGTTCGCGCGGCGATGAACAAACAGGAACTTTCCGGTCCGGCAGGCGAATGGCTACGGCCGCTGCGCGAGCTTTACGAACAGAAGCGGGAGTATTTCGAGAGTTGGTCCGACGATCAGGCGCGTTGGGACAAACTTTGTGAATTGAATGTAATCGCGCAGGTAGGCGCGCTCAGCCGCACCCCACTGATTGAACGCGCGTGGGATCGCGGACAAGAACTGGCTGTTCACGGCTGGATCTATGACTTGCGCGATGGCCGCCTGCAGGATCTGAATGTAACGATCACGTCAAAGGCGGAAGCCGAAAGCCTTAGTTCCTCATGAGGACTCCCTCATAAAGACACCAACACAACCTCCATGGAGCGAGGGCCGTGGACACCCTGTATCCTCGTCATTTCTATATCGGCTGTGGCTGAGGGCCCGGATATGAGCGTAAGCGGGCGAGACATCGCTTCGGCTAACCGGTGCATAGCTTCGGGAACGGTTTCGACGATCTGGTCTTCAAAGGCAACGCACAGGTGATAGTCGGGCAGCAGCGTAAGGGCCCGGCGACCTTGAGAAGAACCGCCGTCGAGGATGATGGTGCCGGTGTCGGCAATAGCGACGGCGCAACCGGTGATCACCCCGTCGCAGCATTCGATTTGTGGGTAGGGGGAAGCATGATCCCGGATGAATTCAAATGGCTGCGGGAGCCAGTCGACGGGAATATCGTGAGGGACGGCGACGCTTTGAGCATTTCGCGCGTGTAGGCGTTCCGCTATGGTGGCCGCGATTTCCAGATGAGTGCATCGGTAGACTCCAGCTCCGTAATCAGTCAGCCGCTCAATGAATAAGTCGAGCTTCTGGCCCTTCTGCGCGGTCCCTGCGGATTCGTAACCGCGTTCGATGGCCTGGTATTCCTGCTCGGGATTGCCGGATGCTCCGATGGAAGCGAGAATCCGGTCACGCGCGGAAGCAGTCACTTTCGATCCCTCCACCATTCACGAAACGATTGCTCGGGAACCGTCATCAGATCGCGGACGGAACTCCATCCGCTGAGCATGCCCGGCAGGTTCTTGAGCACGCCTTCGCTGAGGAACGGCTTCTGGGCAATCCTCGCGAAGCCTTGCGCCGCTGCAAGTCGCCTGGGGCCCGCGAGAGCGAAAGCGGCGGCTCTCATCGCGAGCTGCTCTACTATTGGTGAATCTCCCTGCTCGACTACTTTCGCGCGTAAGTGGACCAATACCTCAGGGATATTAATCTTCACCGGGCAGACCTCATAGCACGCTCCACAGAGCGAGGAAGCGAAAGGCAGAGTTTCGGAGTGCCGCATGGATTGTAACTGCGGCGTGAGGATGGCGCCGATTGGACCGGAGTAGATTGAGCCATACGCGTGGCCTCCGGTTTGACGGTAGACCGGGCAGATATTGAGGCACGCGCCGCAGCGGATACAATGCAGCGTTTGCCGGGCGGCTTCATCGGCCAGCACCTTGGTTCTTCCGTTATCGAGCAGAACGACGTGGAACTCACTGGGCCCATCGTTTGCTGAAACACCAGACCAGATGGACGAGTAAGGGCTCATGCGTTCGCCCGTCGCGGAGCGCGCCAGAATTTGCAGAAAGACCTCAAGATCCCGGAAACGCGGAATCACTTTTTCGATCCCGATCAGGCTGATCAGAACCTTCGGTAAAGTGAGGCACATGCGTGCATTCCCTTCGGACTCAACGATGCAGACCGATCCATTCTCGGCAATCGCGAAGTTCGCCCCACTAATGCCCACGCGCACCCGGAGAAACTTCTCGCGGAGATAACGGCGCGCGGCTTCGGCGAGATCTTTCGGCTCACGACCCAAGGTTTCGAGATGCATCTTGTCGAGAAATATCTGGCGGATCTGCATCCGGTTCTTATGCAGCGCCGGCACAACGATATGCGACGGGTGGTCGGATCCGAGTTGCACGATCAGATCGGCGAGATCTGTTTCGTAAGGCGTGATTCCGGCGGCTTCGAGCGCGGTGTTTAATTGCGTTTCATCCGATGTCATCGTTTTGACTTTGATGACTTCGGTCTCTCCGTGAGATTGGATGATGCCGGTGATGATCCGGTTGGCCTCATCCGCGTCCTCAGCCCAGTGGACTTTGCCGCCCGCGCGAACGCACGACTGCTCGAACTGGACCAGATAGCGGTCCAGATACCGCATGGTGTGTTCTTTGATCCGGCTAGCGGCGGTACGGAGCTGCTGCCAATCGGCCTTTTCCTCGACGAGCAATGCGCGTTTGGCCCGAATCACGCCGGTGGCGTGCCTCACATTCTGTCGCAACTGCGCATCCTCCATGGCCGCCTTTGCGGCCATGGGAAAGCTGGGTGATTCCGCGGCAGCCCCCACCCGGACACTCATCGCCGCTCCTCCGACGCGAGGATTTCCGCAAGATGCGCCACGCGGACCGGCTGCCTCTGGCGGTGTAAGCCTCCGTAGATGTGCATGAGGCATGAGTTATCGCATGCCGCGCAGACCTCTGCGCCGGTGGCCGCGACCGCCTGCATTTTATCGGCGAGCATCGCGGCGGAAACATCCGGATTCTTGATGGAAAACGTTCCGCCGAATCCGCAGCACTCGTCGGCGCCCGGTAGCTCGATATATCTTAAGCCGCGAACTTCCTTAAGCAACCGGATGGGCTTGTCGCCCAGTCCGAGCGTTCGCATGGAATGACAGGACGGGTGGTAAGTCACCTTGTGCGGGTAAAACGCCCCTGTGTCGGTGACACCGAGTCGATCAACCAATAGTTCCGTAAACTCAAATACTCGCGGAAGCAGGTTCCGAACCTTGTCGCGCAGCGTGGGATCGCCAGTCTCCTCTGCGAGAATCGAATAGTGCTCGCGAATCATGGCGACGCACGAAGAGGACGGCGAACAAATCACTTCCGCGTCATCGAATACTTCAAGGAACCGCTGCATCAGGGGTAAAGCTTCCTTGCGGTAGCCGGTGTTTAGATGCATCTGCCCACAGCACGTTTGCTCGGCGCGGAACTCGACTGAATGCCCGAGGCGCTCCAGTACGTGGACAACGGCCTTGCCAGTCTCAGGGAAGAGAGTATCGTTATAGCAAGTAATGAACAGTGAGATCTTCACGGGTGTGGTTACCAGCTCAACGCGAATAGCGATATACCTTGAAGCGGGATCGAGAATTTGACTTGCAACGTACTACTTTGCACCGGCGCGAAGTGTGGGGATTCCAGGAGTTGTAATTGACCGGCTTGTTCCAGCGATTTATATTGATCCGCGGACGGGGTTTGCGGCGATCCTAATCGCCTCCACTCGGTAAACGCGTTGCTGTGTGTATCATCAATGCGGTATTGCCTGACAAGAATGCGGCGCGCTTCCACGGGCAAGCCATGGATGGTTAGCTGAACCAACGCCGCGGGGCCGGGAACGTCGTCACTCTGGTAGTTCCAGACTAATACCGAGAGGTCGCGCCCGGCGCGCGTCGCTAGCGCATCCACGTTGGGCGTGCCCATGCTGACGGCCTTGAGATAATCCCCGCGAAGCCAGCCTGCCATGCGAAACACGTTCAGCACCGGCTTATCCAGTCCATTAGTCGCCAACGTTCGCAGGCCATCGAAATAAGGCTGACCTTCAAATTCAAATGCCCAAGTCAGGAAGCCCTCCAGATTGACGCCATAACGGTCCGCTAGTGTGAGAGTCGCCTTCAGAGCGGCGGCCGTATAGGCCGGATACAGTGTGCCGTTCCTGTATGCGTTTTGTGGGTAGACGCGAGCGGAACAAGCCGCGCAACCTTCCGGATCGGCTTCACTCAGCACAATGGGCAAGTGGCGGAATCTGGGGAAGGAACGAACGATTTGAAATCCAGTTTCCACGTCATTCAACTCGTGCTCTAAACCCATTTGAACAATGCCGTCGGCCAAATGCGGACTTCCCTTGGCGTGAAAGCTGATGAAATCGAGCGGCGCGCCGGTACCCCCGGTCACGTAGTTCTTTCCCGATGCGCAATGCTCGAGGAACTGCCTTAAGAAAGCAGCGGCTTTTGCGTTCGCCGGACCCGTGGACGCTGGCCCACCGACTCGCGCCGCCGGTAGCGCTCGCTTCACAGCCGCGGCGGTGAAGTCGTAGAGCTTGTCATATTCTTCGGGAGTACCGTGCCAATAGCCTATATCGGGCTCATTCCAAACTTCCCAATCCCAACTTGCTACTTCCTGCCGCCCGTACTCTTTCAGGCTGTGTTTGACCCATTGAAAGATGAGTTCTTCCCACTTGGCATAGTCCGTGGGAGGATAAGTCCAGCCGACGTAATAGCGGTCGAATTTGTCCCCCGGGCGCCAGACCGGCACATAAGGGTCGGGCTGAGTCGAGAGTGCCTTTGGCATGAAGCCAATCTCGACGAAAGGCTTCGCCCCCGCCTGGATATACGTCTTCAGTATGCGGTCAACGATTGTCCAATCGTAAACAGGCTTTCCGTTCGCATCCTCCGTGTAAGCGTTGGTCGAGCCCCACTTCAACGCCGCCGTGCCGTCGCCGCTGGTGAGCAGGTTATGCGTGCGGAAGTGCGCCGGAGAAGCGCTTGACAGCGCGATCTCGCCGATCAGTTTGCGGCCGTGCTCGATGTATGTATAGTTAGGCTCGTCGTACCCGAAGAAATTCCACACAGGTTTGACCGGCGCGATCTTCGACGCGGCGTCCACGCGGATCGCGATCGCATCTTGCGCGAATGCACGTAGAAGCGCGATGAGCACGCAGGATAGCAGCCAGGAGAAGCGTCGCACGAGTTTGACATCCGAGTTTATCGCGCTCTGCGATACGATCCGTTAAGGAAGAGTATGAACCACCAGACAATTTTTGGCCGGCCGTCAAGAAGAGACGTTCTCCGGGGATTGGCGGCTTGCGCGGCGGCGCCGGCGCTCCGCGCGCAAACCTCCGTGAAGCAGGCCTCCTTTAAGCAAGCCTCGGCGCATATCGAGGTGATCACGGGCGAGCCCATTGGCACCATCGCTCCCGAGATCTATGGGCACTTCACCGAGCACCTCGGCGGGGTGATCTATGACGGCATCTGGGTGGGGCCAGGCTCGAAGATCCCAAACCAGGGCGGTATTCGAACCGCTGTGATCGATGCGCTGAGAGAAAT
>Ga0182012_10000913_pt1 | contig 32579 bp, 31 predicted proteins | sample 612S2SmetaG_FD_120486 | JGI IMG/M metagenome (GOLD analysis project Ga0182012, IMG submission 120486) | Permafrost microbial communities from Stordalen Mire, Sweden - 612S2S metaG | ecosystem: Environmental > Terrestrial > Soil > Wetlands > Permafrost | place: Sweden: Stordalen | collected...
ACGCAACTCGTGCGAGGCGACAGCCGCGAAGTCGCGGGCCGACTCGAGCGCGGCCTTGGTTCGCTGTTGCTCGTCTCCGATGCGGGCCAGCATTCCCTCTACCGCCTCGGCGATCTCCACGGCTTCACGCACGCCGCGGACCTGGACCTCGTCGGGGCTGGACTGGGCATTGATCGCGCGCGCCTGCTGAGCGAGTAACAGGAACGGGTTAACCATGATCAGCGAAATCACCCAACCGACCAGGAACGTGCCGCCGATGACGCCGGCACAGATCAACAAGACCCGCAGGTGCAGCTCGTTGATCCGATGCTGCGCTTCGGCGAGTGGCGCGGCCAGCGCAATCGAGGCTGGGCCGGCGCTGAACGTCCGGACCCGGTATTGCACTCCGTTGATGGTGGTGTTCGCGTAGCCGTTTGCGAGTTTGGGCACGACGATGCTGTTGGGCACAGATACGGTCACACCTCCGATGCGTGCGGTTCGCACCAGGTTGCCGTCCGGCGCGGGCCGATCGGGGTCGGTCTGCTGTGCGCTGTTGAGCAGGGTGTTGATGTCGCCCAGGCTGCTCACGGAATCAAGTCGCCGGTCGAGCTGGCTGTATTGGTCGTTGGTGACGCCAATCCACACCCAGACGCCCAAAATGACGACCAGCGTAATCACCGCCAGCTGTCCGATGATGACGATGGTGCGCAGCGACAGCACCCGCATGGGCAGCCGTATCCACCGAGCCCAGCGAGCCTGAGGCTCCACTATTGAGCTCGCGGCGGCAAGGCGACGCGGACGGTCTCAACCGACCTGGGTGCGCCGCTGTGTCTGACTTCCAACGTCTTGTCCTGTCTCCATCGAATCCTGAGCGCGGGCCCCAGGACGGCCGTCCCGGTCAAAAGCTGGCGACACCCGCAATCGAGGGCGACCAGTCGGGCGGCTGTGGCGGGTCGTGGTGTTGGCTTGCTGCACAGTCGAGACACCAGGTGGGGAGCGGTTCGAGCCATTCGATGTTACCTTGACCGACGCCGGACACCAGAATCCGACGCCGGATACGGGCAACACACCCAGCGCCCCTGCGCAGGGACATCGGTGCCGATGCGGCGCAACGTCAGTTGGCTGCGCAGCCGTCGCGGTTGGCCCCGTCGAGCGCTTTGGGCGCGTCCTCGATCGCCTTGTGCAGCACGTCCAGCACTTGCGGGTCCCAGGTGAGCGCGGTGTTCCAGTCCAGACCGGCGGCGTTGGAGACGTAGATGCTGTGAGTATCGTCGAAGGTGTAGCAGCGCCGGTGTGGCAGGACAGGGTCGCTGATGTCCCTGGCCAGCGCGCTCTGCAGCGCCACTATGCCGTCGTTGGGCCACGCCGCGGGGTTGACTTGGCCGGGCTTGGTGAACTTCTTGCCGCCGATCAGCACGACCGGGATCTTGTCCAGCACGCCGGCCTGGAACTCGTTCCAGCCGTTCTTGCCCATCAGGAACGCCTGGTTGACCTCACGTCCGGAGCCGGCCATCAATCGCAACACCTCGTCCTTGAATCCCTTCATCGCGTTCTCGCACAACGTGTCACCCAGGCAGTCGGTCAGCGGAATGATGCCGTTGGCATAGTCGGACAGGTACGAGCCCTGCCAGGGTGTGCCGATCGTGGTCAGCGATCGGATACGCAGGGGCGAGCTTGTGCTCGTCAGCACCCGGATCGCAGCACGTGAGTACAGCCCGCCCATCGAGTGTGCGACGAAGTCGATGTCAGTGACGCCTTTTTCGGCGTGCAGGTAGTTGAGGAACCGGGCGAGGCGCTCACCGGCGGTGTCGATGCTTCCGGTGGAGTTGACGGTCATGGTCTCCGGCAGCGTGACCGGGCAGATTCCGAACGGGCCGAAGCCGGTTTGGTCGACCACTTGTCCGCGGCCCGCCATCGCCGGCGAGGTGTAGACGGTGTAGCCCTGTTTGAGCAGGTATTCGCGGATCGCGGTGTCGGTGTTGCCGGCGGCCAGCCCAGTGGAGCACGCCTGGTCCGGGGTGGCGAAGGGGCTCGTCGCATCCCCGCCGGAAACGATCACCACGGCCTGTGCGGCCGAGCGTTTCTCCGGCCCAGCGGACTTGCTTTGACAGCCGGTCAGCACGCTCGCCAGCGCCACCACCGCGCTCAGCACCAAGATTCGCCGCACGAAACAGCATGCTAGACCCTCCGTCCGGGGCCGTCGGCTGCGCGGGAAGCTAAGATGACGACCGTACTTCGAGGCGTGGGTCGACCAAACGGTCAGTGTCCTCGCGCAGTACGCCAACCACAGCCGCGACGAAATTCATTGATCACCAACCGATTTTCAGGAGTTAAGCCGTGACGTTTTCACTCGAGCTCAGCGAAGATGTGATCGAGGTCCGCGATTGGGTGCACCAATTCGCGACCGAGGTCATCCGCCCCGCCGCGGCCGAATGGGATGAACGGGAGGAAACTCCGTGGCCGGTGATCCAGGAGGCCGCAAAGGTCGGGCTCTACTCCCCCGACTTTTTCGCGCAGCAGGCCGCCGAGCCGACGGGATTGGGCTTTCTCACCGCGTTCGAGGAGATGTTCTGGGGCGACGCCGGTATCGCGTTATCCATCATGGGTACGGGGCTGGCAGCAGCGGCGTTGGCGGCCAACGGGACTCCCGAGCAATTAGGGCGCTGGCTGCCCGAGATGTTCGGGACGCCCGGCGACCCCAAGCTTGGTGCGTTCTGCTCGTCGGAGCCCGATGCGGGATCAGACGTCGGCGCCATCCGCACTCGTGCGCGTTACGATGAGGCGACCCGTGAATGGGTTCTCAACGGCATCAAGACCTGGGCAACCAACGGCGGAATCGCCAACGTGCACATCGTGGTGGCATCGGTCTATCCGGAACTCGGGACCCGCGGCCAAGCCAGCTTCGTCATCCCGCCGGACACCGAAGGCTTTGCGCAGGGACAGAAGTTCAAGAAGCACGGGATCCGCGCTTCGCACACGGCCGAGGTGGTGCTCGATAATGTCCGTCTGCCCGACGACACGATTCTCGGCGGCCGAGAGAAGTTCGAAGCGCGGATCGCCCGGGTTAAATCCGGTGCCTCCGCGGGCGGGCAGGCGGCGATGAAGACTTTTGAGCGCACCCGGCCAACGGTCGGTGCGATGGCCGTCGGTGTGGCACGAGCCGCCTACGAATACGCTCTCGAATACGCCTGCCAGCGTGAGCAATTCGGGCGCAAGATCGGCGAATTCCAGGCGGTGGCATTCAAGCTGGCAGACATGAAAAGCCGCATCGACGCAGCTCGTCTGCTGGTCTGGCGGGCCGGCTGGATGGCCCGCAACAACATGAACTTTGACTGCGCCGAGGGCTCGATGGCCAAGCTGGCGGCGAGCGAGGCCGCTGTTTATGTCACTGACGAGGCTATCCAGATCCTGGGCGGCAATGGGTACACCCGCGACTACCCTGTGGAGCGAATGCACCGCGACGCGAAGATTTTCACCATCTTCGAGGGAACCAGCGAGATCCAGCGCCTGGTGATTTCGCGGGCGTTGACCGGCCTGCCAATCCGCTAACGCTTCCGAACCGCGGCCGCAACGGCCTGTGGCGCTTCGGATTGCGGGAAGTGGCCGACGCCATGGAGTTCGGTCACCTCGGCGTGCGGCAGGATCGCGATCGCCCGCTCCAGGACGTGGTGACCCGACACCGGATCGTCCAGGCCCCACACGAGGTGCAGGGGGCCGTCCCAGTCCATCAATGCCTTCTCCCACCGGTGGTGATGGGCGGCGCGTTCGGCGTTGTACCGGATGTGTAGGTGGGCGAGCTGGTGACCGCCTTGTCGCGCGACGCCGTACCAGAGGTCATCGAACTCGGTGTCGGTGAGCCTTGATCCGCGGACCCCGTCAAGTGCGGAACGAAAGCGGCCCGGAGTAATCCGGCCGGCCAGTAACCGGCCGACGACCGGCAGAATCAACAGCTTCTGCAGGCGCGTCGGCCGGTAGGCGCTGTAGACGATCCCGCAGTTCAGTAGGACAACGCTGTCGATGGTGAAGCCCAGTCGGCCGGCCTGCGCCCGGCCGATGAGCTCCAGACCGACAATGCCCCCGTAGTCATGGATGACCAAGCGCACCGAGTCCAGGTGCAAGTGGGCCGCCAGATCCTCGACCACGTCGGCCGATTCGGCGACGGAGTACTCGTAGGGGTTGGGTTTATCGGAGGCGCCGTAGCCGAGGAAATCCAGCGTGATCACGTCGTGGTCGGAAGCCAGGTCGTTGGCAACGTCGGCGTAGTCGTAAGACCAGGTGGGGAATCCGTGCAACATCAGCACCGTGGGCCCGTGCCCGCGCCGCCGGAATGCGATGCGATGCCCGCGCCGGCTGATCAGCGTCTCGCATTGGTCGATCCATTCCCGCGCCCGGGGAGCGCCGCTCATCGGCGAGCCCACTCCTCGGCAAGCAGCTCATAAGAACGCACCCGGTCTTGATGGTCGTGCGTGATCGTCGTGATGATCAACTCGTCGGCCTCCGTCGCATCGCGCAACCGCTCGAGTTGATCGGCTACCTGAACGGCCGATCCCACGAACTGTGTTTCGACCCGATCCGCGACAAGTTGTTGGTCAGCTTCAGTCCACGTGTGGGCCCGCGCTGCATCCGGGGTGGGAAACGGGATCGCACCTTCACCGGTTCGGATGCTGCGCACCCACAGACCGTAGCCCGCAGCCAGGTCGCGAGCGGTGGCCTCTTCTTCGGCCACCACGACATCAGCGGAGACCGCGACATGCGGCCGATCAAGCTCGGCTGAGGGTCTGAAGGCGGCCCGATAACCGTCGGCCGTCTCCAGGACGGTGGCCGGTGCCACGTGGTAGTTGGCGGCGAACCGCATTCCCCTCTCGCCGGCGACGGCCGCGCTCTCTCCACCGCTGCTGCCCAGAATCCAGATCTGTAGGTCAGCACCCGCCCCGGGCACGACATGGGCCTGCTCGCCGTCGGCGGAATGATAGGTGTCGGCGATCAGAGCGAGAATGTCATCGACCTGCTCGGCGTAGTCCTGCGATTGCGCGCCGGGCAGCTGCAGCAGGGCCTTGTGCAACGCGAAGCGCGGTGATTTCAAGAGCGGCCGGAAATCGAAGGCGGGCGGGATCAACAGCCCATTCGGCTTGTGTCCGTTGGTCATCGCCCGCGACAGGGTGGCTGCCGGCACCGAGGAAGCCGGCTCGCGCGGCTTACCGCCGGAACGCCCCAGCCCAAGATCGAATCGGCCGGGGTGCAGCGCATCCAGCAGGCCGAACTCCTCCACCGTGGCAAGGGCGGTTCGATGCCCCATCTGCACGGCGCCGGAACCGAGGCGGATCGTGGAGGTTTCGGCGGCGGTCAGGGCGAGTAACACCGCCGGCGATGTGCCGGCCACGCCGGGGTTGAGGTGGTGTTCGGCGAACCAGTACCGCGTGTAACCCACGCGCTCGGCGCGCTGGGCGAGGTCAATGCTGTTGCGCAAGGCTTGCGTCGCGGTCGAGCCCGACGAGATCGGGACCAGGTCGAGGACAGTGAGCGGAGTAGTCATAAGGCTTACGACGCGACCCAGGTGGAGGCATCCGGGGCCGCGGATCGCCTTCCTCGGTCATGGTTCCTCCGCTCGGGCAGCGATAACCCCAGATGCTCGCGCAGCGTGCTGCCGGTGTAGTCGGCGCGGAACACGCCGCGTTCCTGCAGCAGCGGCACGACCCGATCGACGAACGGGTCGAGCCCGCCCGGCGTGATGTGTGGGACCAGGATGAATCCGTCGCTGGCGTCGGCCTGTACCAAGTCGTTGATCGTCGCGGCGACGCTCTGCGGTGATCCGATGAATGATTGGCGCCCGGTGACCTCGACGATCAGTTCGCGGCTGGTCAGGTTCTCCGCCTCTGCCTTGGCCCGCCACTGGTTGGCGATCGCGATCGAGTCGCGGAACATGCGGACGCTGGCGCGACCGCGCGAGATCGTGTTCTCTCCGACCAAGGGGTCCACGGCAGGCAGCGGACCGTCCGGGTCATGTTCGGACAGGTCTCGGTTCCACAGTTGTTCGAGAAACTTGATCGCTGTCTGTGGGGATACCTGCGCGAGCCGCACGTCGTGTGCAATGTCCTCGGCCTCGGCGTCGGTGTCGCCGATCACGAACGTTGCGGCCGGCAGGATGAGCAACTCGTCGCGGTGGCGGCCGTAGCGGGCCAGCCGGCCCTTGACATCGGTGTAAAACGCCTGCCCGGCTTCCAAGGTGCTGTGTCTGGAGAAGATCGCGTCCGCGCCAGCGGCGGCGAAGTCGCGGCCCTCATCGGAATCGCCCGCCTGGAAGATCACCGGCCGGCCCTGGGGGCTCCTCGGGACGTTGAAACGACCGTGGATGTCGAAATGGGCATCTTTGTGCGTAAAAGCGCCGGCGTTCGGGTCGGACAGGAAGACGCCGGTCGCCTTGTCCGCCACGATCTCGTCGCCGCGCCACGAGTCGAACAGCTCCTCCGCCGTGTGCAGGAAGGTCTTCGCCCGCTCATAGCGCTGGTCTTCGGCCAAGAAACCGCCGCGGCGAAAGTTCTCTCCGGTGAACGCATCCCACGACGTCACGACATTCCAGGCGGCACGGCCGCCGGACAGATGGTCCAACGAGGCGAACTGCCGAGCCACCTCGTAGGGCTCATTGAAGGTCGAGTTGATCGTGCCGGTCAGCCCGAGCCGCTCGGTAACCGCCGCCAGTGCGGCCAGCACCGTGAACGTATCGGGACGGCCGACCACATCGAGGTCGTAGATCCGGCCATTCTGCTCGCGCAGTCGAAGCCCTTCGGCGAGGAACAGGAAGTCGAACTTGCCTCGCTCCGCCGTCTGCGCAAATTGCGCAAACGAGCTGAATTCGATGTGGCTGCCGGCGGCCGGGTCACTCCACACGGTGGTGTTGTTGACGCCCGGAAAGTGCGCCGCCAGGTGAATCTGTTTTATCGGCTTGCTCATCTGAAAGTCCTCGGGATTGAGAAAGTTTCGGGGTCAGGTCACGCGGTGGCGTAACGGTTGGTGGGATGGGACAACCCGAGCAACCCGCGAAGCGTATCCGCCTCGTAAGCCGTCCGAAACAGCCCTCGGCGGCGCAACTCAGGGACCAAGCCCTCGGTGATCTGGATCAGGTCATGCGGAAGCGCGGCGGGGCGCAGCCGAAACCCTGATAACCCGGCCGCCTGCCATTCCTGCAGCACATCGGCCAATTGTGCCGGAGTGCCGGCGAAAATGTAGGCGTCGCTGTGATATTCGGCTCCGGCGAGACCATCGAGTTGGCGTCGCCGTGACTGTGCCGCCTGCTGGGTGTGATCGAGGAAGACCAGCAAGTCTCCGAAGATGTGCACGTTGTCTTGGCTTCGGCCGGCGGCCCGTTGCAACGCACCGATTTCGCCGACAATGTCTGCTGCCTGCGTGACGTCGTGCGGGGTGACGAATCCCACGTCGGCGCTGCCGGCAATCAACTCGTAGGACGAACCACCGTGGCCCAGCGCGGCAACGATCGGCTGGCCCTGCGGTGGACGAGGCGTAATCGACGGTCCCTTGACCGAGAACCAGCGTCCCTCGAAGTCGATGTAGTGCAACTTGTTCCGGTCGATGAACCGTCCAGATGCGGTATCGCGGATTTCAGCGCCGTCCTCCCAGCTGTCCCATAAACGACGCAGCACCTCAACGTAGTCCGCGGCCTCCGCGAAATACTCGCCGATCTGTTGCTGCGGATCGCGGCGCCCGAAGTGAGCTGCCACATCGGGGCGCGCTGAGAGCTGAATCCGGACGCCGGCGCGGCCTGCGCTGACGTAGTCGAGTGTGGCGATCGACTTCGACAGATGGAACGGCTCGGTATGGGTAACGATTGCTGTGGGCACAAGCCCGATTCGGCGGGTCCGCGGCGCGACCCGCGCGGCGATGAGCACCGCGTCCAACTGGCCGCGGACGCGATCGGTCCGGTTGTCCGGCTCAAAGCGTTCGTCGGACTGCAGCGCCAGCGAATCCTCGATCGTCACGAAATCCAACGACGCACGTTCGGCTTCCGTGACCAAATCGACCCAGTACGCGGGGTCGAACAAATCCGCGGGTCGAGCGTCGGCTTCCCGCCAAGCGGCCGGGTGCCACCCGGCGCCGTCCAATGCGACGGCGATATGAAAGGGACTCGACGGATCAGGCATACGAGACCTGCCTTCCTAACCGATACGAACACGAAACCGGCGAAGCAACCGCGGGAGCGGTCAGATATCTCTAACGAGAAGAATCTCCGGTCGATTCCGTGGCCGCCGCACACACCTACCGTGTCGGCGGCTGACAACACATGTCGCGGCATAGCGACTTTGCTGAGTGCATTGTCGTCTCCTGCCCTGCCGCTCATGCCGTGCTATTCCGAAGTCTAGCTATGCGTAACAGATCGCGCCGGAGCCTCGAATTGGCAATGAATCACCGCAGGCGCGTTCCTACCGCCCGATACGCTCGGTGCTGCTGGAATCATGGGGATTTCAATTCCCGGCGCTGGGGGAGAGGAATGAGCCGACGCGACGCTGCGGCGTTAATCGTTTCGCCAGTGCAAGCGGTATCGGCAGTAGAGGCCTCGGCGGATGACCGCTCACCACAACCTACGTCGAGGACGTCGCCGTGGTGGTGTGCGGCAATGTCGAGCAGCCACGGGTGATAGGCGGTGTTGTGGTTCCAGTAGTCAGCCACGAGTGACGAGTCTGCCAGGGTTATTCTGGCCGACCGTTTTTCGCTCTCGGCGAGGACTTGGATCACCCCTCGGTGCCGCGGCGGTCCAGGGTGGCCGAACGCCGCACTCGGTTACCCGAGAAACGCGACTCATTCGTTCTTGGCCAGCTTCGTTCTTTGGAGCAAGGGCAGCACGCCTTCGGCGAACCAGTACGCCTCCTCAAGATGCGGGTAGCCCGACAGGATGAACTCGTCGAAGCCCAGCGAATGGTATTCGCCTATCAGTTTCGCGACTTCCTGGTGGCTGCCTACCAGCGCGGTGCCCGCACCGCCGCGGACCAGGCCCACTCCGGCCCACAAATTCGGGTAGATCTCCAGCCTGTCGAGCCGTCCACCGTGCAGCGCGGTCATCCTTCGTTGGCCCTCGGATTCCGAACTAGAATGCAGGGCAGTAGCTTTGGCAATCTGTTCGTCGGTGAGATCGGCAACCAAATCGTTGGCCACGGCCCAAGCTGCAGCCGACGTGTCGCGGCTGATGGTGTGTAGCCGAATGCCGAAACGGACCCTGCGACCAAGGGCGGCGGCACGCGCCCGCACCTTGTCGATCTTGGCCGCCGCCGCCAGCGGCGGCTCGCCCCAGGTCAGGTAGACGTCCGCGAATTCGGCCGCGATCGGGAGCGCAGGCGCCGACGAACCGCCGAAATAGATCTGGGGCAACGGATCCGGCGGCGCAGACACCCGGGCGTCCGCGACGGTGTAGTACTTGCCGGTGAAATCCAGCGAATCCTGCGTCCATACTGAGGTGACGATCCGCAGGAACTCCGCGGTGCGCGCGTAGCGCTCGTCGTGGCTGAGCCAGTCACCGAAACGGCGTTGTTCGGCGTCGTCGCCGCCACTGACCACGTTGAGCAGCACCCTGCCTTCGGAGAAGCGTTGCAGCGTCGCGGTCTGCTGCGCGGCCAGGGTAGGCGGAACCAGTCCGGGACGGAACGCGACCAGGAACTTCAGCTTCTCGGTCTCGGCCAACAACGCGGCCGAGGTCAGCCATGCGTCTTCGCACCAGGTCCCCGTCGGCGTCAGCACGCCCTCAAAGCCCAGCCGATCGGCGGCGCGAGCCACCTCCGCCAGGTACCGGCGGCTGGGTGCGCGGTAGCCGGTGGGAAGCGTGCGGTGCGACGACGCGTGCGACCCACTGACGATCGAGCGGCTGTCACCGCTGGTTGGCAAGAACCAGAAGAAGCGCGCAGACATGTCTCGATGATGACGCGCGGCGCGCGGCCGCGGCGGGCAGGGCAACTGAAGCCCCGGCGACGGGCACCAGCATGATGGCCGGATGACCACCGACATCCGGGTTCTCGACAGCGAGGACGACCTCCTTGCCGCGGCCAACGTGTTTCGCGTGGCCATGATCGGATTCCCGCCCCTGCCGGACTTGCCGTCCGGCCAGATCACCAAGCTGCTCGAACCTGGCCGCACCGTCGGAGCGTTCGTCGACGGACAACTCGTTGGCACCGTCGACGCCGCGACTGGCGGACTCACGCTTCCCGGCGGAGCGATCGTGGGCCACGCGGGCGTGACCCACATCGGGGTGCTGCCCTCGTTCGCCCGCCGGGGCATCGCCACCGAGCTGATCGAGCATCAGTTGCACGACATCGCCGCGCGGGGTGAGGTGGTCGCGACGTTGCGCGCGTCGGAGGCAACGATCTATGGGCGGTATGGCTACGGCGTGGCGAGTTCATCGCAAAGCGTGGAGGTAGTGACAGCGCGGGCGGCGCTGCGTCCCGATGTCGGGGCCGGCGGTCCGGTGCGACTGCTCGACGCTGGCGAAGCCTGGGACATCCTGCCCCGGATCTATGCCGGGAATCGCCCGTCCCGGCCTGGAACGCTCGACCGGCCCGGGGTGTGGTGGCAGGGTCTGCGGCTGCGCACCGAAGCGTCTTCGGGTGCGTGGTATGTCGCGGTGCACGGCCGGCCCGAATCCGAGACGGGTTTCGTCCGGTACCGCCCCGTCGACACCGAGAAGTGGTTCGTCAGCGATCAGCGCACCATCGTGGTCGAGGATTTCTTCGCCCCCACCACGGATGCCTATCTCGGGCTACTGCGCTTCCTGCTGGGGCTCGATCTCATTGACCGGGTGGTGTTCTGGATGCTGCCCGTCGACGATCCGCTGCCCTGGCTGCTCCTTGATCGGCGCGCCGCGAAGGTGACGGCGGTGCACGACGAGACGTGGTTGCGCATCATCGACGCCGCCCAGGCGCTGGCAGCCCGGCGGTACTTTGCCGACGACGCCGTCACCATCGCGGTCGACGACCCGCTCTTGCCCCGCAATTCAGCCAGCTTCACCATTGCGGGCGACGGGGCCGAACAGACCGAGCGCCGCGCCCAGGTGCACGTTGGTGTCGGTGGGCTGGCCACCGTACTGCTCGGTGGCGCGACCTGGCACAGTCTCGCCATCGCCGGTCTGGCCCAGGCCGACGATCCGGCGGCAATCGTCGTGGCCGATCGGCTGTTCGCGAGTCCGCAGGCACCGCACGCCGGGTTCTTTTTCTGACAACCGGCAATGCCGCGCGAACCTACACTGGTCGGGTGCGGGTCGCCCTTTGCTCCGACGAGCCCTACCCCGTGCACAGCACCGTGCGCGTCTGGCTCGAGGAACACGGCCATCAGGTGGTGCCCTTCGGCTCCGTCGCGACGGGCTCGGAGACGGCATGGGCGCTGGCCGCCGAAAACGCCGCCGAAGCTGTCGCGGGTGGAGACTGCGAGCAAGGTGTGTTCTTCTGCTGGACCGGAACTGGTATCAGCATCGCGGCAAATAAGGTTGGTGGCGTCCGCGCCGCCCTGTGCTCCGACCCGGGGCAGGCCGAGGGTGCCCGAGTGTGGAACCACGCCAACGTCTTGTGCCTTTCCAACCGCACCCTCGCCGACGATCTCGCAAAGGAGATCCTTGCCGCCTGGTTCGGCACCGAACCCGACGGGCGAGGCAGCGCAGGTGTCGCCGACCTTGCCGCAGTGGAAGCGCGGCACCAGCGCTAGCAGCTCGGCCTTCATCGAGGCTGCGCCCAGCGCTACTCAACGTTGAGCAGCCACGCCCTCCACGCAGTTTCGGCGCCATCAGCGCAGGTTCGGTGTGTGACGCTAAGTGGATTGCGCGCGGCGGGCGCCGGGGCCCGGCCTGGGTCGGGTGTCTCGCGCGGTGAGCCTGACATCGTCACGGTCGCAGCGCATGACCAGCTCGACGGGTTGTCCGCAATCGCGGTGAACGATCTTGACGGGCGGGCCGGCGGGGTCGGCCTCCCAGCGGTCACCCCACTGCATCAACGCGATCACGGCGGGCAGCAGGTCAAGGCCCTTGTCGGTGAGGTGGTATTCGTGGCGTTCGCGTTGGCCGGGTTCGCGGTAGGGCACCCGCCGCAAGACTCCGGCTTCGACCAGGGTATTCAGGCGTTCGCTGAGCAGGTTGCGGGCGCATCCGACATGGGCCTGGAACTGCTCGAATCGCCGTGCGCCGTAGAACGCTTCCCGCAGCACCAGAAGCGTCCACTTCTCCCCGACGATGTCGAGCGCGCGCTTCACCGAGCAGTTTTCAGCGCTGTAGCTTTCCCGGGCTGCTAACACGGCGTCCAGCATAGCAGGGTTTGACTTTGCAACTCAGGTGCACTTATGCTGCGTTGCAGAATTAAATCCAGGGCTTTGCCCAACGAACTGGAGGTCCGCGATATGCCGATGCTGGATGCGTACATTCCCGAGGGTGCGTTACCCGCCGCGGCCGAAACGGCGCTGCTGGCGACGCTGACCAATGTGCTGCTGGAACACGAGGGGGCCGATCCCGCCAATCCGGCGGCTCGAGCGCTGGCCAAGGTGTGGCTGCACCGACCTGCGGCCGTGCTGCACGCCGGCGAAGTGCCCGCGGTGCCGCACTACCGCGTGATCGCGTCGGTGCCCGAAGGCCAGTTCGACGATGAGCGTCGCGCGAGCATGGTCGCCGCGGTCACCGAGGCGATCCTGGATGCCGAGGACGGGCATTACGACCGCGACCCGATGCGCATTTGGGTTTTCGCCAACGAGATTCCCGACGGCACCTGGGGCGGCGGCGGACGCATCGCGAGGCTGGCCGACATCGCCGGGCTCGTCCTGGGCGATCCCGACAAGGGCCGCGCATATGCCGAGCGGCGGCTGGCCGGGCGCCGGTCAGTGCCCGCCTAAAAGCCCGGGCTGCCACCCGCTCAGTAGGGCTGGCCGCCTTCCGGCATGACGTACCCGGATACCGGCGCGGAGACACCGTTGATGGTGGTTCCACCGTTGGTGATGCCCGGAGCCATCGTCAACATGTCATGCGGGAAACCCAATTTCGGTTCGGTGAGAACGCCGAGACGGGTGAGTTGCTCGGCGGTGAGGTTGACATCAACAGCGCGGACGTTGTCTTCGAGCTGAGAGATCCGGCGTGCGCCGATGATGACTGAGCTCACCGCAGGCTGCGCCCCCACCCACGCCAGTGCCACCCTGGCGACGGTGGTCTCATGTTCCTTGGCGATGATCTCGAGTTCCTCGATGAGCTCGTAGGTCTTCTCGGTCAGGAACGCCTCGACCATCGCGCTGCGACCGCCCTGCGGCTGGCCGGCTTTGTGTCGTGTGTACTTGCCGCTGAGCGCGCCGCTTTTGAGCGGTGACCACGGGGTGATCCCCAGCCCGAATTCGCGGGCCATGGGAACCAGCTCCTGCTCGATGTTGCGCTCCAGCAACGAATATTCGACCTGCAGTCCGACGAATGCCGACCATCCCCGGAAACGGGCGGTGAGGTTGGCTTCGGCGATCTTCCATGCCGGGGTGTCCGAAACGCCGAGGTAGCGCACCTTGCCGGACCGAACCAGATCGTCGAGCGCGGCCATCGTCTCCTCGACGGGAGTGTTGGCGTCCCAGATGTGCAGCCAGTACAGGTCGATGTAGTCGGTCTGCAGGCGACGCAGCGAGTTCTCGCAAGCGTTGATCACCGCTTTGCGACCCGAGCCGCCGCCATTGGGATCCCCCGGGTAGAGGTTGCCACTGAACTTCGTGGCGAGCACCAGCCGATCGCGTCGGGCCGGGTCGTGCCCGATGTGGTCGCCGATGATCTTCTCGGAGTGGCTCCGGGTGTAGAAGTTGGCGGTGTCGATGAAGTTGCCACCACGCTCGACGAATCGATCGATGATCTGTTGCGACTCTTCAACGCTGGAGCCCCAGCCCAGATCTTCACCGAAGGTCATCGCCCCAAGACACAGCGGGCTGACGCGCAGACCGGATCGACCGAGTGTCACGTAGTGATCCAAGGGCATGCGTGGTCGCTTTCTGATAGATTGTTCAGCAATGCGTTTGTTTACTTCACAACTAGTTTATGACTGAACGAACGAGGATCGCAAGGTCGATGTCGCGAATCGATGCAGCCAAGATCTGGTCGCTGAACTATCGGGTGCTGCTGTCGGTGATCTCCGCCGCGGAGCCTGAAATCGCCGCGTTGGGCCTCGAATCCAAGGAGCTCTTCCTGCTCGCGGAGATCGACGAGCACCCCTACCCTGCCGAGCTCGCAGTCACGCTGAGCATGCCCAAGCCGACCGTGACGGTTTACCTGAAACGGCTTGAGGCCGCGGGATTCGTGCGCCGCGAGATCGATCCCACCGATCTTCGGCGCCATCGCCTCCTGCTCACGGAGGCCGGACGACAAGCCAACCAGGACGGCCTCGCCCTCCTGTCGGACGCATTCAGTAAGCGGCTGCAACGCCTGACCGTCGCCCGGCAAAAGGAACTCAAGAGCCTGCTCGAAAAGATCATCTAATGGCCGTGGGTATCGCACGTGGAGCTGCCCTGTGGGTCGGGGCAGCGGTCGGGTATCTGGTTCTTGAGGCGGCCGCCGCCGCGAGTTTCGAGCCCTCCTACAGCTACGCGCGCAACTACATCAGCGATCTCGGGGTTGCCGACGGCAGGATGGTTCGCGGCCGGATGATCGACTCGCCGGGGGCTTACCTGATGCAGATAGCGTTCTACCTACAGGGAATTCTGTTCTTCGCCGGAGCAACGCTGATCGTGGGGCTACCCGATAATCGAAGGGCCCGAACGTTTTTAGGCCTGGTCGCCGCGAACGCCGTCGGCAATATCGTTGTTGGGACGGTGCATAGCGGGAAGGTCCACGTCGCCGGCGCCGCGCTGGCGATTGTCGGAGGCAACGCCGCCATTCTGACGGGATCTGCGGTCGTCGGGCGAGTTGGCGGCCATCGTTGGTACCGCAACATCTCTACATTTGCTGCGGCCCTGGGCTTGCTGTGCTTGATCATGTTGATGGTCAACTCAGCGACAATGAAGTCCAACCTGCTGCCCAACGGAGCCTGGGAGCGTGGGAGCGTGTACCCGATCACCGCCTGGCAGTTGATCACCGGGGCCTATCTGCTGACCGTTCGGCGAATCCGGCGTCAGGCGGGCACTCCGACCGCGTAGAGGTTGTGGCTGCCCTGTAGGCCTTTGAGTTCGGCCTCGACACGTTCAGCTCCGTCCCGGCCGCGAATGCCGGGGAATTCGTGGCGCCAACTAAGCCGCCCACTAGCTTGTGTGCGCGCTCGGGGTGGCCAGCTGCTTTCCCGCCTCCTCGGTAAGGGCGCCCTCCTCGCGGCCGAGCGCAATCGTCGCCGCCAGCATCGCCGCGACTGCTCCGGGTAGCGCCAGAATTCCTGCTCCATGCGGCCGTAGATGCTCGCCCAGCACGATAATGCCGAGCAGCACCGCGACGACCGGCTCGCCAACCAGCATGATTGGTACCGACGCCTGCAACGCCCCCGCCCGGAAAGCCCACTGCTGCACGGCCGTCACCGTAACCGCCAGTGCGACAAGCACGTATGGCGCGGGGATCGTGAGTAGGCCCTGCCAGCCCGCGACTGCGAACCGGTGCGTACAGATCTTAGTCAGCACGGCGATCATTCCCAGACCGACCGCCACAGCCACCCCCAGCGACGTTGCGCGGACCCGGCCATCGCTGCGACGGGCAACCGCCACGCAGATCAGCACAATCGGCACCGCGAGGGTCAGCGCCAGCGTCCATGCCGGCACGGGTGGCCGGTAGTTCCCCTCGCGCGGCTGTCCCACGAGCACGAACACCGCCAGGCCGGCTGTGAGCAGCAGCGCCCAGCCCCACTCGACGCGAGGTACCCGGCTACCGGTCCGCCAGGCGCTCATTGGCAGCACAAACAGCAACGAGGACACCAGTAGCGGCTGAACCAACAACAGGGAGCCGTGTGCCAACGCCATCGCCTGAAACGCGTACCCGGCAGCGGCGGCAATCGTTCCTGCCCACCACAACCGGTCGCTCAGGTAAGCCGGGACCATCCCGACCGACGAGCCGTCATCAGCGGCAGGACGCTGCAGGGCGGCCTGCCGAACGACGATACCGACCGCTGCCACCAACGCTGCAAGCAAAGCCGAACCGATCGCCAAGGCGTGTGACATCACCCATTCCATGTACTCATGCATACCCGCAGTCACGACGGCTGGCTCAGCGATATCGTCAGTCGAGCCTCAGTGTGTCGCATCACACGACCCACCACCGCCATATCGGCCGAGGTGGCTACTGGGCGGCCGCTAGTAGGGTGACAACTGTTGCCTCGATCACGTTCCTGACCTCGCTCTGATACCCAAACAGACCCTGCGCACATCGCACGTAACACACCGACGGGATACTGATAGCGGACATACCACCGTGTAGCCCTTCAAAATCTGAACGACAGTAACGCCGGGAGAGGAAAAATGAGCGGCCAGCAGCCGACCATCATCTATACGCTGACCGATGAGGCGCCGTTGCTGGCGACCTACGCCTTTCTGCCGATAGTGCGTGCCTTCACCGAGCCGGCGGGCATCAAGATCGAGACCAGTGACATCTCGGTGGCGGCTCGCATCCTCGCCGAGTTTTCCGATTACCTGACCGAAGAGCAGCGCGTGCCGGACAACCTTGCCGAGCTGGGCCGGCTGACGCAGCTACCCGACACCAACATCATCAAGCTGCCGAACATCAGCGCCTCGGTGCCGCAGCTGGTGGCCGCCGTCAAGGAACTGCAAGGCAAGGGCTTCAAGCTCCCGGACTACCCACAAAACCCGAAGACCGACGAGGAACACGACATCCGCGACCGCTACGCCAAATGCCTCGGCAGCGCGGTCAACCCGGTGCTGCGGGAAGGTAACTCAGACCGCCGCGCACCCAGGGCGGTCAAGGAGTATGCGCGCAAACACCCGCACAGCATGGCGGAGTGGTCGCAGGCGTCGCGCACGCACGTCGCGACCATGCGGCACGGCGACTTCTATCACGGCGAGAAGTCGATGACCCTGGACCGCGCGCGTGACGTGAAGATGGAACTGGTCACCAAGAGCGGCAAGGCGATCGTGCTCAAGCCCAAGGTGTCCCTGCTTGATGGCGACATCATCGACAGCATGTTCATGAGCAAGAAGGCGTTGTGCGAGTTCTACGAGGCCGAGATGCAGGACGCCTACGAAACCGGCGTGATGTTCTCGCTACACGTCAAGGCGACGATGATGAAGGTCTCGCACCCGATCGTCTTCGGCCACGCGGTGAAAATCTTCTATAAGGACGCCTTCGCCAAGCACCAGGAGTTGTTCGACGAACTCGGCGTCAACGTCAACAACGGATTGGTCGATCTGTACAACAAGATCGAAGCGCTGCCCGCGTCGCTGCACGACGAGATCATCCGCGATCTGCACGCCTGCCACGAGCACCGCCCCGAGCTCGCCATGGTTGATTCGGCCAAAGGCATCAGCAACTTCCATTCGCCCAGCGACGTGATCGTGGACGCCTCGATGCCCGCGATGATCCGCGCCGGCGGCAAGATGTGGGGCGCCGACGGACGGCAAAAGGACACCAAGGCCGTCAACCCGGAGTCCACGTTCTCCCGCATGTACCAGGAGATCATCAATTTCTGTAAGACGCACGGGGCATTCGATCCGACCACGATGGGCACGGTTCCCAACGTCGGTTTGATGGCGCAGCAGGCCGAGGAGTACGGCTCGCACGACAAGACGTTCGAGATCCCCGAGGACGGCGTCGCCAACATCGTCGACCTCGACACCGGGGAAGTCCTGCTGACCCAAAACGTGGAAGAAGGCGACATCTGGCGGATGCCCATCGTCCGGGACGAACCGATCCGCGACTGGGTCAAGCTGGCCGTCAACCGGGCACGGGACTCGGGCATGCCGGTGGTGTTCTGGTTGGACGTCTGGCGTCCGCATGAGAACGAATTGCGTAAGAAGGTCAACGCCTACCTGGCCGACCACGACACCGAGGGCCTCGACATCTCGATCAGGTCGCAGGAACGGGCCATGCGGCACACGATCGAGCGGGCGATGCGCGGGCAGGACACCATCGCCGCGACCGGCAACATCCTCCGTGACTACCTGACCGACCTGTTCCCGATCCTGGAGCTGGGCACCAGCGCCAAGATGCTGTCCATCGTGCCGCTGATGGCCGGCGGCGGCATGTACGAGACGGGTGCCGGCGGTTCGGCGCCTAAGCACGTCCATCAACTGGTGGAAGAGAACCATCTGCGCTGGGATTCGCTCGGCGAGTTCCTCGCGCTGGCTGCCAGCCTGGAGGACCTGGGCAACAAGACTTCCAGCGAGCGGACAAAGATCCTGGCCAAGACGCTGGATGCCGCGACCGGCAAGTTGCTGGAAAACAACAAGAACCCGTCGCGCAAGACCGGCGAGCTCGACAATCGCGGAAGCCAGTTCTACCTCGCCCTGTACTGGGCGCAAGAACTTGCCGCGCAGACCGCTGACCAGGAACTACGGGAACACTTCGGCGCACTCGCAGCCGCGCTGGCCGAGAACGAAGACACCATCGTGGCCGAACTCAACGAGGTACAGGGCAAGGAAGTGGACATCGGTGGCTACTACGCTCCGGACCGCGACAAGACCACGGCGGTGATGCGGCCGAGCAAGACCTTCAACGCCGTGCTGGCCTCCGGGGAAGACTGAGGTCAGAGCAGGCCGCGAAGCGTTTCGATGAGCTTGATCCGCTCGGCGGGCGTTGCGGCGATGGGTGCCACGTTCAGCGTGGTAACCCCCGCTTCGCGGTAGGCCGCCACGCGTTCCTTGACGAACCCGGGTGAACCGATCAGGTTGACGTCGCGGACGAGTTCGTCGGGCACGACCTTGGCGGCGCCGTCCTTATCGCCGGCCAGATAGAGCTCCTGGATCCGGTCGGCCTGCGGCCCATAGCCGTAGCTGGTGGCCAGGGTGTGGTAGAAATTCTTGCCCTTGGCACCCATTCCGCCGATGTAAAGCGCCAGCTGCGGCTTGGCCAATTCGCGCAGCGGCTCGACGTTTTCGCCGATGGCCAGTGCCGGACCGGCATAGACATCGAGTTCCCCCAACGCGGGATCCCGCTTGGCCCGGCCAGCGGCCAGGGCCTTGCCCCACACGTCCTGCGCCTTTTCTGGCAGATAGAAGATCGGTTGCCAGCCCTCCGCAATCTCGGCGGCCAGTTCGACGTTCTTGGGCCCCAGCGCAGCCACCAGAATCGGAATGCGCTCCCGGACAGGCGTATTGATGAGCTTGAGCGGTTTCCCCAGCCCGGTGCCCCGCTCGGCGGGCAGCGGGATCGTATAGTACTTGCCCTGGTGTTGCAGGCGTTCGCGCCGCCACACCTGACGGCAGATCTGTATCACTTCGCGAGTTCGGGCAATCGGGGCGTCATAAGGCACTCCGTGGAAACCTTCGATGACCTGTGGTCCGGAGGCCCCGAGGCCGAGCGTGAAGCGGCCGTCGGAAACGTAGTCGAGACCGGCCGCCGTCATCGCGGTCAGCGTCGGCGTTCGGGTATAGAGCTGCAGGATGCCCGAGGCCAGTTCAACCCGTTGCGTGCTGGCGGCCAGGTAACCGAGCGCGCTCACCGCGTCGTACGAATACGCCTCGGGGACAAAGACGATGTCGAGCCCGGCGCGCTCCAGGTCGGCCACCTCGGCCGCCACCTCCTTGAAGCCGCCCGCGTAATTGATGCCCAATCCGATCCGCATGATCAGCCCTGCGCCGACGCGAACGTGCCGGCGAGCTCGACGGCCTCTAGCTGGATCCGATCGAACTGCGCCCCCATGGCCTCGGACAACGCCGTCGCGCCCGACAGCGGCCGCACCATCACCGTGAACTCGTCGATCAGACCCTCGTCGTTGACGTGCAGGAAGTCGCAACCCGTGAGCCGTACGCCCGGCGCCCCGGAGATCGTCGTCTCGAACACCAGCGCGTGGTCACGGCCGTTGCTATCGGCGATTTCGCGGACGTAGTGAAAGTCTTCGAAGATTCGCAACACACCGCTCAGGATCGCCGCGGTAATCGGCTTGCCGACATACGGCTTGAATGCCACCGGGCTGGTGAACACCACGTTGTCGGCCAGCAGCGCGTGCATACTCGCCTCGTCGCGTGCCTCCACTGCCTGACGGAAGGGATGCTTAGAACTCACCAGACACCTCGCATTGGTCAATTTGTTGAGTAGATCTGATTCACGGTAGAGGGTGCCCCGACGACCTTCGAATACGCCCACCGGCGAACTGCGATCGCGCGACGTCCAGGATCGTCGATCGATCGTTTTGGTCGCAGCTATCAGCCGGGAACGGCTTATGCGGCTGCGGCCATCTGGTCGATACGACCGGTTCAACCCTTACGGGTGGCGGTGAAGAATTTCGCACGCATAAGCCGCTCAAAGGTCGGTGGCAGGTCTCGAAACGGCCGGCCGTATTCATTGGCGGCCTTATCCAGCAAGTCGGCATCGGCGACCGCCCAATCTCGTTCGGCGAGCCATCCTTTGGTGTCAGTGCGTGCGTCGTCGTACCACAGATCGGCCACCGGGGGCCGCGCGTCGTCTTGGCCGAATCCGGGCATGCTGGCGGCAAATTCCTGAATCTCCCCCGGCTCTGGCCCTAGTTCGGCGGCTACCTGGCTGCCCACGGCCGACAACTCGTGCAGCTTCTCGAACAGTGCGTCCTGGGCGGTGCCGGGCAGATACGGCAGCAAACCCTCAAGCGCCCATGCTGTGGGTTGGTCTGGGTCGAAGCCCGCCGCAATCAGCGCGCCCACCCAGTCTTCCCGCAAGTCGGTGGCGATGGCGACGCGCCGAGTCGACGGCACGGCGCCCCGCTGGTCAAGGACCTGCTGCTTAAACTCGAGCACCCGCGGTTGATCGACCTCGAAAAGTGTGTGATCTGCCGGCCACGCCAATCGGTAGGCGCGGCAATCTAATCCGGCCGCCAAGATGACCGCCTGCCGTGCTCCGGACTGGCCGGCGCGGATGAAAAAGTCGTCGAAGAACCGGGACCGGACCCCCACCCACTGGGCGTTGAAGGCCGTCGCGCTCGTGAGATCTGTACTGGCCACTGCAGCAATGAGGTTCGGCTCACCGGCGGCGATTACGAAGCCCTTGGCGAAGTCATCGTTCGCCAAAGGCGGGTCCAGCGCGGCATCGAGCGCCCGCGCCGCACAGACAGCCAACGCCGTAAAACCGACGCTCGTCACGATGTCCCAGGTATCACCGGCAGTGCGGGGCATAAGGCCCTCCCGTGTCGCGTAAGTATTTCGTTCGCACAACTAACAGTACCTGAGGCCCGGAGGTGGTGAATAGTTGCGCAGTTGCGGTGCCGCTCGTTTGGCGACAGCCTAATCGGGTATGCCCTTGCGAATGGTCGGGATCATGCTCAGCGTCGACCGGGCGATTGCCGCGTCGCCCTCGGATGTATGGAAGCTCCTGATTGACCTCGAAGCGTGGCCGAAATGGGGTCCGACCATCCGCCGGGCCCAACTTGACCCGCCGCACACCGTGCTGGCGCTACATGCGACCGGTACCGTCGAAACCCCGCTGCTGGTCTCGCTGCCGTTTGTGATCACCGAGTTCGAACCGGGAAGACACTGGGCCTGGACGGTAGCCGGCGTATCCGCCACCCGTCACCGGGTCGAAGCATGGGGCGACGGAGCACGCGTCACGATTGCTGTGCCGTGGTGGTCGGCGGCATATCTGGCAGTTTGCGCAATCGCGTTGCGTCGCATCGACGAAATGCTTACCGGTCACCACTCGCGTTAATCCCGAGCAGTTCTGCCAAATGCGCAGCCGAATATCGGCCCGGCCCAAGGCCGTCCCGAACCGCCTCACGTGCGGCACTCGCCAACGCGGAGTTGAGTGGCGCGGTGATGCCATGTCGGTGAGCGAGCCGGACGACTTCGCCGTTGAAAAAGTCGGTCTCGACATTGCCAGTCTGGCGGCTCAACGACTGCCAGGTGGAATTGCTCGGGCCGGTGTCCCATCCGGGTACCGGGCGCGGTGTCGGTCCGTCGGCCCGCGCCGCCGTCGAGGTCTCGAACGAGGTGAATTCGATTCCTACCCGCCGCAGAACGTTCTCGCCTTCACTGCGCACCGCGGCAACCACCTCGCTTGTGTCGGTCGCCTCGGCGGCTAGGGCGCCCACGGCATTGCCGAGGTTGCTCAACAGCTTGTTGTACTTCCAGGGGGCGACGTCGTCGGGAATGCGCACCCGGATCCCCGCGGCGCTCCACGTCTTGGCGAGCCGGGTCAGCAGATTGCCGTCGTGCTGAGTGCTGATCGAGGCAGGCCACCGTGCGATATGGAACTGACCGACTACCGGCCACGACCGCACGATAACCTCACCGGGCTGGAGGTGCACGGCAGGCAACCAGACACAGACACCGAATACCCGACGGAAATAGCGCAGCGCTTTCTCCTCGGCGGCAACACCGTTGAGCGCCGTCATTGCCGGCAGCCGCTCACCGGCGGTCCCGACGGTGTCGTGGGGGCCGTCGGGACCATGGACCGGCTGATCCACCCATTCCTGCAGTGCCGCATCGAGCTGCTGGGTTTTGGTGGCGAATACCAGCACGTCGCGATCGGTCAACCGGATATCTTCGGGCCGGCGTGCCGTGGTGACTGGCGTGCGGAAAGTTCCGTCGGGGGTTCGCAGCGTGATGCCCGCGGCGGCCAGGACCTCGGCGTGTCGACCCCGTGCGATCAATACCGTCGGACTACCGGCCCGCGCCAGCACCGCGCCCACGGTCCCTCCGATCGCCCCCGCACCAATGATCACGTACCGGTGGTCTGCCAAAGCCACACCTTCCGTCGGTTCCGTACCTGCCCGCTATCGGGAGGTTACGGTGCGGGAATGAAGCAGGGTGCCCCCAGGTTGTCGTCCTTGAACACTGGCCATGCAGAGCGATGGAGGGGGCGAGGCGTGACCACGACACGCGCTGAGGCTGTTGCTGCCCCGCAGCTGCTTGTCGTGCATCAGAACGATCCGCTTGCAGCGCCGCTGCTCGACGAACTCTCCGTCGAGTACAACACCCGGTACGGCCGACGTGTTGCGGACGAATACCGAAACTTGCGGGCCTACCCCGCGGAGGAATTCGAACCGCCCGGCGGTGTGCTGATTGTGGCGCCCTTAGGCGGTGTCCCGGTCGCAGGCGGCGCGTTTCGCCAGTACGACTCCACGACGGCAGAACTCAAGCGCATTTGGACGGCGTCGGCCCATCGTAGACGCGGATACGGCCGGCTCGTGGTCGCCGAATTGGAGCGGATTGCCACGCAACGCGGATATGCGCGGGTCTACCTGACTACCGGATGGCGGCAACCCGAAGCGGTGGGCTTGTATCTCGCGACTGGATACACACCGCTCTACGACCTGTCCCTGCCCGCCGAAGAAATCGGGCGGCACCCGTTCGAGAAGCAACTATGAAGTTTCTGCTTCTGACGCTCATCGCGCATACCCCGGACCCCGCGACAGGCGAGAAGAAGAGCCCTGCCGATCGGTTGCGTGACGTCATTGAAAAAGCCGTCCTCGCTGAGGAACTGGGTTTCGACGGCTTTGCCGTGGGCGAGCGTCACGAGGATCCGTTCATCTCATCCGCTCCGCCGGTGGTGCTGAGCAACATCGCGGCACGGACGTCGAAGATCGGGCTGTTCACCGGAGTGACGACGTTGAGTCTGCTCGATCCGGTCCGGGCATTCGAGGATTATTCGACGCTCGACAACCTGTCCGGTGGGCGGCTCGAACTGATCATCGGCAAGGGTAACGGGGCCGCCCAGGCCGAGCTGTTTCATGTGACCGTCGACGATCAGTGGGACCGCAATCGTGAAGGCTACGAGCTGTTCCGCAAGCTCTGGGACAGCGACAGCGTGACGTGGTCGGGTCGGTTCCGGCCCCCTCTGGTCAACGCCAAAGCACTCCCCCGGCCGCTACAGCAGCGAATACGGATCTGGCACGGCAGCGCGACCAGCACCGATTCCGTCGACCTCGCAGCACGCCATGGCGACCCGATCTTCTCGGCAAACGTGAGCCACCCCATCGGGCCCTACGCCGAACTGGTTCGCCACTACCGGCAGCGGTGGGAGTTCTACGGCCGCCGACCCGAAGATGCCCTCGTCGGCGCCGGGACCGCTGGGTTCTATATTGCTCCGACGTCCCAGGAAGCGCTGGCCGCGTACCGGCCAACGTTCGAGGCGCGCCTGGCGATGCAACGCCGCATGGGGATTCCGGTGGTGTTCGACTCGATCGAAGATCTCGTCGAGCGGAGCTCGGCGTTGGTTGGTAGTCCCGAGCAGGTGATCGACAAGGTCGGTCGCTATCACGAGCAGCTCGGCCACGAAGTGATTCACGTCAGTGCAGACTTCGACGGTGTGACGGTGGCCCAGCAGCGTCGTAGCCTTGAACTGTTCCAGTCCGACGTCGCTCCCGTGCTGCGCGAGCGGATACCGAGCAGGCCGCTCGCCGCTCAGTCCACGCGGAAAGAGTTTGCGCTATAAGCAGTTTCGCAGTGGTACCGAATTGGACTGCGAGCGAAGCCATCCGGCGGCGTGGCGCCGGACTTATTAGCTGAACTGATCACGCTCGAGCCTGTGCCGTCGCCCACTTGACCTCGCCTCCGCTTGTCACCATCCTGGGCGACTTCGTCACGTCGTTGTGTTTTCGCCCAGGCCGACCGGTGCCAGCCGACGCACGGGCGTAGAGTTCTCGGTGGCCGGGAGTGTCAGCCGGTCGGGAATGAGTTCAGCCGTACGCCGCTGAGATTGAGGAGCGTTGGCTCCGCGCCCGGGCGTGCCGGTGACCGTTAAATGCCGGGATGCCCAACCCCCCAAACGCCCTGGGTGGAAAAGGGCCATTCAGCGGGAGCACTCTCCGGGAGGTTGTCCGCGGCACGCTTCAGCGGTCCGACATATGTATGTAGATAGGAGGACGCCTGAGAATTTCTCACTCAGCGGCCAGAGAAGTCCAGGCAGGCCGGGCGGCCAGTCCTCTCAAGCCGCACCCAAGGCCGGCAACCAAAACATCAGCCTCACCCGACCCACCCGGGTCACAGCACAACGTAACAACACGAAGTAACTGCAACTACGAAATTAAGGACCAAACAGTGACCCCGCACGTGAGCAGTCACCATCGCCTGACTATCGTGAAAATCTTCCACCACCCCGCCGGTGGGAACATCGAGTGGCGCCAAGTCCTCGCCATGCTCGAGGACCTAGGAACCGTAACCCAAGAGCACAATGGCAAATTCAGCGTGACCCTGGGATCCGAGACAGAAGTACTCGAGGCTCCGAGAAGCAAAGACATCGATGAGCAGATGACCGTCGACTTGCGCCGGATGCTCAGACAGGCCGGATTCGCACCCGATGTGGCACCGGTTCCGGATACGCGTCAGCGCGACCACGGCGATGGACAGTGGGGGGAACCCAGCTAGAGCACCGGCGGGGTGGTCCCCGCACCGCATAACCCGACGGTATTCGCACCTTGGCGAGACTGCCATCACATCGCACCCGGGATCCCCGCTCAAGGAACTGGACCTGACCGAACTCGAGTTCCTCGGCTTCCTGACTAACCACGGCCCGGCTCAAACGCGCCAAACGTGATGGGCGCCAAGAATTGATAGACTTTGTGCATCGGGTGCTAACGGCAGCGATGAAGGTGACCCGGGCCCGCCACGGCGCGCTCGGTGTCCGCGGCCCGGATGGCATCCTATTCTCCCTCCGCCAGTTGGACCTCTCGCGGAAGTGTCGGGTTCGGGGGTGAATAAGCGACAGTGTCTGTCCTGCAACAATAATGGATCTTCTCGACGACTCAACGGTTGCAGCTCACGCATTAGACGTCATCGCGTACGACATCGACGACCGAAGCGCTCGACGGCGCACGTGGACGGTTCGACCAACTGGTCGACACCTAGACGAAGGAAGTCAAAGCTGCCGCCGACGGAGAAGCGGCCGCCGCGCTGCATCGACTGACGCTGACCGCGGATCTCGGGCAGGCCGTCGCAGACGCCGATCTGGTCATCGAGGCTGTACCGGAGATCCTGCGCAGGCGCATCGCCAACAAGTTGGCCGCCAACGAAGTCGGTGAAGCTCGAGGAATACTGCCTGATCAAGAGGTAGTTCAGCGCAGATAGTCGCCGCATTTGTTTCCGCCAGTTGTATAAGATCGTCCTCGGCGCCGGCCCACACTTCCACCCAATGAGGGGGTACACACTGATGGCCAGCAGGCGCAGCGACGAGCCTGACCACGACCCCGCCGGTGCGGGTCATCACCATCTGGCGGGTCAAACACACAGCGAAGATGCAGGGCCGATCGCCGAAGCCGAACTCGTTGCCGCACAAATGCGTTCCGACGAGCACCCGCTTGGCGCGCGGGGGCTGCGATTTGAGCGGGGTTCTCCTTTCTATGTGGGGTTGGTCGCGTCGGCGGGCGTGGCCGTCACGTACGGCGCGGTGCGTGTTCTCGGGTCGATATCCTCGGTGCTGGTCTTGATCGGTGTGGCGTTTTTTTTCGCACTGTCACTCGAGCCCGCGGCATCGTGGCTGTTCAACCGGGGACTCCCCCGATGGGCAGCGGTCATTGTAGTGGTAGTGCTGACGTTCACCCTTCTCGCCGGGTCCATCGCGGCGGCGATTCCCCCGATTGCCGAGCAGGCACGCGAATTCATTGAGCAGGCACCGCATTACCTCCAGCAGGTTCAAGATCACTCGTCGGTGATCGGCCGGCTCAACGACCGCTTCCAACTGCAAAAACGGATCACCGACGCGATGAACAGCTCGGGCAGCCCGGCAGTTGCCGGACTTGTCAAGGCCGGATCCGCGGTGTTCGGCGCCTTGGCCGACCTCGGGATCGTGGTGGTCTTAACCGTCTACTTCCTGGCCGACCTGCCCCGCGTCCGCGCGACCCTGTACCGGTTCGCGCCGCGCTCCCGGCGGCCGCGTGTGATCCTCCTGGGCGATGAGATCTTCGCCAAAGTCGGTGCCTACGTTCTGGGCAACGTCATGACCTCAGTCATTGCCGGGGTGGCCACCTCTGTCTGGTGCATCATCTTCGACGTCCCATACCCGTTGCTGCTCGGTGCTTTCGTCGCGATCGTGGACCTCGTTCCTTACGGCTCCACCGTCGCCGGGTTCGTAGTCGCCGGGGTAGCGCTGACCGTCTCCATTCCGGTCAGCATCGCCACCATCGCCTTCTACATCGTGTTCCGGTGGTTCGAGGACTACCTGTTGGTTCCCAGGGTGATCGGGCGCGTCGTCAAGGTGCCGGGGGTTGTCACCGTGGTCGCTGTCCTGATCGGGGCGGAGCTCCTGGGGATTGTGGGTGCGCTGGTCGCGATTCCGGTCGCCGCGGCGCTGCAGCTGCTCATACAGGAACTGCTGTTGCCCGCGCTCGACGAGGCGTGACCGACATCCCAACGCTGAGTTCTGGAAGGCTCCAGAGATGACCGCGTGAACCGCTGACGCGTAGACACAGCGCTGAGACCGGCAGCAGCACAACGCGTTAACCCACCCGTGCATTCGACGGACCAGGAAGGTAAGTTAGGATCATGACCACCAGCGCAAATACCGCAGAAGTAGTGTTTGAGGCGGCCTGGAACGAGTGGCACGGTGAACGCGAACGCTCCTACGCTGACCCCCTTGGCTGGGTGAGCCTCACCGGTTTGTACTGGCTCACCGACGAATTCGGGACCGTCGCCGACCTGCCGGGTCGCTGGCGAGCGGACGCCGACGCGGTATACATACAAGGGATCGAAGGAACCGAGCGGCTCGAGCCCGTCGAGGGTGCACCAGGATTGCTCGTCGAGGCCGGGGATCGCCGTATCGAGGTGATCCGCCGAACCGGCTCGGTGGCGTTGCGTGTGCATGATCCCAGGTCTCCGCACCTGAAGACCTACAACGGTATTCCCGCCTACGCACCGAGCGAGCGGTGGCGTGTAGTCGGCACATTCACGCCATATGAGGCGCCCAGAACCATTACGACTGGCGCCGTGGTCGAAGGGCTCGAACACCGCCTCAACGCCGTTGGCGTCATCGACTTCGAACTGGCCGGCTCCGCTGCGCAGTTGGTAGCCTTTGGTGACAACGCGGCCGGCCTGCGGGTGCTGTTCACAGACGGCACCAGCGGCGTGACCACATACCCTGGCGCCAGAGTGCTGTCGATCGACGCACCGGACGCCGACGTGACGGTGACCCTCGACTTCAACCGAGCGTCGAACCTGCCGTGCGCACTCACCGACTACGCGACCTGTCCGGTTGCACCCGCCGAGAACAGGCTCGCTGTTGCTGTCGAAGCCGGCGAGAAGAATCCCCGCTGAGCGTCAACCGCCGATGACCTTGCGATAGGCGCGAGGGCCCGCGTAGTCGTTGACGGCGTAGTGCCACGTGGCCTGGTTGTCCCAGATGACGAAGTCACCTGCCTTCCAGCCGAATCCGACGGTGAAGTTCGGCGACGACGCGTGCGCGAGAAGGAACGGTAGCAACGCTTGTCCCTCAGCCGGTTCGATGCCGGTGAGGCCGATGGCGGACGAACTGATAAACAAGCCCTTGCGGCCGGTGTGGCGGTGGGTGCGCACCACCGGGTGCTGCATTTCCTTTGCCTCGACTGCGCGACATCTGAACGCCATCTCATCACGATCGTAAGTCGCTTCGGGAACCAAGTGGAATGGTTTGGATCCGGATGCGCGGATGCAGTTGTGACTCGCCAAATCGTCGCACTCCGCAACTGGGACTTGGTATTTGGAGCTCCCCAGGCAAAGACCGGCGCCAGAGCGGCCGGGCCCACCACTCTGATCCCTGCGGCTGGCCGGCTTAGAGTAAATCGGGCACGTCCCAGCGTCGGACAGGAGAACACCATGCCGTTGCCGACAGATGAGAAGCTGCTTGACCTCAGCAACAAGATACTCGCGACTTTCGCCAAGATCTTCGGCGAGCATCCCGGGATTCGCCCGGCCCACGGCAAGGGCACCCTCCTGAACGGGACCTTCACCCCGTCTGCCGCCGCGGCCGATCTGTCGATTGCTCAGCATTTCCAGCAGGCCTCGACGCCCGTCCTCGTGCGTTTCTCGGACTCAACTGGGCTGCGGAACATTCCGGATACCGATCCGAACGCTGTCCCCAAGGGGATAGGCGTCCGGTTCGTGCTCGGCGACCGAGTGCATACCGACGTCATCAGCCATTCAACCGACGGCTTCCCGACGCGCACCGGCGAAGAATTCCTCGAATTCCTGGAAGCGCAGGCGACCGGTGACCCGGGCAACCTCGCGGGCTCGCCGCTGGAGGCCTTTCTCGGTGCGCACCCGGCGGCGCTGCGCTTCGTGCAGGCGCCCAAGCCCTTCCCCGTCAGCTTCGCGCAGGAATCTTATTTCGGTGTGAACGCGTTGAAGTTCACCAATGCGGCCGGCCAGAGCAGATTCGGGCGCTACCGCATCATTCCGCAAGCCGGCAACCGGTATCTCAACGAGTCCGAAGTGCAGTCGAAGGACGGCAATTATCTGTTCACCGAGCTTGCCGAGCGCATCGCCGCGGAATCGGTGCGCTTCACCCTCGCTGTGCAACTCGCCGATGGTACGGATGCAGTAAACGACGCCACCATTCACTGGCCGTCCGATCGAGAGGTCAGGGAGCTGGGCACTCTTGAGCTCACTACCCCGGTCGCGGACGATGCTGCGCAACAGAAGCACATCATCTTCGACCCGATCCCACGCCTGGCGGGGATCGAGCCGTCCGACGACCCCCTGCTGGAGCTGCGCGCTGCCCTCTACCTGATCAGCGGGCGCAGGCGACGGGAAGCGTAGGGCTGCGTCGCAAGCCCCATCCGCCGCCCGATGCCGTGGTGGGCGCCGGGATCCCCGATCACTGCCCGTGGCAGGCTGGACCGCCACGAAGGTCGTGGTCGCCGCCGTGATCGCCGGATCCGATGAATCACGATCGTGACCGGGCCCGGAGCGTCAGGTCGCGGCACGCCGTGGCAAGGCGTTGGTGATGGTGACACCGCTGATGACGGCACCAATAAAGAACAACACCGCGCTTACCGGCAGTAACCGGGCGAAGCTCGCATTGGTGAAGTTGCAGGCAGCGATCAGTCCCACAGAGGCGACGGCGACCAGCGCCGAAAGCCGGCCCACCGCATTTTGGATCGCGGCGGCGATCCCGCTGTGCGCGGGATCCACGGCGGACAAATTGAGCGCGGTCAGCGGGGTAATGGTGAGGACCAGACCACAGGCCAGCACGATCATCCCGGGCAGCAGCTGGGTGAGGATGTTGAATCCGTGTGCGGACGGGCGGATGAGCAGCAGCCCGAAACCGGCCAGCAGCGGGCCCGTCGTCACGAAAATCCGCGGTCCGATCCGTGCGGCCAAACCACCGATACGCCTGGCGAACAGAAACGACATGACCGGGCTCGGCAAGGTGGCCAAACCCGCGACGGTGGCCGAATAGCCGGCGACCTCTTGGGTGTACAGAGCGATGGCAAGCGAGCCCATCGTCAGGGCGCCATAGACGAAGGCGGTGACCAGATTGGCGCCGGCGAAGTTGCGGGTCGCAAACAAGCCCAGCGGCAGCATGGGGTGCGGGGTCCGGCGCTCCCATGCCACGAACCCCAGCAATGCCGCGGCCCCCAATGCCGTCGATGCGATGACCAACGGGTCGTCCCATCCGCGCCGGTGAGATGCGATCAGCCCATAGACCAGCGCGGCCAGTCCGGTCGCCGACAACGCGGCGCCGGCGATGTCGACGCGTGGGCGTTCGGGCGGCCCCGGCATCGGGCACAGCCGAAACGTCAGGGCGAAACCGATGACCATTGGGATCGCCGACAACACATAGATCCATCGCCAACTGAGGAAATCCACGGCCAGACCCCCGAGCAGTGGTCCCAACGCAAAGGCGCTGGCGGTCCAGGCAGTCCAGGACCCGATCGCCGCCGGCCGGTCCGCGCGGTCGAAAGCAGAGTTGATCATCGCCAGGGAGCCAGGCACCAAAAACGCTCCGCCCACCCCCTGGATCACGCGTCCGCTGATCAGCATCGCCGGCGAGTCCGCGGTGGCGGCCAGCAGCAGGCCCGTTCCAAAGGTCGCCAGGCCGAATCGCATCATCGGTATGCGCCCAAACAGATCGGCGATCGAACCGCCCGGCAAAATCGTGGCTCCCAACGCCAGCAGGTACCCGTCAACCACCCACTGCTGCAAAGCCAGGCCCCCGCCGAGGTCGCGTTGGGTGGCCGGCAGGGCCAGGTTCACCGCGGTGCCGTCGAGGAATGCGACCATCGACACCATGATCGCCACCACCAAGACCCGCCTCGTGGGCGCAGCATCCCGCACCCTTCGCTCGGACTTGATCTCCGGCGCTAGGACCCCGATATCCATTGTCATCCCTCCTGACAATCCGCGAGCCGGGTGTATTTGAGCACACTTTGTGCGTGATGCGGCGTACCTAGATAAGGACGAGAGTTACGCCGCACAGGTTCAAAGCGGCGCGCGACGACACGAGTTGACTGGTTCCTCCGACGTGGGACACGATGATCGAAAGGCTTAGTGGTCAGGGGAGGCTGGAAGTCGCAATGGCTGACATCACGATGCTGATCCTCGCCGACCATGACTGGTTTCGCGAACAATTCGCCCGGCTCGACGATCTGCAGGCGCAGACGCCGGCCAACCGCGGGGCACTCGACCGGGTCTGGCGGCCGCTGGCCGACAAGCTCGACGTGCACGCCTACGTCGAAGAGATGATTTTCTACCCGCAACTGCTGAAGCGGGGCACCGCCGATCCGGAGGGCGAGACGCTCGACGCCATCGGCGATCACAACGACATCCGCGACGGAGTGCGCGACGCGAACGCGGCCAGGGTCGGCACTGAACCATGGTGGACCGCAGTCGGTCGCACCCGAGTAGCCAACGACGAGCACATGGGCGAAGAGGAACGGCAAGGACTATCCGACTTCCGTCGCAATGCTCCGGTCGGTCTTCGCGAAGCACTCGGGCGCCAATACAGCGAATTCATGGCTCAACATCCCACCACCAAGGGATTGCTGATCACCGACCGCGACCCCAGACGCTACGTCGAGGACCTCGAGAACGCCCCGCAGTCCAAGCCCGCCGACCACTCGTTTGGCTCGCTCGGTATTGGCAGCCTGAAACGCAACTGAGGAACAACGCCGTAAGCACCGGCTGGAAGGGGTTGCGCGGTGTCCGATGAAAAACGGGGACAGGCCAAACTGTCCGACGCTTTGACCACCAAAGGCACCGCCTTCACGCTGGACGAGCGCCGCCGGCTTGGTCTGCTGGGCCTGCTGCCGCCCACGGTGAAGACGCTCGCCCAGCAAGCCGAGCACTGCTGGTACGAGTTCTCCACTCGCCCCGATGATCTGGATAAGCACGTGTATTTGCGCTCGTTGCAGGACCGCAACGAGACGCTGTTCTACCGGGTGCTGGCCGAGCACATCCCCGAGACCCTGCCGATCGTCTACACCCCGACCGTTGGTGAGGCCTGCCAGCGGTTCAGCGAAATCTACCGCCGCCCAAGGGGATTGTTCGTTTCCTACGCCGACCGCGACTGTCTGGAAGAGGTGCTGGGCAACCGGCCGCACCGCGACGTCGACGTAATCGTGGTGACCGACGGGCAGCGCATCCTCGGG
>Ga0182012_10000914_pt1 | contig 32547 bp, 24 predicted proteins | sample 612S2SmetaG_FD_120486 | JGI IMG/M metagenome (GOLD analysis project Ga0182012, IMG submission 120486) | Permafrost microbial communities from Stordalen Mire, Sweden - 612S2S metaG | ecosystem: Environmental > Terrestrial > Soil > Wetlands > Permafrost | place: Sweden: Stordalen | collected...
GCGGTGATCAGCGTGCCGATTTCCTGCGAACCCAGCATCCGGTCGAACCGGGCCCGCTCGACGTTGAGGATTTTGCCCTTCAGGGGCAGAATCGCCTGGAACTTGCGGTCGCGGCCCTGTTTGGCGGAGCCGCCGGCGCTGTCACCCTCGACGATGAAGATTTCGCACTTCGCCGGATCGCGTTCCTGGCAGTCCGCCAGCTTCCCCGGCAGCGTCGAGACATCCAGCACGCCCTTGCGGCGGGTGAGTTCGCGGGCCTTGCGCGCGGCTTCGCGGGCGGCGGCGGCGTCCATCACCTTCTGGATGATGCCCTTCGCCTCTTTCGGATGCGTCTCGAACCAGTGCGAGACGGCGTCGGCGACGGCGGCCTGGACCACCGGCTGGACCTCCGATGACACCAGTTTGTCCTTCGTCTGGCTGGAAAACTTCGGGTCCGGCACTTTGACCGACAGTACCGCCGTCATGCCTTCGCGCATGTCCTCGCCGACCAGTTCGAGAGAATCCTTCTTGCCCATGCTCTGCGCGTATTTGGTCACCACGCGGGTCAGCGCCGCGCGGAACCCGGCGAGGTGGGAACCGCCGTCGCGCTGCGGGATGTTGTTGGTGAAGCACAGCATCGTCTCGTGGAAGCTGTCGTTCCATGACAGGGCGAATTCCGCCCGGATGCCCTGCTGGTCATCGGATGTGCGCAGGCTGATCGGCGGGGTGAAGACCGAGACCTTGGAGCGGTCCAGCCATTCGACGAAGGCCACCAGGCCGCCGTCGTAGCGCATCACGCTTTCCACCGCCGGCGTGTGCCGTTCGTCGCGCAGCTTGATGGTCATGCCGGAGTTCAGGAAGGCGAGTTCGCGCAGGCGGCGTTCAAGGAGTGAATAATCGAACTCGGTCTTGGTGAAGGTGCCGGGACTGGCCTTGAAGGTGACCTCGGTGCCGCTGCCACGGTCGGCGGGGCCGACGATCTCCAGCGGTCCGTCCGGTTCGCCGTGCTGGAAGCGGATGCGGTACTCCTGGCCGTGGCGCCAGATGCGGACCTCCATCCATTCGGACAGCGCGTTCACCACCGCGGCGCCGACGCCGTGCAGGCCGCCGGAGACCTTGTAGGAATTCTGGTTGAATTTTCCCCCGGCGTGCAGGCGGGTGAGCACGACTTCCGCCGCGGAGATGCCTTCCTCCAGGTGGATGTCGGTGGGGATGCCGCGGCCGTCATCGGTCACGGTGACGCTGCCGTCGCCGTTCAGGGTCAGTTCGACATGGGTGGCGTAGCCGGCCTGGACCTCGTCCACGGCATTGTCGATGATCTCGAACGCCATGTGATGCAGGCCGGAACCGTCGTCGGTGTCGCCGATATACATGCCCGGACGGCGGCGCACGGCGTCGAGGCCTTTGAGGACCGAGATCGAGGCGGCGTCATACGCTTCGGGGTCAGAATCGGGGGGCGGCGCGGCGTTGTCAGACATGCCGGGGAACGACTCCATACGGTGGGGTTTGATACTCTAGATAGATAGCATCTAGCGGGACGCCGCGACAGGGGTTGTGTCGGTTTCCGGGTGAAGAAAACGCGTGTCGCGGTGCAGCAGACCGCCGCCGGTGGCGTAGGCCTCGGCGTGATCCGCCAGCGGCAGGAAGGTATCGGCATCGGTGCCGGTGATCATGGTCTGCGCCGGTGATGCCACCAGCACGTGCCACAGCGCCGCGCGCCGGTCCGGGTCCAGGTGGACGGCTGGTTCGTCGAGCAGCAGCAGCGGGGAGAAGCCGCGGGCGGCGGCGATCAGGCCGGCATGGGCGAGGATGACGCCGATCAGCAGCGCCTTCTGCTGGCCGGTGCTGGCCAGGGCGGCCGGCGTATCGGTGGTGACATCGGTCAGCAGCATGTCGGTGCGGTGGGCGCCGAGGGCACTGCTGGCGGCCGCCGTGTCGCGGGCGCGGCTGGCTTCCAGGCCGGCGCGCAACCAGTCCTCCACCGCAAGGGCGGGTTCGGTTTGCAGCCGCGTGGCGATCGGGCAGGCGAGGCCGATGCGGGCAGGCGGAAAGGCCGAGGTTTCCGCCTCGATCCGGGCGTTCAGGTGGGTGACCAGGCTGAGGCGGGCGGCGGAGGCGGCGACGGCGTGGCGGGCGATCGATTCCTCCAGGCCAGCGAGCCAGGCGCGGTCCTGCCTGCCCTCGGCCAGCAGGCGGTTGCGGCTGTGCACCGCGGTATCGTGCGAGGCCATTTCACGGGCGTGGGCGGGTTCCAGCGCCCAGACCAGGCGATCGAGAAAGCGGCGGCGGCCGGACAGGCCTTCCTGGAACAGGCGGTCCATCTGCGGGGTGAGCCAGACGGCGGCGATCAGCCGGGCGATGTCGGCCTGGTTGCGCGGTGCGGCGCCGTCGAGGCGGAAGATGCGACGGTCGGAGGCCGGGTCGGCGCCGGTGCCGATACTCGTTTCTCCATCCTGCGTATGCAGGCGGGCGTTGACCGCCCAGCCGCCGGATCCGCTTTGGCGCGGCAGGTCGGCGTTGCGGGCGCCGCGCAGGCCGCGGCCGGGCACCAGCAGGGATAGCGCCTCCAGCAGGTTGGTCTTGCCGGAGCCGTTCGGGCCATACAGCACGCTGATGCGCGCCGCCGGACGCCAGGTGAGTGCGGCGTAGCTGCGGAAGTCGGTCAGGGTGAGGCGGTGGAGTCGAAGCACGCGCGCAAGATGGCGATTCCGCCGTGCCGCGGGAAGGCGTGTTCGGCGGCGGGTGGCCGACCAGGCAGGATTGCCGCGCCGGCCGAACGTCATCCCGCCAGAATACGCTTGGCCAGCGCCAGGTCGAGCGTTCCGGTCGAGGGCAAACCGTGCTGGATCTGATAAGCTCTGATGGCATCGGTGGTGCGGCCGTCGATCACCCGGGTCGGCATCAGGCCAAGCTTGCGCTGGACGCTGGCAAGGTCGTCTGCCGACATGCCCAGCGGGATGTTCGGCGCGCTCCCGCCCTCCGGGGTCCAGGGCGGCGGAACCGTCGCGGCCGGGGTCGCGGCGGCGGCCGGCGGGTTCGCCTGCTCGGGCGGGACTCCGGCGCCGCGCATGTTCACCAACTGGCTCATCAGCGAGAACCAGAACGGCGCGCCCTGGGCCACCGCCAGCGCGGTGATGATCCAGCCGCAGATCATCAGCGCCATTGCGGTCCAGTCCAGGGTATGAGCGGCCCAGCATCCGGGGAACCCTGCCGTGGGGCAGATCGCGGGGGACGGCGGAGGAGTGACCTCGACGACTTTCCAGGACCAGCCGATTGCCGGACCCAGCGCCTGGAGTTGAGCCGCAGTACTTTTGATATCGGCAACGTCCTTGGCGAAGTCGGGGGCGGCGGGCTGATTCTGACCCTGCTGATTCTGGCCCTGCTGCGTCTGGCCCTGCTGCGTCTGGCCCTGCTGCGTCTGGCCCTGCTGCGTCTGGCCCTGCTGTGTTTGGCCCGACAGACCCGGTGGCGGATTGTTCACCAATTTCGTCGCGGCGCTCGTGAAGGCATCGGCCAGGGCCTTGTTGTGCGCCAGCGCCATCCCGAGGCCGATGGCGTTCACCTGAAACCCGATCGCCAGCGCCAGTCCGATCAGGAAGGTGCGATACCGAACCGTGCGGGTATACCAGCCGCTGACCCGTTGCATCACGTCGCCATACCAGCCGATCACCGCCGCGCGAAACCGCACCACGTCACCGGCCGACGAGTCGAGCAGGGTCTGCAGCGCCAAGTTTGGCTTTCCGTGCGGCAGCCTCTGAATCGCCTCCCGCAGGCCACCGGGGCTTGGATTGGTCTCGCCGACCCGCTTCCGCAGCAGGTCGATCAGCGCGTCGGCAAACTTTTCGGCCGGAATATAGGCGGCCGCCTGCGTGCCCTTGGACAGCCCGTCCAGCAGCGCGTGACCCAGCAACTGCGAGCCAAGCCCATCCGCCGCAGGCCGGGTCTGCGGCCGGTCCTGACACCGCACCGCCGCCCAGAGCCAGCTCAGGATTGCGGAAGGAGCGAGCGGGTTATTCAGCATGATGCCGTCCAGCATCTGCACGATCGCGCGCTCCAGCAACTTGCCGCGGTCATTCAAAAGGCTGGCCAGCGCCTCCTGCACGGCACTGGCCAGCATGCTCAGCAGCAGGAACGTCAGGGCAAGGCCGATGGCCACGTTCAGAACATCCGTCATCTGTTGCCTCTACGGGATGTTGTTGAAGAAACGATGCTTGCCGATGGTCACGCAGGGCGTTCGGCCGTTGGCCCAGGGCGGCGCCGGGATGTCGGACGCGTAGTAGTGGGTTGCGCCGATGGTCAGATTTCCGGTCCAGCCGCTGATCGCGTTGCGCGCGACCCAGAGCGCCGTTGGGAAGCCCTCTTTGGCGCGGGTGGCCGGATCGTTGCCGGACAGCAAGGCATAGTTCGGGCCGCCGCGGTGTGGGTCCCAGCAGGTGAACTGGAACACATCCGGCCCTTGCTGGATCGGTGCGCTGAACTTGCAGACGCCAATGACCGAACTGCCCCACCATCCGGGGCGGTGCACGCGGTTGAGTATCACCTCGGCCACTGCGCGAAATGCCTTGTCCCGCAGCGGCCGGCGGTCGTCGCCCACGCCGCGCTGAAAGTCCACGTTCGCCTCGCCCCACAGCGTCCAGGCAAGGATGTCGGCGGCATCGGTGCCGCCAGGGTCGGGCGGCGCGCCGAACAGCCCGCCCGTCCAGGGTGGCGCGATCGCCGGATCGGCCGGCGCGGCCGGCACGGGGAAGGCGCGGGGCGGCGGGCTCGGTGCGATCGCCGTGGTGTCCGGCGGCGGCACGACCGGCGCCGCCGCCTGGGTGCGGTCAACCACCGGTTCCAGCTCGAGGCCGCGCCCTTTGAACGCTTCAAGAATCAGGTCGATCGGGCAGATCACGTCACGCCCGCCGGTTTCGGTGCCGATGAAGATGCCGACGACGCTGCCAAACGAGTTGAGCATTGCCGTGCCGCTGTCGCCGCCCTGGAACGCGCTGTCGCAGGTGACCATTCCGGGCAGGACGACATTCTGATCGACGCCGTTCGGACGCGGGTAGGGGATGGTGACGGGCTGGCCGGACGCCACGAAATGCGTGGTGACGGCCTGCCCGCTCACCCCGCCGAAACCGCTCAGTTCCATATCCGGCCAGAACACTTCGCCCCAGCCGCCGGGTGTTCCCAGGGTTCCAAGATTGGGAGAAAATGCAACCGAGAGCTTCACCAGCGCGGCGTCGAGACCATCGGCCGAGGGCGACAGAAACCGGTCCAGCACGCCGATCACGGTGCCGTCGGCCGCGACCACGGGATCGCCGGTGGCGGCGGTGTATCCTTCCGGTGCGAGAACATGGCCGGCGGTCAGCAGATAGGTTGTATTATCGCCGTTCTTTGGCCGCAGCAGGCAGCCGGCGGTGCCGGTGCCCTGCCCCAGATTGGCCGCGCCGTCGTTGCGGATCAAGGTTGTGCCGCAGGCGAACATCGATGCCTCGCTTACCGGAGCGTCAGGATGTCTTGCATTTGCCGGGTTCGGCCATTCTGCCGATCATCGTTTCTGTGAGCATGCCGTCCACCGGCGGATCGGCCGGCGATCCGGTCTGAGCGGCGATCTGAAAGTCGAAAATCCTGCCGCGCAAATCCGTATCGACGGCCGGCGGCGCGAAGGGCTGCACATTGCAGGCTTTCCTTACCGCGACGACTTCGTTTGGCATCTTTCCCAGCAACGCCGTTTCACCTTGGGTTTCCGGTGTCTTCACGTCGGTCATGCGGGCGAAGGCCTGGATTGCCGCAACGAGGTTGGCGTCCACGACCAGCCCATTCGTCCAAGTCGTTGCTTGAACGGAATAATCCGTCACATATTTCTGCACCGCGGTCAGTTCGTTCGGGGTCAGACTGGGTTCGCTGGTGGCGGTGACGGGAATCCCGACGATCCGGCGCAGAATTTCCAGTTGCACCTGGGTCAGACCTTTAACCGGCGTGCTCGCCTTTTTCTTGACGCGCGGCTGGCCGTTGCCGCCCGTGGGAATCGTGCCGTCCGCAGTGTTTGTCCCCTGTTTGGCACCGGGCGCGGCCGTTGCGCCGGCCGGAACCCGCAGCGCGACTGTGTGCGGCGGCCGGCCGCTCGCATCGGCCACGATCAGTTGCGCGCTGTGACCGGCCGCCGAGGCGGCGACACTCACCGTTACGACGATGGCACCATTGGCGCTGGTTTGCGTGACCGCGAAGGCACCGGCGGGATACTCGCCGGACAGGCTTGCGGTCAGCGGATTGGTTCCCCCGAGAACTGTATGGACAAGTGTTGTGTTCACGGCCGTGAAGTCGTGCTGGGTTTCGTTCGGCAGCAAATTCAAGGCGCCGGCGACCTGCTCGACCTGGCACGCGGCCGGAACGGCACTGCCGGCAGAGGCCGCTCCGTTGCCGCCGAGGTCAGCCTGCACCGCGTCGGTCGCCTGCACCGCGTCAGCCGCCGCCGCGTCGATCGTATCGCCGGTTGCGCTGCTTTTCGGGCCGGCGCTGCTGGATGGCAGCTTGCTGGCCGCGGGCGGCGGCGTGGCGGCCGACGTCACGCTGGCAATGACCGCCTGGATCGCCTGTGGATCGGGATCTGTCCGCACCACCTGAACGTCCACCGCTGCAACGATGTCCTTGACCTGCTCCCGCAGCACCAGCCCGGCGGTCTGCAGCGCGCGCGAGAACGCTTCGGCATCCGACAGCATCGCGCGTGCCGAGGTCAGGATCGCCTCGGCATCCGGCGTCTGGGTCAGAATGCCCGGAATGCGTGTTGGGATCGGCGGCCGCAGCGCCAGCGAGAGCGTGGCAATCGACGCGCGCAGCGCCGCCATGTCGGTTTCCAGGCGGGTCTTTACATCAGAACTGAGCAGAAACGGCGCCTGTGCCGTCACCGCGCAGGCGATCGCCTTGGCGCCGCTGAGATACACCAGCTGGCGTGGCCGGTTGTCGTAATAGGTTCCCAGACCCAGCGCCGTGGCGCCGGCGCCGGCCAGGCCGATCCTGGTTCCCGCCGACCCGCCGCCGATGATCCCCAGCAGCGCGGCCGACACACCAAGCCCCACCGCTGCCAGCGGGGTCATATTGCGCAACTGGCTGTATTGCGCTGCCGCATCGAAATAGGCGAGCGCCTGGGCATTGGCGTCATCGATGGCGGCATTGAGATCACCGGCGCCGACCTTGCGCGGCTGGCTGAAATAAGGCGGCGGCGGGTTATCCGAGTAATAAGCGCTGAACAGGCTTCGCTGATGCACTTGCGGGTCCGTAATGGCACAGCCCGTCAACGCCGACGACAGTCCAAGCGCGATCACCCGGCGCAATGCGGATGTCAATGCCGACAAGTCTATTCCCCCAAATTTATTTATAATACGATGCGATGCGTAAAGATGTTTTGCAAGCAGATTTTGCACAGCAGTCGTTTGCGAATCGCCAAAATTGCGCTCCCGGGTCTTGTCATCCCAGCCGACCAAAACATCGACTCTTTGGACGACGGGCGGCCGGCTGGTATCTCATTGATTTCGCGCGCAGCCACATACCGGCTTGCCACAGGCAACCGTGGGCGCAAACCAATCGGCGTTGACGCCGATCGGTATCAGTTGCCAATGCGCCCCGTGTCGCGGCTGTTCGGGTCACACCGCCAGCGTCGCCCAGTCGGGTGGTGCCGGTTCTGTCGCAGGAACGGTCGGCGCGGCCGTACAGAGATCGATTTCACGCGCAACGGATCGCAGCGGTCCAGCCAACCAGCCGCGCCAACTATCCGAACGCCGCTTGACCGCGCTCCCGGCCGGTCCCCGGCAGGCGGTCCGAAGGGTCCAGCGTCAGGCCGCGCGCATCCGGTCCAGGAACATCCCGACCTCCGACCGCAGCGTCCGCGTCCGCGCGCCCAGTTCGGTGGCCGCCGACAGCGCCCGCGACGCTGCCTCACCGGTGGCGCTGGCGCCTTGCGATACACTGCGGATGGTCGCCGACACCTGTTGCGTGCCTGCCGCCGCCTGATGGTTGTTGCGCGCCATTTCGGCGGTGGTCGCACCCTGCTGGTGCATGGCGGCGGCCACGGCGGTGGAGATCTCGTTCATCTCGTCGATCGTTCCGCTGATCGTCTTGATCGCCTGCACCGCATCCTGCGTCGCCGCCTGGATCGCCTGCACCTGGGCGCCGATATCCCCGGTCGCGCGGGCGGTCTGGCCGGCCAGCGACTTGACCTCGGAGGCGACGACCGCAAATCCCTTCCCGGCCTCCCCGGCGCGCGCCGCCTCGATCGTGGCGTTCAGCGCCAGCAGGTTGGTCTGCCCGGCGATGCCGTTGATCAGTTCCACCACGGCCTGGATTTTCACCGCCGTCTCGGCCAGGCTGTGCACCTGCGCGTCGGTGCCGCGCGCCACCTCCACCGCCCGGGCCGCGATCTCGGTCGAGCGTGCCACCTGGCGGGTGATTTCCGCGGCCGAGGCGACCATTTCCTCGGTGGCTGCCGCGACGGTCTGCACATTCGCCGACGCCTGTTCAGCCGAACCGGCAACCTGTTCGGCCTGCTGGTTGGTTTCGCCGGCGGTGCGGGTGAGCGCGCTGGCCGCCTCATGCATATCCCCCGCCGCCGCGGCAAGCGAGTCCAGCAGGCTGCGCACTGAGGCATCGAACCCGGCGATTATCTCGCTTACATGATGTTGGCGTTCGGCTTTGGCGGCCTGGTCGCGGGCCTGTTCGGCCGCCAGGTCGGCGGCCCGGATCATGTTCTGTTTGAACACCTCCACCGCTCGGGCCATATCGCCGATCTCGTTGGCGGCCTCGCGCGCCGGCACCGAAACCGCGGTGTCGCCTTGCGCAAGATTGGTCATGACGCCGGTCATGGCCGTCATCGGGCGGACGATGCCCCGCCCGATGGTGATCGCGAGCGCCAGCCCGGCGAGCAGCGCGACGGCCGCGAAGCCGCCCTGCATCCAGACGGCATCGGCGATCGTGCTGTCACTGCTGTTCTTGGTGGCGAGGAAGAAGCCGTGCAACCCCGTCTTGGCCTTGCCCAACGCGTCCTGCATGTCGCTCATGGCCGGCACCATCGCTTTGTCATGGAGCTGGTCGCCGGCCAGCGTGCCGGTCGCAAAACGCTCGATCGCGTCGCTGTAGGGGCTGAATGCCGCCCGCAGTTCGCCGGCCAGTTCGGCGGTGGGAGGATCGGCCACCTGCTCCAGTAGGCGGAGGCTGGCTTCGACCTCGGCGCTGGCGGATTTCATCGCGGCCATGGACTCTGCATTGACCAGCATGGTGAAGCGCAGGCTGGCGATGCGGAACAGCAGCACGGAGCGGTCGAGGTCGACGGCGGCGTCGATGATCTGCGGGCTGGCGGTGGTTCGGGAAGCGGCCAGCAGGGCGGTGGTGGCAGCCGCGGTCTGCGGCCCGAGGGCGAAGGCTTTGTCCTGATTCTCCTTCGCTTGCTGTTGCAGCGTGACCAGATGGTCGAACTGGTCGTGGTAGCGGTTCACGCCCTGCACCAGCGCCTGGTAAATCGCCCGCCGGTCTGGCGGCGCCATTGGGTCGGCGGCGGCCTCCTGCAGCACGTTTAGCGCTGCCTGCATGCCGTCTTTGAGCGTTCCGATCGCGCCCTGGTCGGCGCCGCTTTTGAAGCGCAGGGTCGACCGGCGCATATCCTCCAGCCCGGCCACCGCCGCATCGATTTTGGCGGCATTCGCCTCGACGGTGTTCATCCGCGTGATCGAGGCCCCGACGGCGTTCAGCCGATCGACTGCCAGGGCCGCCACCGCCAGGGCAAGCGCGAGCAGGAGCCCGAAGCCGAGGTAAATCCGCGTGCGGACCCGCATATGCTGGAAGCCTGAAAGCATCGTCGTCCCCTACCGGATGCCGGCCGTCCGCGCCCGCGGTGCCGGCCACATGTCAGCCAGTGCAGCGGGCATGATGGAGGGTATTTGTTAAAAGAGAATTAAGTGCCGTGATGCGCGCCGGACCACGCCGTCCGGGCGCGGCGCCCTTGCCAGAGGCGGCAAAGCGTGTCGGGATCGGTGCCCAGAAAAACGATAAACGGGTGGAACCATGAGCCTCGCACCAGTGGTGTCGCCGGCGACACCAGCGGACGCATCGGCGGGCGCACTGCCGGGACGGTCCCGCGTGTCGCCGCGGATGCGGCGGATGCAGTGGGTCGCGATCGGGCTGGCCACCGCAGCGATCGCGCTGAACTATATCGATCGCTCGACGCTGGCGATCGGTAACGTCACGATCCGGCAGGAGTTCGGACTGAACGCGACCGCCATCGGGGCGCTGCAATCGTTCTGGTCGTTGACCTATGCGTGCTTCCAGATCCCGGTGGGGTTCCTGCTGGACCGGCTGGGGCCGCGATACCTGGTCGGGCTGGCGCTGGTGGCGTGGTCGGCGGCGCAGGCGGCGGGCGGGCTGGCCGGCAGCTATGCGCAGTTGATGTGGGCGCGCATCGCTTTGGGGGCGACCGAAAGCCCGGCATTTCCGGGGGCGGTGCGGGTCACCAGCGACTGGTTCGCCGTCAAGGACCGCGGCAAGCCGACCGGCGTTTACAACTCGGGCGGCAGTATCGGACCGGCCATCGCGCCGCCGCTGCTGACTGCGCTGATGCTGGGCTTTGGCTGGCGGACGATGTTCGTGACCATGGGCGTGGCCGGGCTGTTCGGGGCGCTGGTCTGGTTCAGGCTGTACCGCGATCCGGCGAAGACTGCGCTGGAACCGCAGGACGCGGCCTATCTGGCGGCAAACCGAGCGGCGGAGGCGCCGGTGCAGTTGCGCAACTGGGGCCGGCTGTTCCGCTTCCGCTCGATGTGGGGGCTGATGCTGGGCGCGTTCTGCACCGGCTATGCGGTGTGGATGTACCAGAGCTGGCTGCCGGCGTATCTGGAGATGCAGCAGCATATCAGTATCGCCAAGACCGGCTTCCTGGCGATGATCCCGCTTATTTTTTCCGTGCTCGGCGCCTGGGCCGGGGGCTGGCTCACGGACAGGATGGCACGCGGCGGCATGGAGATCGTCGCCAGCCGGCGGCTGCCGTCGATTCTGGGGCTGCTGGCGTCCGGGGTGTTCACGGTTGTCGCGACGACAGCAAGCGATGCGACGCATGCGGTGATTTTCATCTCGGCGGCGATGTTCTTCCTGTCGGTGGGGATCGCGGGGAAGTGGACGCTGATCACCGCGGTGGCGCCGCAGTCGTACTGCACCTCGGTCGCCAGCATCCAGAATTTTGGCGGATATATCGGCGGGACGGTGTCGCCGCTGGTGACCGGGATCGTGGTGGATCTGACCGGATCATTCGTCATCGCACTGGCGATCGGGGCCGGGATTACCATCCTCGGCGCGGTCGCGCTGCAGATGATGGTTCGGTCACCGATATCGTCGGAGGCGCTGGAGGGTGGCGGGGTTCCCGCACCCCTGCCGACCAGAGCGTAACGGAGCACCTTCAGGCGGCGATGCGCCCCGCCCGCATTGCCTCCACCGCACGCATCACGCCGCGCAGTTCCGCCAGCCCTTTCAGCCGGCCGATGCAGGAGTAGCCCGGGTTCACCGGCTTGCCGATGTCATCGATCAGCAGATGGCCGTGATCGGGCCGCATCGGGATCACCGCATCCGAACGGCCCTGACCGGCGCGGCGCGCTTCTTCCGCCAGCAGCGCGGCCACCACGGCGATCATGTCGGTGTCGCCATCCAGATGGTCGGCCTCGTAGAATGACCCGTCCGGTTCGCGCCGCGTGTTGCGCAGATGGGCGAAATGCACCCGCGGCGCGAATTCCTTCGCCATCGCCGGCAGATCATTGACCGGATTGCAGCCGAACGCGCCGGTGCACAGGGTCAACCCGCTCGCCACATCCGGCACCGCGGTGAACAGTTGGCGGACATCATCGGCGGTGGACATCACCCGAGGCATGCCGAAGATCGGGAATGACGGGTCGTCGGGATGGATGCACAGGCGCGCACCTTCCTCATCCGCCACCGGCACGACCGCGCGCAGGAATTCGAACAGGTTTTCGCGCACGCCTTCGACGCCGATCCCATTGTAAACGTCGAGCATCCGCTGGAAGCCCTTGCGGTCGTAAACGAACTCGCGTGCCGGCAGCCAGTCGATCAGGGTGCTTTCCAGGGCCGCGATGTCGCTTTCGGACATCGACTTGAACCGAACCTGGGCTGCGAGCCGGCGTTCGGCGGGATGATCGGCCTCGGCGCCGGGACGCCGCAGGATGAACAGGTCGTAGGCGGCAATTTCGGAGAAGTCGAAGCGCAGCGCATAGCCGCCGGTGGGCAGGCGATACATCAGGTCGGTGCGGGTCCAGTCGGTGATCGCCATGAAGTTGTAGCAGATTGTCTTGATCCCCGCTCGGGCGCAGGCGCGGATCGAATCCTGATACTGAGCGATCAGCGCCCGAAAATCGCCTGTGCGGGTCTTGATGTCCTCGGCTACGGCGATGCTCTCGACCACCGACCAAACCAGGCCGGCGTCCTCGATCTGCCGCTTGCGCTTCAGAACTTCATCCTCGGGCCAGGCCTGGCCCTGGTTGATGTGGTGCAAGGCCGTCACCACCCCGGTGGCGCCCGCCTGCCGTACGTGGGCAAGCTGGACGGTGTCGTCCGGGCCGTACCAGCGCCATGTTTCCTGCATGTTTCGGTGTCTCCGTTGAGGTCGGTTCAGGGCCGCGCCACCGGCGTTTCGCCGGGCTGATTGAGGTCCAGCCGTTCGATCGTCGCGTAAACCTCCCGCAGATGGACCCGCAAAGAGGCTTCGGCGATGTCGGGGTCGCGTTGATCGAGCGCGTCCACGATGGCCTGGTGCTGCATGATCAGGCGCGGGATGTGCTCCGCCACCGGCAGGCTCAGCCAGCGGACGCGATCGAGATGATGCTTGCTGTGCTGGATGACGCGCCACACCCCGGTCCGGCCGGCGAGTTCGCTGAACTGCTGGTGCAGCAGCTCATCCAGTTCATGGAATTGCACCGTGTCGGCCATGTCGTGCGCCGCCTGCTGGCGCATCAGCGTGCCGCGCAGCAGGGCCATGCCACCAGCATCGATCCTGGCCGCGACCTCGCGGATCACGGCGCATTCCAGGTGCTCGCGGATGAACTGCGCCTCGCTGACCGCGGCGACGCTGACCGGGGCGACGTAGATGCCGGCCTGCGGGAACATCTGCACCAGCCCTTCATCCGCGAGGCGTAGCAGCGCCTCCCGCACCGGGGTGCGGCTGACGCCGAGACGTTCGATTAGCTCCGCTTCGGCGATGCGGCTGCCCGGCACCATGCTGCCGCGGACGATCATGTCCAGGACGGAGTGGTAAACGGTGTCGGACAGACGCGGTTTTGAGGACGAAAGGTGGGTTGCCATGGAAAAATTAATATATTAATATTCTGACTTCAGCAAGAGGAAAGTCCCCAATGAACGCTCAGGTCGTCCATCCACCGCCGTCTCGCCAGATCGACAACACCATCACAGGTTCGGCCGGCAGCCGCGCCACCACCGCCGGTGCCAGCCGCTACGCCTGGGCGCTGGTCGCCATGCTCTGGGTGATTTCGTTCCTCAACTACGCCGACCGCAGCGTCCTCTCCGCCGTCATGCCGCAAATCCGCTCGGATTTTAACCTGTCGCCGCCGCAGCTTGCGCTGCTGAGTTCGTCGTTCCTGTGGGTTTACGCCATCGCCGCCAGCTTCGCTGGCTACCTGGGCGACCGGTTCAGCCGCAAGCGCGTCATCCTGGCCGGCCTGGTGACCTGGAGCCTGCTGACCTTCCTGACCCCGCTTGCCGCGACCTTCGGCATTTTCGTTATGCTGCGGGCACTGACCGGCCTGGGCGAGGCCAGCTACTACCCCGCCGGCACCGCCCTGATCAGCGACTATCACGGTCCGGCAACGCGCAGCCGAGCGCTGGCAATCCATCAGACGGCGGTGTTCGCGGGTGGCGGCATCGGCACGCTGATCGCCGCCGCGCTGGCTGACCGTTACCAGTGGCGGCTGCCATTTTATGCATACGGTGCCGTCGGGATCGTGGCCGCCGTGGTGGTCGCGGCGATGATGCGGGACACGCCGCCGGCGGTGAAACGGCAGGCATCCACCGAACAAGGCACCTTCGGCTTTGTGCTGCGGCGGCGGTCGGCGCTGATGCTGTATGCGGTGTTCTTCTTCGCCACCTCGGTCAGTGCCGGCGTGACCATCTGGGCGCCGACCTTCTTCCACGACACGATGAACTTCAGCCTGACCCAGGCGACGTTCTACGGCGCGGTGACGATCAACCTGGCCGGATTCTGCGCCGTGCTGTGCGGCGGCACCCTTGCGGACTGGGCCGCCGCCCGGTTCCGGGTCGGCCGGTTCTACGTGCTGGCGGGCGGCCTGCTGCTGGCGGCGTTCTTCCTGCTGCCGTTCGGCCTGCTGCGCGACGCCAATCTGCTGGGGCTTTGCCTGCTGCTGGCGGGCTTCAGCAAGGGCCTGTTCGACGGCTGCATCTATGCCGCCATGCACGACGTCGTCCCGCCCTTTGCCCGCGCCACGGCGGTGGGCATGATGACCACGTTGGGTTTCCTCGGCGCCGGGCTGTCGCCTCTGGTCATCGCATGGCTGGGCGAATTCTTCGGCCTCGGCGCGGCGATTTCGTTGATGGCGCTGCTGTACCTGGCCGGCGTCATGCTGGTGTTGCTGTCGCAGCGCGTGGCGATCGCCGACATGGCGGATTCGGAGCGCCGAATGGCCGCCGCCGCCGCCCTGCCGGAGGGCGCACGATGAGCACCGATCTGGAAGCGCGCGCGCGGGAAATCCTGCGTGCCAATGACCGCGGCGGTTATACGGTGCCGACCAGCTCGGGGCTGTATCCGGCGCAGTGGAACTGGGATTCCTGCCTTGTCGCCCTCGGCTTCGCCCAGTACGACATGAACCGCGCCTGGCAGGAGGTCGAGACACTATTCTCCGGCCAGTGGCGCAACGGCATGGTGCCGTCGATTCTGTTCCATGGCGACGACAGCACGTATTTTCCCAACACCGCGATCTGGCAGTGCCGCGAGCAGGTGCCGTCCTCCGGCATCACCCAGCCGGCGGTCGCGGCGACCGTGGTGCGGTATCTGGCCGAGCGGACCCCGGATGCGCGAGAGCGGCTAGGGGCGCTGCTGCCGAAGCTGCTGGCCTCGCATCGCTGGTTCCACGCCGCACGTGACCCGGACGGGAGCGGGCTGGTGTCGATCATCCATCCGTGGGAGAGCGGGATGGACAACAGCCCGGTGTGGGATGCGGCGCTGGCCGACGTGCCGCCGGGTCCGTCGGTCGCGCATCTGCGCAAGGACACCGGGTTTGCCGCCGCCGCGGTGCGCCCGACCGGGCCGGAATACGACCGCTACATCAACCTTGTGGTGACCTTTCGCGACGCCGGCTACGACCCCGAGGCCGTCTGGCGCACCGCCCCGCTGCTGGTGGCTGATATCGGCTTCAATGCCATCCTGCAGCGCGCCAACCATGACCTGCTGCATCTGCTGCGGCAGGCGGGCGACACCGACTGTGCCGCCGAGGTCGCCGGCATGATCGACCGCGCCGACGCCGCGTTGGAGGCCAGGTGGTCCGAGCCCGACGGCATCTACACCAGTTGGAACACCAAACGCGGCATCCCGATCGAGAAGCCCGGCATCGGCTGCCTGCTGCCGCTGTATGCCGATCCGCAGGCCGCTTCCCGCCATCCCGCGCTTGTCGAGCGGCTGCGCCGCTGGCTGGGACAGGTGAAATACGGCGTGCCAAGTTTCGAACCCGGACGCCCCGAGTTCGAACCGCTACGCTACTGGCGCGGTCCGGTCTGGCTGGTGGTGAACTGGATGCTGATCGACGGTCTCCGCCGCAACGGTCAGCCGGACCTGGCACAGCGCATCCTCGCCGACAGCCTGGAACTCGTGGGCACGCACGGCTTCGGCGAATACTTCGATCCGCTGACCGGCAATGCCCTGGGCGGCCCGGAATTCTCCTGGACCGCGGCGATGTATCTGTTCCTGAACAGCCTGAAGGAGGACGTCTGATGGCGCTTCGTCTGGCCGGAAAATACGCTCTCGTGACCGGATCATCGCGCGGCATCGGCCGAGCGGTGGCGGAACGATTCGCCGCCGAGGGAGCGACGGTGGCGGTCAATCACGTCGGTGACGCGGACGCGGCGGCGCAGGCGCTAGCCACGCTGCACGCCGCATCCCCGGAAGCGGCGGCGCACCGCGCCGAGGAAGCCGATATCGGCGACCCGGCCGCCTGCGCCGCGCTGATCGAGCGGGTGATCGCCGCATTCGGCCGGCTCGACATCCTGGTCAACAACGCCGGCATCCAGACCGAGACGCCGGGCGATTCCTTCGACGACGCCACGCTCGAGCGCATCCTTTCGGTCAATCTGGTCGGCGCCGCCGTCTGTGCCCGCGACGCGATCCGGCATTTCCTGTCGCGCCCCGGCGGCGGAACGGTGATCAACACATCCAGCGTGCACCAGTTGGTGCCGAAGCCGGGTTATCTGGCCTATTCGCTGTCCAAGGGCGGGATGGGCAACCTCACCCGGACGCTGGCGCTGGAATTCGCCGACCGCAACATCCGGGTGAACGCCGTCGCCCCCGGTGCCATCGTCACCGACCTCAACCGATCCTGGGCCGATGACAGCGTCAGGCGGCGCGCGGTGGAGTCGCATATCCCGATGGGCCGCGCCGGGGAGCCGGACGAAATCGCGCCGGTCTACGCTTTCCTCGCGTCGGAGGAGGCGCGCTACATCACCGGGCAGACGATCTACGTCTGCGGCGGGCTGACGCTGTTCAATGATTTCCGGCTGAACTGGTCGTCATAAGCGGGTAAATTCCGCCCCTACACCCGCATCGGCATCAGCACATACAGCGCGCTCGAATCGCCGGCATCCTGCACCACCGTCGGCGCCGATCCGTCGGCGAAACGGAACTCCACCTGTTCGGGAATCTGGTCGGTGATGTCGTTCAGGTAACGCGCCTGGAAGCCGATCTCCAGCGGTCCGGCATCGTATTTGACATGTTCGGCGTCGAGTTCCTCGGTCGCGGTGCCCTGTTCGGGGCTGGAGGCGGACAGCACCAGCAGGTCGCGGGCCAGCGACAGTTTCACCGGACGTGAGCGCTCCGACGAGATCGCCGCCACGCGGCCGACGGCATCGGCAAAATCCTTCTTGCCCACGCGCAGCACCTTGTCGTTGCCGCGCGGGATCACGCGCTCATATTCCGGGAAGGTGCCGTCGATCAGCTTGCTGGTCAGCAGCATCTGGTCGGCCTTGAACTGAATCCGCGTGTCGGACAGCGCGATCTCCACATTGCCGGTGACCTCATCCAGCAGTTTTCGCAATTCATTGACGGTTTTGCGCGGGATGATCACCCCCGGCATGGTCGCCGCGCCCTCCGGCAGCGGCTCCTCCACCCGAGCCAACCGGTGCCCGTCAGTGGCGACGGCGCGCAGCACCGGGGTGCCGTCGCTGTCGGCGTGATGCAGGTAGATGCCATTGAGGTAGTAACGGGTTTCTTCCGTGCTGATGGCGAACTTCGTCCGGTCGATCAGCGCCCGCAGCGTATGCGCGGTCAGGCTGAACTTGTGCGGCAGGCTGCCGGTGGTCATCGAGGGAAAATCCTCGACCGGCAGCACCGTAAGCTTGGTGTCGTAGCGCCCGGCGCGCAGCGACAACTGTGCATCGCCGCCGGGATGGTCGAGTTCGACCTCGGCGCCATCGGGCAGCTTGCGGACGATCTCATACAGCGTCGCCGCCGGCGCGGTGCAGGCGCCGTTGCGCGAGGAGGACGCCGGCACGGTCTCGACGATGGCGATTTCCATGTCGGTGGCGGTCAGCGTCAGATTGCCGTCCCGCACCGCGATCATGACGTTCGCCAGAATGGGGATGGTGTTGCGCCGCTCCACCACACTCTGGACGTGGGCCAGCGCCTTGATCAGCGTGGCGCGGTCGGCCTTGAGCTTCATGGTCAGTGTCCTGTTCGGGTCCGGCCGCCGCTTCTGGCCCCCGCCCGGCGGGGAAGCAAGCGAATCGCACCAATCACTGTAGCAATCCGCAGCGCGGTCCGCCAAGGACCGTCATGCATGCGGCCCTGCCGGCCGCGAACGGTGCCGGCGGGGCCGGGCAGATTTCGCCCAGCCGCCGAACCGATTCCGCGGTTCGGGTCTATCTTGACCGGCTGTCGGTGGTCTATGCTGCAACGCAAGGGGGGTGGCTCGTTGGGGCCGGCGTCATGGCAGGGGTCGGTTTCATGTCGGATCGTGATGGCGGTGTGATCGAACGGACGCGGCTGGTCGAGGCTCGCTTCAGGCTCGCCGCCATTGTCGAATCGTCGGACGATGCGATTGTCGGCAAGGACCTGAACGGCGTCGTCACCTCCTGGAACCGGGCGGCCGAGGCGATGTTTCTCTATCCGGCCGGGGACATCGTCGGCCGGCCGGTCACGCTGATCATCCCCGCCCACCGGATCGAGGAGGAGACAGTGATCCTCGATCGCATCCGCCGCGGCGAGCGCATCACCCAGTTCGAAACCGAACGCCAGCGCAGGGATGGCTGCGTCATCCCGGTCGCGCTGACCATTTCGCCGATCCATGATGCCGAGGGGCGCGTGGTCGGGGTTTCAAAGATTGCCCGCGACCTGAGCGAGAAGCAGCGTGTGCACCGTGAACTGGCGCAGCGGGAGGCGCTGCTGCAGGCGATTCTGGATGTCGCGCCGGACGCGCTGGTGGTCATCGACAGCCAGGGCATCATCCAGACCTTCAGCCCCGCCGCGGTCCGGCTGTTTGGTCTGTCGGAACAGGAGGCGGTCGGGCAGAACGTCAGCGTGCTGATGCCGGCCGGCCCCGGCAGCCAGCACGACGATTTCATCACGCGCTACCGCACGACCGGTCAGCGCCGGATCATTGGCGTCGGGCGTGCCGTGGCCGGCCAGCGCCGGGACGGCAGCGTGTTTCCGATGGAACTCACCGTCGGTGAGGTGACCCTGCCGGGGACGCAGTTGTTCGCCGGCTTTGCCCGCGACATGACGGAGCGGCAGGAGCGCGAGCACCGGCTGAGCGAACTGCAGGCGCAACTGGTGCATGTCGCGCGGGTGAGCGAGCTGGGCCAGATGGTTTCGGCGCTGGCGCATGAGGTCAACCAGCCGCTGACCGCGATGTCGAGCTATCTGAGCGGAATCCGCCGTCTGCTGGCCAGCGGGAACCTGGCGGCGGCGCAGCAGGCCATGGAGAAGGTGGTTCAGCAGGGCGACCGGGCGCGGCTGATCATCCAGCGCATTCGCGACCACGTGCGCAAGCGCGAGCCGGAGCGGCAGATCGAAAACCTGTCATCGACGATCGCCGAGGCGAGCGATCTGGCTTTGGCGGGGGTGGACCGCGGGCTGGCACTGACGATCAAGGTCGAAGACGGGGCGGAGGCGGTCGTCATCGACCGGATTCAGATTCAGCAGGTGCTGCTCAACCTGATCCGCAACGCGGTCGAGGCGATGGCGGGTTCGGCGCGCCGCGCGCTTTCGATCACCGCGGTGCAAGCGAACGAGATGGTCGAGATCAGTGTGCGGGACAGCGGACCCGGGTTGCCGGCGGCGGTGAAGGAGCGGCTGTTCGAACCATTCTTCACCACCAAGGCGGCCGGGATGGGTGTCGGGCTGTCGGTCTGCCGCACCATCGTGGAGGCGCATGGCGGGACACTCTGCGCCGAGGACGGCGTTGACGGCGGCATGGTGTTCCGCCTGACGGTGCCGCGACCGGCTGATGGCGCGCCGGTTGCCGCGGGCCAGGCCGTAATCTGACGGCGCACGATTGCGTGAGGCTGACGGTTTGGGGTCGTGAAGAGCGGGGTGTCGCTTTTAAATCCTGTTGAGGCAGATCAATGCCCGTCCGGTCAGGTTGCGCTTTATCAAGCGCAGGTTGGTAAGATGGCAGTGTTTGCTATGTCCAAGTGGAATGTGGGTATGATGGCGCTGCAACCGCATGGCGCCGTGGCGGTCGTCGATGACGACCCCGCGGTCCTGGATTCCCTGAAGTTTCTGCTGGAGGTGGCCGGCCATACGGTCGGAGCCTATGCTTCAGCGGATGAATTTCTCGAAGATCAGGCGGTGCAGCCGGCCTGTCTGATCCTCGATCAGCACATGCCGCTCGTGTCCGGCCTCGATCTCGCGGCTCGGTTGCGCACCGAGGGCGTCGGCATCCCGATCCTGCTGATTTCGGGTGCGCTGTCGCCCGGGATTGTGGCGCGGGCGGCGCAGCTTGGCATCGAGCGGGTGCTCCCCAAGCCGCCGGCCGAGGACGACCTGCTGGGGTTTGTCGCCGCCTACGCCTGAACCACACCGGGGTCAGGGCGTGCGGGCCTCCAGCAGCGGGCCGAGGACGTCTTCGACACCGGTGATCAGAATCTGCACGCCGATGCACAGCAGCAGGAAAGCGGCGAGGCGGGTGATCGTGCGGGTGCCGGTCGGCCCCATCAACCGGGTCAGCCGGTCGGCGTAGCGGTAGGTGATCCAGATCACCGCCGTCATCGCCAGCGCGGCGGCGGTCATGCCCAGGAAGAACCATCCCAGTCCGCTGAACAGGCGCGGATGGTCCGCCCCCAGGGCGACCGCCACCGCGATGGTGCCGGGCCCGGTGGTGATCGGGATAGTCAGCGGGAACAGGGCAATGTCCTCCAGGCCCTCGGCGCCGGCGGCTTGCTCCTGCTTGCGTTCGTCATGGGATTCCGGCGCGTTCAGCAGGCGCCAGCCGCTCAGCGCGACGACGAGGCCGCCGGCGACGCGCAACGCGGCGAGCGTGATGCCGAAGAAGGCCAGGACGTAGGACCCGGCCCAGAGTGCGCCCATCATCACCCAGAGCGAGTTCATCGCGACGAGGCGCGCCAGCCTTTCGTTCGAACCGGGCGGGCGTCCGGCGACGACACTGCGGAAGATGAACGCGCCGCTGATCGGGTTCACAATCGAGAACAAAGCCGGAAATCCCAGCAGAAAGGCGTGCACGGTCTCCAGCATGGGTTTCGATCAGACCAGTACCGGGCGTTTGCCGGCCCAGGGCTGGGCGGTTTCGAACGCCGCCGAGGCCTGCAGCACGCCCAAATCGTCGAAACGCTTGCCGACGATCTGCAGCCCGACCGGCAGGCCGTCCGCGGTGAAGCCGCAGGGCACGCTGGCGGCGGGGTTCCAGGACATGTTGAACGGGTAGGAGAACTCGGCCCAGCTCACCCAGTCCCAGTCGTGCTGCGGCCAGTGCTCCGGCATCAGTTTTTCCGCCGGGAAGGCGGCGACGGAGACGGCGGGTGTGAGCAGGAAATCCCAGTCTTCGAACCAGCGATGGATGGCGGCGACGTAGGCCATTTTGCGCTCGCGGGCGAGCTGGTAGTCGGCGACCGAGACGTTGGTGGCGGCGTTGATACAGGCGACCAGGCCGGGGTCCATTTTCGCCGCCCATTTCGCCAGTTGCGGTTTCAGCCGGGTCAGATGGGCGGCCCAGAAGAAGCGGATCAGATCGGGGCCGGGGGCGGCCCAGGGTGTGGGAACCTCCTCGACGGTGGCGCCGAGTTCGCTGAACCGCGCGACGGCGGCTTTGACCAGGGCCGCCACATCCGGATCGACGCGGGCATGGCCGAGGTCGGGGCTGTAGGCAATGCGCTTACCCTTGATGCCGTCGTGCAGCCTGGCGTGGTAGGCGGCGGGGCCGGCTTCCAGCGTGGTGTAGTCCCACGGATGCGGGCCGGCCATGACCTCGGTGAACAGCGCGGCGTCGGCGACGGTGCGGGTCAGCGGGCCATTGTGGGATGTCAGGTCGCCGGTGGAGACCGGGTAGTTCGGGATGCGGCCGAAGCTGGGTTTCAATCCGAACACACCGCAGAAATGCGCCGGCATGCGGATCGAGCCGGCGCCGTCGCTGCCCTGGTGCAGCGGGCCGAACCCTGCAGCCGCCGCGGCGCCGGCTCCGGCGGACGACGCGCCGGCGTTGAAGCCATGTTTCCACGGGTTGTGGGTGATGCCGGTCAGCGGCGATTCGGAAACGCCTTTCCAGCCGAACTCCGAGGTCGTGGTCTTGCCGAGGATGATCGCGCCTTCGTCTTTCAGGCGGGGCACGATCGGTGCGTCCTCGGTGGGCTGATTGCCTTCATAGATGAAACTGCCCTGCTGGGTGGGCATGTCCTTGGTGATGGCAAGGTCCTTGATGGTGACCGGCACGCCATGCAGGCGGCCGATACGCTCGCCGGACATCAGTTTCGCCTCGGCCGCGCGGGCGGCGTCCATGGCGGCGTCGGCGGCGAGATGGACGAAGGCGTTGACCCTGGGATTGACGGCGTCGATGCGGTCGAGCAGGGCGCGCATGTATTCGACGGGCGAGATTTGCTTGGTGCGGATGAGGGCCGCGAGGTCTGTGGCGGGAAGGAAACCCAGGTCGTCAGACGTCATCAGAGGCCTTTCTGCAAATGGATCGAGCGGTGCTCAGTAGGTGGCTCGGCCGCCCGACACGTCGAACACCGCGCCGGTGGAAAAACTGCATTCCTCGCTGGCCAGCCACAGGATCAGCGAGGCGATTTCGTCGATCGCGCCGAAGCGGCCGATGGGGATTTTCGACAGCATCCAGTCGATCTGCGCTTGCGTCATCTGGTCGAAGATCGGCGTCTTCACCGCGGCCGGCGTGACGCAGTTGACGCGGATTTCGCTCGCCGCCAGTTCCTTGCCCAGCGATTTTGTCAGCCCGATCACCCCGGCCTTGGACGCCGAGTAGGCGGACGCGTTCGGATTGCCCTCCTTGCCGGCGATCGAGGCGATGTTGACGATGCGCCCGTAGCCGTTTGTCTGCATGAACGGCACGACGGCGCGGCAGCAGTAGAAAACGCCCTTGAGGTTGATGTCGATCACCCGGTCCCACGCCTGCACCGGGTACTCCCAGGTCGGGTGGTTCGGACCGGTGATGCCGGCCGAGGCGACCAGGATGTCGATTTTTCCCAGTGCCGCCGCCGCCGCCGCCGCGGCTCTGTGCACCGCGTCGGCGTCGGTGACGTCGAGCGTCACGCTATGGGTTGCGCCGGATCGCGCCAGCGCGGCTTCGTCCATGTCCCAGAGGCTGAGCGTGGCGCCCTCGGCGGCGAGGCGGCGGGCGATCCCGGCACCGATGCCGGAGGCGCCGCCGGTGACGATGGCAGTGCGTCCTGCGAAGCGTTGCGGCATGGCGGCCTCCTGGATTGCGGGTCCCCAGTGAAGGCCGGACCGGCGTCGCCGACAAGACAGGTTTTCGCTCGGCAGCACGGTTTGGGGTTGACATCTCTTATGCTCAGTTTCAGCATATGCAAGTTATACTCATTTGGAGCATATTTGGATGCCCGTAAGCCCTGTGAACTGGTCAGCCACCCGCGGCAACGAACGGACGATCGACCAGGCGCCGGTGATCGTCGGGGGCGGGGTGGCGGGGTTGCTGACGGCCCTGCATCTGGCGCCGATGCCGGTGGTGGTTGTCGTCAAGGCGCCGTTGCAGACCGAGGCATCCAGCGCCTGGGCGCAGGGCGGCGTTGCGGCGGCCGTCGGGCCTGACGACGACCCGGCGCTGCATCTGGCGGACACGCTGCTGGCCGGCGACGGGCTGTGCGACGAGGCGGTCGCTCGGCGGATCACCGCGGCGGGTCCGGCGGCTATCGAAACGCTGCTACGCTTTGGTGTGCGGTTTGACCGGGACACGGCGGGCGCCCTGCGTCTGGGCCTGGAGGCGGCGCATTCCCGCCGTCGCATCGTCCACGCCACCGGCGACGGCACCGGGCGGGAGATCATGCGCGGTCTGGTGGCGGCGGTGCGCGAAACGCCCTCCATCACGGTGCTGGAAGGCTTCGAGGTGCGCCGCCTGCTGGTTTCCGACGGTGCGGTCAGTGGCGTGCTCGCCGTATCGGCCGCCGAGCCGGTGCTGCTGCCGACCAGCCGCGTGGTGCTCGCCACCGGCGGCGTCGGCGGGCTGTTCCTGCACACGACCAACCCGCGCGGCTCGTTTGGCCAGGGGCTGGCTCTGGCGGCGCGGGCCGGCGCCGCGCTGGTGGACATGGAGTTCGTGCAGTTCCACCCGACGGCACTGGATGTCGGCGGTCATCCGCTGACGCTGGTCAGCGAGGCGGTGCGTGGCGAGGGTGCGACGCTGATCGACGAGACCGGCGCCCGTGTCATGGACGGCATGCCCGGTGGGGACCTGGCGCCGCGGGATGTGGTCGCCCGAGCGGTGTGGCGGCGGCTGGGGGAGGGGCATCTTGTGTTTCTGGATGCGCGGGAAGCGCTGGGGTCGTCGTTTGCCCAGCGCTTTCCGGTGATCGCGGCGGCCTGTGAAGCGGCCGGGATCGATCCGGCGACGCAGCCGATTCCGGTTCGCCCGGCGGCGCACTACCACATGGGCGGGGTCGCCGTGGACGCGCAGGGACGCAGCACGCTGCCGGGGCTGTGGGCGTGCGGGGAGGTTGCCGGGACGGGCCTGCACGGAGCCAACCGCCTGGCCAGCAACTCGCTGCTGGAGGCCGGGGTCTGTGCCAAATTCGTGGCGGAAAGCGTCGCGGCGGCGCCGCGCGGGCGGGATCGGGCGCTGACACCGCCCGCTATGCCGGAAGCGGCCGATCCGGAAGCAATCCGCCCGATCCTGTCGCGTGCCGCCGGGGTGCTGCGGGACCATGACGGGCTGGCGGCGTGCATCGGAACTCTGTTGCCGCTGGCCGCTTCGTCAGACCCCGCGCTCGTCGCGCTGCTGATCGCGGTTGCGGCACTGCAGCGGCAGGAAAGCCGCGGCGGCCATTTCCGCTCCGATTTCCCCGCACCGGTCGATGCGTTGCGGCGACGCGAGTCGTTCACGCTGGAAACCGCGCTGTCCGCCGCGCGCGCCGTTGCGGATCGCTAGGGCCGGGGGCGAAGGCGCGGTATAGGGTCGAGCAAACACGAGGGGAAATCCATGGCCCTGTCGCGCCGTTCGTTGATTCATCTGGTCGGCCAGGCCGGCGGCGGCGCGGCGGCCTGGCACACCATGGCGGCGATGGGCCTGCTTGCGGCGCCGCCGGCCTATGCCGGCCCGCCCGCGCTGCCGCCGGGCCGCGGGCGGCGCGTGGTGATCATCGGCGCTGGCATCGCCGGCATGGTGCTGGCCTATGAGCTTCGCCAGGCCGGCTACAAGCCGATGGTGCTGGAAGCCCGAACGCGTCCGGGCGGCCGCAACTGGTCGCTGCGCGGCGGTGATTCGGTGATCGAGACCGGCAGCACCCAGCCCGTCACCTGGGATCGCGACCCCCATTTGTATTTCAATCCCGGACCCGCCCGGTTGCCCTATTCGCACACCGGGATCCTCTCGTACTGCCGCGCGCTGGACGTCGATCTGGAGGTCTTGTGTAACGAAAATCGTGCCGCGCTGATGCAGGACGATCATGCGTTCGACGGTGCGCCGCAGATCAACCGGCAGGTGGTGAACGATGCGCGCGGCTTCGTTGCGGAACTGGCGGCGAAGGCGGTGGACAAGGACCTGCTGACGGAACCGGTCAGCGCCGAGGACAAGGAGCGGTTGCATAGCTTCCTGCGCGGCTTCGGTGCGCTGGACAAGGACCTGGTCTATCGCGGTTCGACACGTGACGGCTGGGCCGACCCGCCGGACGCGACGCTGCCCGGCAAGGCGGCGTCACCGCTGGATATCCGGCAAATTCTGACCTCGGATTTCTGGCAGGGGCCGATACAGTGGGGCGAACTCGCGACCATGCAGTCCACGATGATGCAGCCGGTCGGCGGCATGGGCCGCATCGGGCAGGCGTTCGGGCGGGCGCTGGGCTCGGTCATTACGTACGAGGCTGTGGTCACGCAGCTCCGGCGCCTGGAATCCGGCGTGCGGATCACCTGGACGCACGCCGGCGCCGAACGGCGGATCGAGGCGCCGCTGGTGGTCGTGACGGTGCCGTTTTCGGCTCTGGGCGGGATCGATGCGGATTTTGCCGCGGCGACCCGCGCCGCGATGGCGGCCGTCGATTACGTGCCGGCCGGAAAGGTGGCCTTCCAGGCGGAGCAGCGCTTCTGGGAGCAGGATCAGCAGATCTACGGCGGCATTTCCTGGACCAGCCGGGACATCACCCAGGTCTGGTATCCATCGGGCGGCCTGCAGCGCGAAAAGGGCATTCTGGTCGGCGCGTATATCTGGTCGGAGGACATCGGCGACGCCTTCGCCGCAAAGCCTCTGCCGCAACGACTGACCGATACGCTGGCCGACGTGGCGCATCTGCACCCCGCGGCGCCGCGCTTTCTGGGGCGCGGCGTGTCGGTCGCCTGGAAGAACATTCCGTACACGCAAGGCGGCTGGGCGGAATGGAGCCGGGAGGCCCGCGCGACGCAGTTCCCGCTGCTGCTGAAGGGCGACGGACCTTATCTATTTGCCGGCGAGCACATGTCGTACATCACCGGCTGGCAGGAAGGCGCGGTCCGGTCGGCTCACCACGTGCTGGGCGATATCGCGGCGCGGATGGGCAATTAGTCAACTACATGCCGATCGAGAACCCCCCATCCACCGGAATCGCCGCCCCGGTCACGAAATCCGAGGCCGGACTAGCGAGAAATGCCGCAATTCCCGCCATGTCGTCGGCGGTTCCCCAGCGCCCGTGCGGTGTGCGCTTCTCGACGCTGTCGTGCAGTCCTTGCACCTGCTCGCGGGCCCGCTTGGTCAGATCCGTATCGATCCAGCCCGGCAGCACCGCGTTGACCTGGATGTTGTCCTTCGCCCAGGCCGTTGCCATCGCCCGCGACATTTGCACGATGCCGCCCTTGCTCGTCGCATAGGCCACCGCATAGGGCGCGCCGAACAGTGACATCATCGACCCGATATTGATCATCTTGCCGCCGCCCTGTTTCACCATCTCGGGGTAGGCGGCCTGCGAGCAGAAAAACGCGCTGGTCAGGTTGGTGTCCAGCACATGGTGCCACTCATCCTCGGACAGGTCCTGCGGCATTTTCCGCACCGACGTGCCGGCATTGTTCACCAGGATATCGATCCGCCCGTGCTTTGCCGCCGCACCGGCCATCAGCGCGTAACAATCGGCCTTCTTCGTTACATCAGCAACGATAAAGCTCGCCTCGGCACCCATGTCGTGCAGCACTTTCAGCGCTGTCACCGCCTTGTGCTCGTCCCGTCCGGCGATGACGATGCTGGCGCCGCAGGACGCGATGCCGCGCGCCATCCCCAGGCCGATGCCGCCATTGCCGCCGGTGATGACGGCAACTTTGCCTTTAAGATCAAACAGGTTCATTGGGGTCCTACCTTCCATGTCGATCGCGTGTCAGCAATCTGCGAGACGGTGGGCAATCCCACAAGGACAGTTGGTCGACCCGGCCGCGACGCGAACCTAAATGTCGCATAAGATTGCATCTCTCGTCCTCTTACCGCATCGCAGGATCCATGGTTCGCAACAGGCCAACATCATCTCCGGTTGGGCCGGTGTCTCGTCCCGACACCGGCGATGGCATTGCCGCCCGGATGCGCCGCAGCCTGGAGCGCGCGTTTGACGTTGCCGAATCAGTACCCGATTTCGATGCTTTGCACGAAAACATCGTGCGGGCTTGCGAGGCCCTTGTGATGGGCGGCGCGGAGACCTGCCGGTTGGTTGCCCTCACGGTCATTTCGGCGGTTGCGTCCGATCCCCAGATCCGGCCTGATATCATTCAGGTCACGGCCGGGGGCGTCGATTTTCGCTCGCTGTTCAAGGACGGTGTTCGACCGGTCCTGGTCGCAGCCGCGCAGAAGCGCAGCGCGCCGTGGCAGCCGAGCCAGGACCCGTTCGTTTCGAATCCGTTCCGGGAACCATCGATTGACGCGGCGTGGGTGCAACGGCGGAAAACCCGGCTGGCCGGGGCGGATGCATTGCTGGCGATCGTCGGTTACGTCCGAAACGAACCGGCATCGGCGGAGCGCGTGCTAAACCATCTGGCACGGTTTGAGCTTGCTCTGCTCGAAAAATCGGTCGTGATCTACCGTATTCCGCTTCGGCTCAGCACACGGGTCGTTTTCCGGCTTCTGACGGAATGGCTTGCGAACGACTCCGGCGGCCGCCGTCACGAGGGCCTCAGCATCGCGTTGCTGCGGTTTGCCGGTTCGCATTTGCAGTCCGGCTGGAATTCGATTGAAAGTCATCACGTCAATGACCCGACCCCGTATGACGCGTTGTGCAAGACAAACGACATCGTCCAGGCTGTCGGCGAGGTCAAGGCGCAACCCGTCTCGCTTGAGCATTTGCGCCAGCTCGCCGACCAGATGGGTGCGCATCAGGCAAGACGAGGCTATCTGTTCACCCGGACCGCCTGGCTACCGGACAAGGACAGCGTAGAAGCCGAGGCGATCGTTGGCTTCTTGCGCGACCAGGACGAACTTGGCCGTCGCATCGACATACTCGACGTGTTGGATGCCGCTCGGTTTTGGCTCCCGCTCATGGATCAGCAAGATAACGCGCTGCCGGATTTCTTGCGGGAACTTGCCAGGGAACTGGATGCGCACGCCCTCACCGCCGACCGGCGTTCGCTCGCGCTGCTGCTCGAAAAACTGTGAGCCTCAGTAATTCATCCACACCGACTCCTGTCGTAACTGCTTGATCGAATGGCAATGTTTCTCATCAGCATCGAACCGGCGCCAGCCCTTGTAAAGCCGGTCCATGAGTTCGCAGCGGTAGCCCGAGATTGCCGCCTTGCCGGCGATGCGACGCAGCGCGGCGGCGAGTTCGTGATGCTGCTCCTCATCCATTTCGAATCCGTAAGCCTTGCTGTCGCCGCGGGTGGTGTGCAGATAGGGCGGATCGCAATAAAACAGCGTCTGTTTGCTGTCGTACAGCCGGATCAGATCAATCGCCGGTCGATTTTCGATCTGCACCCGCAGCAGACGCGCGCCGATGTCATCGAGGCCTTCGATGCCGCCGAGCCAGCGGGAGATGACCCCGGACATGCCGGAACGGCTGGTGTTCTTGCAGTTCGCCCAGCGCCCTAGCGTTGCCGTCTGCGCAAGCCCTGTCCGCGCCTGCCTGGCACGAATGAAAAAGCGGCGGGCCCGTTCCAGGTCCGATAGCTTGCCGGTCGGTTTGCTGAGTGCGTGATAGAACTCCTCGCGCGAAAATGGCGTCAGCCCGATCTGACGGGCGAGCAGTTCCGTGTCGTCGCGCAGGACTCGAAAAAAATTAACCACCTCGCCGTCGATGTCATTGTAGGTTTCCACCGGCGCCGGCTCGCGATTGAGCAGCACCGCAGCCGACCCGGCGAACGGCTCACAATAGTGATGCGCGGCCGGTAACAGCGGCAGCAGCCAATCCAGATGGCTGAACTTGCCGCCATACCAACCGAATACGATGCGCTTCGTGGTTCGGCGCCGCGCTTTGATGTCCGGTTGAACACTTGCGACGGTTCGGTCCAGAAAGATGGGCGACAGCCCACGCTTCCCCGTTACGCCGGCCATACGCGTCTGTCCTCCGATTCGAGACGCGGACTTTGACGGATGTGCGCGCGGCACGCCAGAGCTTATCGCGCCGCTACCCAGCCGATCATCCGCGAGAAAATCCCATAAATTCAGCCGCTACCGTCCCGGCGCCCGGTGCCGGAACGCCAGGGCCTCGGCGATATGCACCCGCCCCACCGTCTCCGCCCCCGCCAGGTCGGCGATCGTCCGGCCCACCCGCATCGTTCGCGTATAGCCGCGCGGCGACAAATGCAGCCGCTCCATCGCCTGCTCCAGCAGCTTGTGCGCCTCCGGCAGCAACAGGATCAACTTGCCGTCCGCCTCCGCATTGCACAGCGGCCCATCCGCCCCGTAGCGCTCCGCCTGCGCCCCGCGCGCCATCGCCACCCGCCGCGCGATCACTCCGCTCGGTTCGCCCGGCGGTGCATGCGACAGTTCCGCCGCCGTCGCCGGCAGCACCTCCACCGCCAGGTCGATCCGGTCCAGCACCGCCCCGCTGACCCGGTTCTGATAGTCCTCGCCACACCGCGGCGCCCGCCCGCAGGCCCGCCCGGCATCGCCCAGAAACCCGCAGCGGCACGGATTCATCGCCGCCACCAACTGAAACCGCGCCGGATATGTGATATGCGCCGCCGCCCGCGACACCGTGGTGCGCCCGCTCTCCATCGGCTGGCGCAGCGATTCCAGCGCCTGGCGCGGAAACTCCGGCAACTCGTCCAGGAACAGCACGCCGCGATGCGCCAGGCTCACCTCGCCCGGCCGAGCGCGTTGGCCGCCGCCGGTCAGCGCCGCCTGTGACGCCGAGTGATGCGGTTCGCGGAACGGCGGCCGCATCACCAGCCGCCCGCCATCCAGCAGCCCGGCGACGCTGTGGATCATGCTGACTTCCAGCGCCGAACGCGGGTCCAGGTCCGGCAGCAGTCCGACCAACCGCGCCGCCAGCATCGACTTGCCGGCCCCCGGCGGCCCGACCAGCACCAGGTTGTGGCCGCCGGCGGCGGCGATCTCCAGCGCCCGTTTCGCCGACTCCATGCCCTTCACGTCGGCCATGTCCGGCGCCGCCTTCGCCTCCGCCACACCGGCCGTCGCCGGCGGCGTCAGCACCTGGGTGCCGCGGAAATGATTGATCAGGCTCAGCAGATCGGGCGCCGCCAGCACCTCGATCCGCCCCGCCCAGGCTGCCTCGCCGCCCTGGCCGGCCGGACAGATCAACCCCAGATCGCGCGACGACGCGGCGATCGCCGCCGGCAGGATTCCCGCCACCGGGTTCAGCGCCCCGTCCAGCGACAATTCCCCCAGCGCGGCATAGCCGGCAACCTCCTCGCGCGGCAGCACATCCATCGCCGCCAGCAGCCCGAGCGCCAGCGGCAGGTCGAAATGGCTGCCCTCCTTCACCAGGTCCGCCGGCTTCAGGTTGATCAGCACCCGCTTCAGCGGCAGCGACAGCCCCATCGCCGAGAATGCCGCCCGCACCCGTTCGCGCGCTTCGCCCACCGCCTTGTCCGGGAGGCCGACCAACACCAGGGCAGGGGAGCCCGGCGTGATCTGCACCTGCACCTCTACCGGCACCGCCTCGATCCCGCTGAAGGCGAAGGTGTTGGCGATCGCCATGGCGGAGGATTGAATGCGCGCGCTCATGGCGTCATTGTCGCGTCCAATGGTAAACAAACTCGTAATCACCTAGGGGTTCCGCATGCCATTCGACGAAACCGGCCGCCGGCCGGGACGCCGCCCTGCCCGCAATGTGCTGGGCGGGCCGATCGGGGTCTGTTCGAACGATCCGATGACCGGGTTTTTCCGCAATGGCTGCTGTGAAACCAGCCCGGAGGATCTCGGCAGCCACACCGTGTGCGTGGTCATGACCGCCGCGTTCCTCGCCTTCAGCAAGGCGCGCGGCAACGATCTGTCCACCTCCCGTCCGGAGTTCGGCTTCGTTGGCCTGAAACCCGGCGACCGCTGGTGCCTGTGCGCGCCGCGCTGGCAGGAAGCGTTCGAGGCCGACGCCGCCCCGCAGGTCGTCCTCCGCTCGACCGAGGAAGGCGCGCTGCGGCACTGCCGCCTCGCCGACCTGACCCGCTTTGCGGTGGACCTGGGATAACGCCCCGCCTGGGCCGCTGCATCAGTGCGGTATTTTTTGGCGGTTCGCCGAACGCGCCGGACAGCGAATCGGGGACGCTGCCGAGCGGACAGCGAAGCCGTGGACCTCGCCGGCAGCGGAACCGAACACCAGGTCGGTGAAGATGCGGCCGGCATCGGACGGACGCTGTATCTCGACCCATGGCGGGAACGGTGCCGGTTTGACCACCGCGTTCAGCGCCAAGCCGCCAAGACGCGAGGATTTATGGCCGTTTGGCCAATGGGATAGTCCGGTACCGGAATGGACGCGCCGCTCAGCGTTTCATTATCGTGGCGGCTTGGCGTCTTGGCGGCTTGGCGCTGAACGCGGAGGTTGCGCAGATTCAGGCGGACGAGCGGTCGTATCGCAGTTCGCTTCGCTTGCTCCCGCTGGGGCCGCTCGACATTGAAGAACTGCAATCACGGACGGCCTGTGTCGTCATTCGCGATCCCAACAAGCTGTTTGCCATTTCCCGGCTTGAGATCACGCCGTATCTCGACCCATGGCGGGGACGGTGCCGATTTGACGACCGCGTTCAGCGCCAAGCCGCCAAGACGCGAGGATTTATGGCCGTTTGGCCAATGGGATAGTCCGATGCCGGAATGGACGCGCCGCTCAGCGTTTCATCGCCTTGGCGTCTTGGCGGCTTGGCGCTGAACGCGGAGGTTGCGCAGATTCAGGCGGACAACTCGTCGCATCGCAGTTCCCCATGCATCAATTATCTTTTATCAAACGTCAAATCTGCCAGAGCGACACGCGCTTTTGAACGTCCGGACGCGGTCTCAAGCCGCACCCGATACGATCCGCCATTGGTTCAGTGCATGCCGTTTTGATAAACAAATGCGATAATTGAGCAATTGTCTATCGGGCGGGGCGCGGGGAGAGCGATGACACGAACCACGGTCGCGCCGCGACAAGGCTGGCCCGCACGCCGCCGGACGATCGCCGCCCTGCTGCTCGCCGTCGGTCTCCCGCACGCCGGCGCCGCAGAGACCATCGAACAGTTGCAGGGCCTCTCCATCGAGGACCTCGGCAACATCAATGTCGTCTCGGTGTCCCGCC